>ERZ840096.2254-NODE-2254-length-16311-cov-18.961430_pt1 | contig 16311 bp, 14 predicted proteins | sample MGYA00519878_ERZ840096 | MGnify/ENA primary metagenome ERZ840096 (study PRJEB31850, sample SAMEA3708865) | human gut metagenome | biome: human gut; feature: human-associated habitat; material: faeces | place: China | collected 2014 ...
AGGTAGTCGGCGCAGTCGGTGGCGTTGATAAAGCCCTTTGCGGCGGCGCGGCGCATATTGGCGGGCAGGGTCTTCATGGTGTCCAGCATGGGGGTGATGGTCTTGAGACAGAGCTCCAAGGTGTCCACTGCATCAAAGATGGCTTCCTTGTCCTCCTGCATATCCTTGTTGTAGGCCAGCGGCAGACCCTTCATCATCACCAGCAGGGTGTTCAGGTCGCCGTACACCCGGCCGGTCTTGCCGCGGATGAGTTCGGTCACGTCGGGGTTCTTCTTCTGGGGCATGATGGACGAGCCGGTGGTAAAGGCATCGTCCAGTTCAATGAACTTGAACTCCCAGCTACACCACAGGATGATCTCCTCCGAAAGGCGGGACAGGTGCATCATGCAGATGGAGATGGCGCTTGCCAGCTCGATGCAGAAATCACGGTCGGACACGCCGTCCAGACTGTTGGCGCAGGGGGCGGCGAAGCCCAGCTTTTCGGCGGTGAAATCCCGGTCCAGCGGGTAGGTAGTGCCTGCCAGTGCGCCAGAGCCCAGCGGGCACTGGCTGTCCATGCGGGCGGTGGCGTCCGCAAAGCGGTCGAGGTCGCGCAGCAGCATGGAAGCGTAGGCCATCAGCGCGTGGCCGAAGGTGATGGGCTGGGCACGCTGCAAATGGGTGTAGCCGGGCATGACGGAGGCAGTGTTCTCCGCCGCCTTTTTGCACAGCACCCGCACCAGCTCCACGATGTAGGCCTGCAAAGTCTTGCTGTAATCCCGCAAAGTCAGGCGGATATCCAGCGCCACCTGATCGTTGCGGCTGCGGCCGGTGTGCAGCCGCTTGCCCGCATCCCCGATACGGGCGGTCAGGGTCTGCTCCACAAAGGTGTGCACGTCCTCGGCGGCGGGATCAATAGTCAGCGCACCGCTGGACAGGTCGTCCGCGATGGAAGCCAGGCCGCTGAGGATATCCGCACAGTCCTGCTCCGAGATGATGCCCTGCCGTGCCAGCATAGCGGCATGGACGCCGCTGCCGCGCATATCCTGCGCGATCATCCGCTGGTCGAAGCGGATGGAGGAGTTGAAGTCGTTGACGCGGCTGTCCACCGCCTTGGAAAACCGACCCTTCCAGAGTTGTTCTGCCATAATATAAACTCCTTATAAAAACGGCAAAGCCGCCGCAGGGGAAAACGCTCCTGCGGCGGTGCCGCCGGCAACGATGCCGGTGTGAGAACCCGCGTGTGAAAGTGTGAAAACACACGCAGTCGAAAATGTTGCGATTACTTGACCTCCGGCCAGTTCTTGGACAGCTTTGCGCGCTCCTTGATGGACAGGCCGAACAGGTTGATGAAGCCTGCGGCATCGGCCTGATTGTAGTCCTCGTCCTCACCGAAGGAAGCGGTCTGCTCGTCGTACAGGGTGTACGGGGAGGTGACGCCGGCGTTGATCATGTTGCCCTTGTAGAGCTTCAGCTTCACATCGCCGGTCACAGTCTTTTCCAGACTATTGGCAAAGGCATCCAGTGCCTCGCGCAGCGGGGTGAACCACTGGCCGTTGTACACGATGTCGGCGTACTTCTGTGCCAGCTGTGCCTTGAAGTGAGAGCTTTCCTTGTCCAGCGTGATGGTCTCCAGCACGTCGATGGCCTTGTACAGGATGGCACCGCCGGGAGTCTCGTACACGCCGCGGCTCTTCATGCCCACCAGACGGTTCTCCACGATGTCCAGCAGACCAATGCCGTTTGCGCCGCCCAGCTTATTCAGGTACTCCACCAGCTCCACAGCGCCCATCTCCTTGCCGTCCACAGCGGTGGGAACGCCCTTTTCAAAGTGGATGGTCACATAGGTGGGCACATCGGGTGCCTGCTCGGGGCTGACACCCAGCTCCAGGAAACCGGGCTTATTGTACTGGGGCTCGTTGGCGGGGCACTCCAGATCCAGACCCTCGTGGCTCAGATGCCACAGGTTCTTGTCCTTGGAGTAGTTGGTCTCGCGGTTGATCTTCAGGGGGATGTGGTGAGCCTCGGCGTAGTCGATCTCCTCGTCACGGCTCTTGATGTTCCACTCACGCCAGGGAGCAATGATGGCCATATCGGGGCACAGGGCCTTGAGGGTCAGCTCAAAACGCACCTGATCGTTGCCCTTGCCGGTGCAGCCGTGGCAGATGGCATCTGCGCCCTCCTTGATGGCGATATCAGCCAGTGCCTTGGCGATGCACGGACGTGCAAAGCTGGTGCCCAGCAGGTAGTCCTCGTACTTAGCGCCGAACTTCAGGGTGGGGAAGATGTAGTTCTCCACAAAGTCCTTCTTCAGGTCCAGCACATACAGCTTGGATGCGCCGGTAGCCTTGGCCTTTTCTTCCAGACCGTCCAGCTCGGTGCCCTGACCCACGTCACCGGAAACAGCAACGACCTCGCAGTTGTTGTAGTTTTCCTTCAGCCAGGGAATGATGATGGAAGTATCCAGACCGCCGGAGTAAGCCAGCACGACTTTTTTGATGTTTTCCTTTTTCATGATAAACGCGCTCCTTTAATAAAAATACACTTTTGTTCTCTGATGCGCATTTCCCTTCGCATCCTCTGTCTTTCGTTTGCGGTTGATGCTTTTATTATACGCAGCGCGGGTTTTCCGTCAATGCTAAAAACTGCCAAACATAGCGCCTGTTTCGCTTTTCTTTTGGTTCAATCTGTATCTTTATGCAATTATTTTTAAATATATGCGTATTTTATGCAATTTGAGTGTATTTTTTCATGGAGTTGGGGAGAAATAAACCACCGGAGCATCCGCAGACGCTCCGGTGGTTTAACTATAACTATTTAGTTCAGCTTCAAATCGCCCTCTTTGATCCAGCCCAGCTTGCGCTCCACCTCGCAGAACACCACGCTGAGCACGGCGGGCAGCACAAAGCACAGCAGCGCCATGGCGGCCCAGTCCATGGGGGTGATGGCAGCCTTGGTACCGGCGGCAATATCGCTGACCCAGCCGGTGTAGACGCCGATCTGACCCACCAGACCACAGGTGCCCATGCCGGAGGAGACCGCCGCGCCGTTCATCTCAAAGTGGAACAGGCAGGTAGCCAACGGGCCGGTGATGGCACTGGCCAGCGTGGGGGCGATCCAGATGCGGGGGTTCTTGATGATGTTGCCCATCTGCAGCATACTGGTGCCCAGACCCTGACTGACAAGGCCGCCTACACCGTTCTCCTTGTAGCTCATCACGGCAAAGCCCACCATCTGGGCGCAGCAGCCCGCCACGGCAGCACCGCCTGCAAGGCCAGTCAGACCCAGTGCGGCGCAGATAGCAGCGGAGGAGATGGGCAGGGTCAGTGCCACACCCACGATGACCGACACCAGAATGCCCATGACCAGCGGAGCCTGCTCGGTGGCCCACATGATCAGGGTGCCCACCTGACTTGCGGCTGCGCCGATGGGGGCGGCGATGAGCATGGAAAGCCCGACGCCCGCAAAGATGGTCACCAGCGGGGTGACAAGGATATCCACCTTGGTCTCCTTGCTCACGGCCTTGCCAAGCTCTGCTGCCACAATGGCAATGATGAGCACGGCCAGCGGGCCGCCTGCACCGCCCAGCGCATTGGCCGAGTAGCCCACGGTGATCAGGCTGAACAGCACCAGCGGCGGGCAATGCAGTGCCCAGCCGATGGCGCAGGCCATGGCGGGGCCGCTCATGGCCGTAGCATAGCCACCCAGATCCACCAGCAGTGCAAGACCGGTCTGCTGCCCCACCGTCTTGATGATGGTACCGATGAGCAGACTGGCGAACAGGCCCTGTGCCATTGCGCCCAGTGCGTCAATGAGGTAACGCTGCGGAGAAATGACGATATCCTTCCGCGCCAAAAATTCTTTCAGCTTCGACATAAAACTTGCCTTTCTATCCAAAACAGATCGTTAAGGTTACGAACGTATGTTCTGTATCATACCATACACCTGTCAAGACAGCAAGAGGTCGCTGGAAAAAATGTGAAATTTCGGCTTTGTGCAATGTTCTGCCCTGCCGGAACGTATTCCATTTGGAACATTTTCCGACACACTGCCCCGGTGGAGAATTTGTGTAGAAGCCCGCTGTGCCGTTGACGGCTCCCCGCGTGCGGGTGTATACTAGAGGAAGCGTAAAGTTATCATCCGCCGTCCTTTTTATCCTGAACCCATGGGCGGCGTGGAATAAAAGCAGGCCCGCCCCGGGCAAGGGGCAAAGGCCCGGTGCAGCACAGCGCTGCACCACCGGGAGATTCGGAGGCAGAGACGACAGATGAAAAAGCGATTTGACCGATCCGGCACAGCCCGCCGCAAGGCGGTGACAGCCATTGCAGCGCTGACCATGGCGCTGGTTCTGGCTGTGGGCGGCGCAGGGGCAGCGACCCTGCTGTCTGCACAGCCGGAAACTTTGACCGTGGGTGCGGTCGTGCCCCACATCACCGCCGAAGCACCACAGCAGACTGCTCCGGCTGACCCTGCCCCTGCAGCGGAGAGCACGGCGACTGCCCCGGAGCAGACAGCGGAAAGCACCGCGCAGCTGCAGCAGGCTGCCTCTGCCCCGGAACAGGTAGAAAAACCGGAAACCGCTGAAGCAGAACCGGCTGAACCGGAAGAAGCTGCCGCAGCACCGGAAACGCCGGAAACGCCGGCACAGCCCGCCGGGGACGCCGCGCTGGAAGAGGAGAACTCCCCTGCCATGCTGCTGGAAGAGACCCCGGAGCTGGCCGCACAGGACCCGCAGGCTCCCGCAGCGGACGGCACCGCCCAGAACGACACCGCCGCCCAGCACACCCCGGAGGGCAGCGTACTGCTGACCCCGGAGCAGATCCAGCAGGCGCTGGATTCCGGCGCGCTGGAGGATGCCGAGGCGCAGTGCATCGACCTGACCGATGAAAACGGCTTTTTCCGGTGGCTGTTCAACTGGCTGTTCGGCAGCAAGGATAAGGAAGAGGAACCGGCTCCGGTCTACTCCGGCTGGCGCACCGAGAACGGCAAGACCTACTACTACGCGCAGGACACCAACAAAAAAGTCACCGGCCTGCGCTCCATTGACGGCAAGCTGTATTATTTCGATGCCAACGGCGTAAAGCAGGACAACGTGACCTTTGGCATCGACGTGTCCAAGTATCAGTCCGGGCTGGACTGGAACAAGATCAAAAAATCCGGCGTGAGCTTCGTCATCATCCGCATCGGCTACCGGGGCTACGGCGCTGCGGGAAACCTGGTCAAGGACCCCATGTTCGAGGAGCACTTTACCAACGCCCGCAACGCGGGGCTGAAGGTGGGCGTGTATTTCTTTACGCAGGCCGTGAACGAAGCCGAGGCGCAGGAGGAGGCCGATGGCTGCAACTGGGCTTTGAATGGCCGGATGCTGGACTACCCCATCTTCTATGACACCGAGGCCTCCACCGCCCCGCACGGCACCGGCCGCGCCGACGGTCTGGGTGTTGAGGACCGCACCAAGTGCGCCATCGCCTTCTGCGAGCGGGTGAAGGAGCTGGGCTACAAGCCCGGCGTGTACGCTTCCACCACATGGTACCGCAAGCGGGTGGATTACAACACCCTGCGCAGCCGCTACACCATCTGGAACGCCCACTACGGCGTCTCTTCCAGCCCCATCGGCTGCGACCTGTGGCAGGGCACCGAGAAGGCCCGCATCAACGGTTACAGCGGCGAGCTGGACGCCAATATCAGCTATATCGGATAACTCTACAAAAGGCCGCTGCACACGCCCTGTGCAGCGGCCTTTTTCCTGCCGTGGGAGGATTGGGAATGCGCTCCGCTTCGCTCTGCGCATAATCAGCGGAAAAACTATTTTTAATAGAACAATGCCGGAGCGTCTGTGGACGCTCCGGCATTGTATTTTCACAGATGGGGTCGTGGAGAAAAACGACAGTTGCAGCGCCGCTTTCTACGAAAGCGCAGCGCTGCGGGCGAGCACTTGCTCCCCCTCGGGGGAGCTGTCGCGCAGCGACTGAGGGGCTATAAATGGAGAAGCGAAAAAAGCGTTAAAGCGATAGCGCCGACTGGCGCAGCGCTAGCTTTTTTGTGCTTCGACTTCTTCTTTAGGATTGTTAAGGGCGTGCAGCCCTTGACCCGTTGCGGGGTGGGTGGAGTCCAGAGGTAGGGAGGGGGGAGTCGGAACACCCCTCCCTGCCTCTGGCCCAGCGGAGCGTCTTTGCACGCTGAAAGCAGGCAGAAGCTTTCCCCGCGGAGCGCGGCGGCCATTTAAAATCGTCCCCCCTGCCGCAAAAACAGGGCATACTGTCCTGTTTTTGTGCATAAGCTGGTGGCAGAGTATGCAAGCGCAAATGGCGGGGAGGCATGGGGATATGTTTGTGGTAACACTGAGCAAGACGAGCCTGAAAAAACTGGGAGCAGGGGCGGCGTGCTGCGCGCTGGTGGTGTTCAGCGCCATGCTGGGGCGGTTCATCAGTACCCGGACGGTGGCGGTGGCTGCCCCGGTGAACCGCATCGAGAGTGCGCAGGACATCCAGACATGGTTCACCGGCTATGGGCTGGAGGTGGACGGCGCGTCCATTACAGCGGATAAGGTCAAGATCCCCCGCAGGTGGGACGACAGCTTTTCTGCCTTCAACGGCGTGGTGCAGCAGAGCGGCATGGATCTTGCCCGCTACAAGGGCAAAACGGTGGAAAAATGGTCGGCGCTGCTCCCGGCGGCAAGCAACGGCGAGACCAGCCGCTACGGAGTGCTGCTGGTGTATAAAAAGAAGGCCGTGGGCGCGTATCTGCTGGAAAAACCTTCCGGCACGGTGCTTGGACTGCAGGACGCTCAGAACGAACTGGCAAAGCAGACTTCCGGCGAGGATTACAGCGGCGACTGGGGCGAGCGGCACGACGAGCAGCTGACCGACAGCACCGCGCAGCAGACCTCCGGCGAACCGGAGGCAGAACCCGAAGCTGCTCCGCAGGCAGCCCCCTACACCGAGCTGCCGCTGGACGCAGAAGGGTATCCCGTGGAATAGGGACGGCATTCGGGGGAAAACCGACCTTTTTTAAGCTCTTGTCCGGCAGTTGCACAAACTGCCTAGTTTTTACAAACGATTCGACAAAAATTAGACAAAGCACGGATTTTTGTAGCATCCGTATGTTCAAATATAACAAAAAATTCTTGTAAAAATCGGCAATATGAAACGGTGCAAAAAAACCGGTACGGGTTTATAATAATAGTATACCGATTCCCATTGGCAAAGCCATGTTCCGGGGCTGAATGTGCAGCCCGGGCAGAGGGATCAAGTAAGGAGAAAATGATTATGAAGGAATTTCAGTACACTGTTAAGGATGCCTGCGGCATCCACGCCCGTCCCGCCGGTCTGCTGGTCAAGACTGTGAAGGGTTTTGCAAGCACCGCCACCCTCGAGAAGGACGGCAAGAGCTGCGATATGCGCAAGCTGATGGCTCTGATGGGCATGGGCGTCAAGCAGGGCGAGACCGTGACCATCAAGGTCGAAGGTGATGATGAAGAAGCAGCCGCAGAGGCCATCCAGAAGTTCCTGAGCGAGAACGTCTGAGCCGCAGCTTAAAAGCCGAGCCCTCGCGGGAAAACTGCGGGGGCTTTTTTTAACAAAACGCCGGGCGCTGCACGCCCGGCTGTAAGTGGAAGGAGAAAGTGCTATGCAGGTAGGCACCGGCAAAAGCGTGCTCAATGGCATCGCCATTGGCAAGCTGAAGATCTACAAGAAAAAAGATACCGCGATTTCCACCGCCCCTGTGGCAGATACTGCCGCAGAACTGGAGCGTTTTGAAGCTGCCCGCCAGAAGGCCATTGAGCAGCAGACCGCCCTGTACGAAAAGGCACTGGCAGAGGCCGGCGAGGACATCGCCGAGGTGTTCAACATCCACGCCATGATGCTGGATGACGACGACTTTGTGGACGCCATCAAGGAGATCATCAACGGGCAGAAGATGTGCGCCGAGTACGCCGTCAAGACCGCCGGCAACAATCAGGCTGCGGTGTTCTCTGCCATGGACGACCCGTATCTGCAGGCCCGCAGCGCCGATGTGCTGGACATTGCGCAGGCCATGCTGGACATTCTGCAGGGGGTGGACAACGCTTCCCTGCAGGGCACCGAGCCCAGCATTCTGGTAGCCGAGGATCTGGCTCCCTCCGAGACTGTGCGCATGGATAAAAGTCTGCTGCTGGGCTTCATCACCCGCGAGGGCAGCTCCAACAGCCACACCGCCATTCTGGCACGCAGCATGAACATCCCCGCCCTGATCCAGTGCAAGGACATTCAGGACGACTGGGACGGCAAGATGGCTGTGGTGGACGGCTACAACGCCTGTGTGTATGTGGACCCCACCCCCGACCTGCTCAAGAGCCTGAAAAAGCGCCAGCAGGAGGATCAGAAAAAGCAGGCCCTGCTGCAGGAGCTGAAGGGCAAGCCCAACACCACACTGGACGGCAAAACCATCAACGTGTTTGCCAACATCGGCGGCATGGGCGACGTGGGCGCTGTGCAGCAGAACGACGCCGGCGGCGTGGGTCTGTTCCGCACCGAGTTCGTTTACCTGAACTGCAAGGACTTCCCCACCGAGGACTACCAGTTCGAGGCTTACAAGCAGGTGGTGGAAAGCCTTGCACCCCGCAAGGTCGTCGTGCGCACCTGTGATATCGGCGCAGATAAGACCGTGGATTATATGAAGCTGGACCACGAGGATAACCCCGCACTGGGCTACCGCGCCATCCGCATCTGCCTGACCCGCAAGGACTTCTTCAAGACCCAGCTGCGCGCGCTGCTGCGTGCTTCTGCCTACGGCAACATGAGCATCATGTTCCCCATGATCACCAGCCTGCGGGAGCTGCAGGACGCCAAGGCTGTTCTGGAAGAGTGCCGCGCCGAGCTGACCGCCGAGGGCGTCAAGATGGGGCAGAACATTGAAGTAGGCACCATGATCGAGACCCCCGCCGCCGTGTTTATCGCGGACGAGCTGGCCGCCGAGTGCGACTTCTTCTCCATCGGCACCAACGACCTGACCCAGTACACCTGTGCACTGGACCGCCAGAATGCAAAGCTGGAGCCCTTCTTCAACCCCCATCACCCCGCCGTGCTGCGCGCCATCAAGATGACCATTGAAGCCGGTCACCGTCACGGCATCTGGGTAGGCATCTGCGGCGAGCTGGGTGCCGACACCGCCCTGACCGAGACCTTCCTGCGCATGGGCGTGGACGAGTTGTCCATGAACGCCAAGAGCATCCTGCCGGTGCGCAAGATCATCCGCAGCGTAGACCTGAGCAAGCCTTCTGAGAAGGCCTGACCCGCGGAAAAATTATTATTATAATTTGTGGCTCAGAAACGCCTGCGGGCGTTTCTGAGCCACTTTTTTCATAGAAGGAGTAACTCCCGGACAGGCAAACCTTGCCGCCACACAAAAAAGCTCCCCCTTTTGGGGGAGCTGGCACGCCGTAAGGCGTGACTGAGAGGGTTCGCGCGGAGGGCATTCCCGATCATTTTCGCTGTTCCAGCATGGTCTGGATGCGGGTCTTGGCGCGGTAATAGGTCACCCGCGCCCATGCGGCATTGTGACCAAAAATAGCCCCGATGCGGTCAAAGGGCAGTTCGCCAAACACCCGCAGGCTGAAAACCTCCTTGTAGGGTTCTTCCAGCGCGTGCAGACACTGGTGCACCGTAAAGGCGGCATCCTTGTCCACCAACAGCTGCGCGATGTCCGGGCTGTCGGCGGCTTTTGTTTCGGCATCTTCCAGCGGGGCGGCGTGCTTTGCGCGGCGGCAGTGGTCGTAGTAGGCGTTGCGCGCCACGGTGAACAGCCACGCCCGCACATCCTGCTTGCCGTCATAGTCTTTCAGGCCGTCCAGCGCCCGGAAAAAGGTCTCCTGCGTCAGCTCCTCGGCCAGCGTCTCGCTGCGGGTAAGCCCCTGCAAAAACAGGCAGACGTCCCGGAAGTAGAGCCGGTAGATGGTTTCAATGTCCATAGTCAGCCCTTCTCAAATACGCCTTGTTCCTGTGTGGCCACATCCTCAGATTCGTAAACATAGGTCTGCGTTCCATCCTCTTTTTTCAGGATGAACCGCTCCACCTGCTGACCGTCCCTGTAATAGCGGTTCTCGTCGGCGCATTGCACTGTCAGCAGCTGTGTGCCGGAGACTGTGATGCTGGTATCGGAAGCCGATGTGCCCAGCAGCCCTTCCAGTGCGGCATGGATGTGCGGGAAAGTATAGCGCACCGCCCGGACGGTAACGGATGGTTTGCCCCAGTTAAAGGAGCCTTCCAGTTCCAGCCGGACGTTTTCGCCCTGCACTTCCAGCACACAGAGGTTGGCCTCGTTTTCCTTTTTGTTGTAAGTCCAAATCTTCGCCTGTTCTACCGTTACCGGCGTTTTTGCGCCGCCCATCCAGAACACCAGCCCAAAAGCGCACAGTACTGTCAGAACCGCTGCCGCCGCTATGCGGATGCTCTTTTTCTGCATGGTCTTTCGGATGTTCCACAGCGGTGCATCCGGCTGGGGTTCCGGCTGCACTGGCACCGGTTTTTCCATCTGTTCCAGCTCTGCACGGCAGGCAGGGCACTCTGAAAGGTGCTGTTCTACCAGCGCACTGCTGGCGGGGCTGGCAAGCTTTTCGGCGTACAGGGGCAGTAAGTCGCGGATCACGTCACATTCCAGCTTCATGGTCATTTCCTCCTTTGCGGGCTTTCGTGTGCCCTTTCACCCCAATAACGCACAAAGAGGAAAAACGTTACAGAAAAACCGCAAATTCATCTGACCGCGGTCTTTTCCCGCAGTTTTTTCGTCCCTTTGAGGAAGAGCCATACCAGCACTCCCAAAAGCAGGCAGATGCCAACGTGCATGGCTGCCATCATGTAGTAACCCTGAAAATCGAACCGCACCGGCCATCAGGTAGGGCTGATGCCCCGCTTTATACAGGGTGACAAAACAGGAGATGGCGTTGTACAGGCCGTACAGCCCTGCCGCTGCGCACACGATGACCCGCAGCAGCTTGCTTGTGATGAATCTTATGAACATAATTGCAGCTCCGTCCTCTCTCCGTCCTTGTAGCAGTAGATGCCCCCTGCGCGGGAGAAGTCCTTGTCCACCTCCACGCAGTCGAAGGCGCTGAAGGCCTGTTCAATTTTTTCGGGCGTGCAGACAAAGCCCCGGATCTTTAGGGCAGCATCCTCGCCCACCACCTCGTTCCACAGATGGATCGACCAGTAGCTGCAATTTTTGTCCACCGTCCATTTATCGTGCTGTTCCATGTAGTCCTCAATGACCTTCAGCTGCTCTTCCCCGATATTGGTGCTCAGAGACAGTCTGCCGGTGTAGCGGCCGTAATTGGCGATATAGCACGGTTCCAGATCGAACAGCAGCCCCGAAAGTCCAGACACCGCCCAGACCGAGAAGGTGACCATCTCGCCGTCCGGGATGGCACGGTCTTTCAGGTAGACCGTGTGCCCGGTGCGGTTGTCCAGCCCGATCCATGTATGCCCGAAACACTTGAGGAAGGGCTTGGATTCGCTCTTGCCGTCAAAGGTGGTGATGGAAAGGATAAGCCCCTCCTCTTCACAGGGCAGGGTGCGGGCAGCTTTGCCGGCGGCGGCGCTGCACCACAGCCCAAGGGCTGCTGCACATACCGAGAGCAGCACCGCCCATGCAATGATCCTCTTTTTCAATGCAATTCCTCCTATATGTTACGGCTCAGCCGTTTTCCTTCCAGAACAAGCCGCCGGAAGTCTGGAACAGCAGCCGGGGGTTCACGCTTCTGCTGCCCAGCTTGAAGTCCATGGTCAGCTCTTCGCCCAGCGCGCCCACAGCCTGCCCCTTTTCCACGGTCTGGCCCTTGCTGACCGAAATCTCCTGCAAGCCGTACAGGTAGCTGCGCAGCCCGCAGCCGTGGTCGATGACCACCGTGTTTCCGGTAAGTTCCAAATTGCCTGCAAACACCACCGTGCCGTTGGCCGCTGCGCGGCAGGGCGCGCCCGGGATGGTGTACAGCTTTGTGGAGTTGGAGCGGCTGCCCTGCTGGCCGTTCGTTACTTTAATTTGTCCGTAGTCCACTAAGGTCATGGAATCCTCAGCCGGGGGCGCAAAGCCGCCCTGCCACTGCTTGGCGGTGGCGGCAGCCTCGTACAGCGGCCAGATGGCACTGCGGAACTGCGCGTTGGCGCTGTCCGCAGCGGGCTCCTCGGCCTCTGCCTCCACCGTGCCAAAGTCCTTCGGCAGCACGGTCAGGGTGCGGGTGATGGTCTCGCCGTTCACCGTAATGTGTACCTCGTGCCCGCCGGAGGAGGCGTTATAGGCTGCCGGGATATAGGCGCGCCAGCCCTCGGCGGCGCGCACGCACTGCACGCTGCCAAGGTCGGTCTCGATGGCAGGCACTGCGTCCCCGGTCATACCGGAGATGCGCACGCCTACCGTGCCGCCCTGCTCCACCCGCTCGGCGGAAAGCTCCACCTCCGCGCTGGCCTGCAGGGTGAACCGGAAGCTGTACCGGTACCAGCCGGTGGGCTTTGCGGGGCGCTCCAGCCCCAGATTTTTGCGCAGCTGGCCGGTGCTGCCGCCCTCGAACTGGGTGATGGTGCCGTCCTTGGGCACGCGCCACGCGGTCAGCTCCGCCTTATACTCGCCGTTCGCAGGGAAGAGAAAGTTCTGGTACTCCCCCGCGCTGCCCGCAAACAGCACATCCCCCGCCGCATTCTGGATGGTCAGGGCGGTGTAGCCGGTCCACTCCGGCAAAGAAAGTTCCGGGTGGGCGGTGTACAGCACCCCCAGCTTCTGCACGCTCAGGGTGGCGGGGCTGGCGAACACCTTATCCAGCTGACCACCCAGCAACGGCACCTGCCAGCAGGAGCCGTTGGCTTCCAGCGCCTGCCCGCCGAACTGTGCCGCACCGTCCGGACAGCCGCCCTCGGTGGTAAAGGCATAGCTTACCCCCATCACAGCCGCCAGCAGCACCACCACACCCAGCGCCACACTGATGATCCAGAGCAAAAAACGCTTCATGTTCCTTCTCCTTATGTACAAAAAGGGCGCACCGATGCAGTCCGTTCAGACAGACTGCTCCGTGCGCCCCGATGTGCTCATCTTCCCGGTAGTTTCCGGTATTTCAGGATCATTCTGCCTCGGTCTCGTCCTCGGCAGCAGCTTCCTCCGGCTCTACGGTTTCTGCGTCATCCTCGCCGAACAGCAGGCGCTCGTATTCGTCCAGTTCCTTCTCGCGGCGGTTCAGGTAAAGTGCCACAGCAGCCAGCGCACCAGCCACAGCAGCCAGAACAGCGATCACAGCGACCAAGCAAGATTTTTTCATAGATTCAGTACACTCCTTTTTGCAGTTGAAACGTTGTTTCAGCTTGATTTTTCCAGCGGGCGTCCCGCAAAAGGATCTTGATGCAAACGGCGATCAGCGCCGCTTTGTAGCTTTTATTATACCCGCTCCCGCCCAAAATTACAACCGTTGCACCCTAATTTTCACGCCCCGAAGGTGCTGCGGGGCACAGTTTGGGCAGTGTGCCGGTTTTGGCGCGGTTCATTACAGCAAATTGCCAATATCACAGCAACAGCGGCTTATACGCCCGGAACGCCCCGGGCAGGGCGTAGGTGGTGCGCAGCTGCTCCCGGCTTGCCCAGACATAGCCCGCCGGGGCACTCTGCACCGGAACGTGCAGCTGTACCCCGGACATGAGCCACTCGATGTGGGTAAAGATGTGCTTTGCGGCGGGCAGGGCGGCGGGAGCTGCCGTGCCGGTGTCCAGCCCCAGTGCCGCAAGCCGCGCCAGCACCTCAGCCTGCAAAAGATGCTCGCCCTCCCACAAGACCGGCTGCCACAGCCCGGCCAGCAGGCCTTTTTCCGGCCGCTGCTGCACCAGAAAGCCCGCCGGGCTTTCCACAAGCGCCAGCGTTACCGGCACAATCTTGCGGGGCTTTGGCTTTGCCTTTTGGGGCAGCTGGGCGGTGGTGCCCGCCGCCCGGGCAAGGCAGACTTCTGCCAGCGGGCACTGCCCGCACAAAGGTGCGCCATTGGGCACGCAGACCAGCGCGCCCAGCTCCATCAGCGCCTGATTGTAATCCCCGGCCTTTTCCGGCGGCTGATGCTCCATGACCCGGGCGGTAAAGGCCTTTTTTACCGTCGGTTCTGTAATAACTCCGGGGTCATTATACAGGCGGGAAAACACCCGCAGCACATTGCCGTCCACGGCGGGCACAGCCAGCCCGAAGCTGATGGACGCGATCGCCCCGGCGGTGTACTCCCCGATGCCGGGCAGTGCACGCAGGGCGGCGTAGTCGGCGGGCAGCTGCCCGCCGTACTGCGCACAGACGAGCTTTGCAGCCTTTTGCAGGTTGCGCACCCGGCTGTAATAGCCCAGCCCCTCCCACAGCTTATGCAGCTTTTCCTCCTCGCAGGCGGCAAGCGCGGGGATATCCGGCAGCTCCTCCAGAAAGCGGTAGTAATACGGCAGCACCGCCGACACCCGGGTCTGCTGCAGCATCACCTCGCTGAGCCACACATGGTAGGGGGTGGGGTCCTCCCGGAAGGGCAGACTGCGGCGGTTCTTGTAAAACCAGTCCAAGAGGGCAGGCGAAATATTTTCCACTTGTTTTGTGCTCCTTGTTGAAAAATGAAGAACAAGAAAGCCGCCGCAGAGGCGGCGGCTTTCTTTGATTACAGTATGCGCGCTTTTCAGAAGCCGTATGCGGTGCGGGGGAAGGGCAGCACGTCACGGATGTTCTGGATGCCGGTGAGGTACATGATCATACGCTCAAAGCCCAAGCCGTAGCCTGCGTGCTCCACGCCGCCGAACTTGCGCAGGTTCAGGTACCACTCGTAGTTGGTCTTGTCCATGCCCAGCTCGTCCATGCGGGCCACCAGCTTGCCGTAGTCCTCTTCACGCTGGCTGCCGCCGATCAGCTCGCCGATGCCGGGCACCAGCATATCTGCTGCGGCCACGGTCTTGCCGTCGGCGTTCTGCTTCATGTAGAAGCTCTTGATCTCCTTGGGGTAGTCGGTGACGAACACCGGCTTTTTGTACACCACCTCGGTCAGGTAGCGCTCGTGCTCGGTCTGGATATCCACGCCCCACTCCACGGGGTACTGGAACTTCTTGTTGTTCTTTTTCAGAATTTCGATCGCCTCGGTGTAGCTGATGCGGGCGAACTCACTGTTTGCCACCAGCTCCAGACGCTCGACAAGACCCTTGTCGATGAACTGGTTAAAGAAGGCCATCTCGTCCGGGCAGTTGTCCAGCACATAGCGGATAACGTACTTGATCATGGCCTCGGCGTTGTCCATGTAACCATTCAGGTCGCAGAAGGCCATCTCCGGCTCGATCATCCAGAACTCCGCAGCGTGGCGGGTGGTAAAGCTCTTCTCCGCGCGGAAGGTGGGGCCAAAGGTGTACACCTTGCCAAAGGCCATAGCCATGGCCTCGGCCTCCAGCTGGCCGGAAACGGTCAGGTTGACCGGCTTTTCAAAGAAGTCCTTGCTGTAATCCACAGCGCCGTCCTCGGTCTTGGGCAGATTGTCCAGATCCAGCGTGGTCACGCGGAACATCTCGCCGGCACCCTCGCAGTCGGAAGCGGTGATCAGCGGAGAGTGGGCGTAGACAAAACCGTTCTCCTGGAAGAACTTGTGGATGGCGTAGGCAGCCACGCTGCGCACGCGGAAAGCAGCATTGAAGGTGTTGGTGCGGGGGCGCAGGGTGGGCATGGTGCGCAGATACTCCATGCTCATCTTCTTTTTCTGCAGGGGGTACTCGTCGGCGGGGCAGTCGCCCAGGATCTCCACGCTCTCGGCGTTCAGCTCAAAGGGCTGCTTTGCCTGCGGGGTGAGCACCAGCTTGCCCTTGATGCGCAGGCTGCTGTACAGACCGGTGTGGATGACTTCATCGTAGTTTGCCAGCTTACCGGCTTCCAGCACGACCTGCAGGGTCTTGAAGCAGCCGCCGTCCGACAGGGCGATGAAGCCGATGTTCTTGGAGTCGCGGATGTTCTTTGCCCAGCCGCAGACGGTGATCTCGGTGCCGTCTGCCGGGGTGTTCTTGAACAGCGAAAGGATCTCGGTACGTTCCATAGTAGTTCTCCTTTATAAAGAAAAAAGACAGCTTTTGCCCTGAAAGTTCAGGGCGAACAAGCTGTCTTGTAATGTCCGCGGTGCCACCTGAATTACCGGAAGTGTCCGGTCGCTCACGCGCTCTTTGTTTAAGCGCTGTCCCTGTAACGCTGGACCTGCGGCGCACCTACTTAACGGCAGACACACTGCCGTGTTCAGTTTGCTGCTCCCGGGTGTTCGTTCACGCGGCGCACGGGCGCGGCTCTCAGCTGTGCCGCACTCTCTGGGCCGGACGGCCCGCGCTACTTTTCCCG
>ERZ840096.2258-NODE-2258-length-16262-cov-7.811871_pt1 | contig 16262 bp, 17 predicted proteins | sample MGYA00519878_ERZ840096 | MGnify/ENA primary metagenome ERZ840096 (study PRJEB31850, sample SAMEA3708865) | human gut metagenome | biome: human gut; feature: human-associated habitat; material: faeces | place: China | collected 2014 ...
AAGCCTGGACTTTCAAGGGGTGCAGGGGATTTTTACCTGCGAAGTTTGAGTTATGTACATATTCTAGCATATTTTCTTTGTTTTTTCTATCAGGAGGTTCACTATGCGCACCATTGGTTTCCTGAACTGGAAAGGGGGCGTCGGCAAGACGACGCTTTCTCTCCACACGGCGGTCGGCCTTTCTAACATGCTGTCTGGCTCCAAGCACCGCATCCTCTTCCTTGACTCCGACAAGCAGGGCAATGCCTCGTCCTGGCTTGAGGCCAAGACCGATTCGACGCATCCATCCCTCACGCATGTCCTCTTAGATGACGTGCCCATCCGCGAGGTCATCCAGAAGACGCGTTACGAGGGCATCGACGTCATCCCCGCCGACCCGTCGCTCGTCGCGGCCAACCTTGCCGTGCTCCGCGACACCGGCAGGCGGCAGGACAACATCTTGAAGCTCGCGCTCCAGGATGTCGAAGACGAGTACATGTTCTGCATCATCGACAACCCGCCGGACATCAACGCGACCGTCTTCAACACGCTTGCCGTCATCGACGACCTCATCGCCGTCACGCTGCCGAACCGATTCAGCGTAGACGGCATCGGGGAACTCCAGAAAGAGCTCGACAAACTCCAGATGGGGCAGGAGATCCGTGGCGTCGTTGTCAACCAGTACACCTCATTCTGCTCGGACATCTACCAGGAGCTCAAGGAGCACTACTACATGTTCCCGAGCATCCGAGGTGGCGCGAATACCCAGCGCTGGCTCGATACCGTGGTCAACACGCATCGAAGTATCTTCGAGGTATCGCCGCACTCTGGCTATGCCCGCGATATCAAGAGCTTCTTAGCGAAGCTCATCGAGGTCATCGAAGCACAATACACCGGAAAGAAGGTACTCTGACATGGAACAGAAATCGAGGAAGCAGGCCCGCTTCGAGCGCCGCCTGCAGAGACGGAAAGACGAGAAGAAACAGGAACGGGCGCATTTCCTCTATCCGAGGATGACGAAGGAATTCTGCAAGGAACACGAAGAGGAGATTGCGGTCATCCTCAAGCGGCTCCAAGAAGACTTCCCGCAGACCTTCCCGAAAGAGGGACGCCGCGCCTTGAGAACTGGCATCTTCCGCGACCTTGACGAGTGGCGCTATGAGACGTCCTTGGGGTTTCCTATCTCCGAAGAACTCCTCTCGGCGGCGCTTTCCACCTGGTGCGACGGCGTCGATTACTTCCGTGCCCTAGAGACTGGTCTTCGTTATGACCTCACTGGCCATGCGACGGAAGACCCCGTTGCCAAGAACTATGGCCGTATCCGCCTTCGCGCTTTAGCCATCGGCTCCTTCCAGCAGGAATGGGTGAGAGGCAAGAAGACTGACCGCGTCACGCAGAAGGAGGCCATCGCGATCATCCAGGAACTCCAGGAAGACTATCCGACGCTCTTCCCGAAGAAGCCCGCGCCGAAGAAGGCCCTGCATCGGGGCATCGAGGAAGAGCTCCTGCCGTGGTGCAAGATCCACCACATCGAGCGCCCCGCACTCCAGCAGGCACTCCGTTACTGGTGCTGCGGCGTCCGCTACGCCAAGGCGCTTGCCGAAGGCGTCCGCTACGGCCTTACCGGTGAGCCAATCGCCGACCCGGATGCCGCACGTTGCGGTTTAGCCAAACTCCAGCACTACGAAGCGAAGAAAGGAAATGCATGATGTATAAAGACCACAGCAAGGAGGCCCTTGGCGGCCTCATCTCCAAGATGACACAGGAAGGCATGGCCGACCAGAGCAAACTCAAGCGCATCCCCGTCGAGCAGCTCGTCGCGAACCCCAAGAACTTCTACCACGTCCGCGACGTTGAGAAGCTTGCAGGACTCATTGCCGTCTCGCATCACGTCGACCCGCTCGTCGTCATGCCGCAGGATGATGGAACGTACATGATCGTCTCTGGCCATCGCCGGACGGCTGCTTGGAAGCTCCTCTTGGAGCGTGGCACTGTGAGCGACCATACGCTCCCGTGCTTCGTCTGGCAGTTCAAGGAACTCCACATCCCGCAGGAAGAAGGCGAGGATATCATCCTTCCTGCCGACACGGCCATGACCATCTTCCTCATCGCCATGAACGCCGGTCAGCGTGAGCGCAGCATCGACGAGCAGCTCGAGGAAATCCGCACGATGGAGCCGGTCGCAAGGACGCTCTACCGCCAGATCAAGCAGAGCGGGACGATGAATCGGGGAACCCTCTTCCGAGAATTCTTCGCCAAGAACTTCTTGAACATCTCAAGCTCCGCGCTCCAGCGCAAGCTCTCACTCCTGCGCCTCACTGAGCACGCCAAGCAGGCTCTTGATGAGAAGCTCCTCGCTGAGACGAGCGCTTCGCTTCTCGTGCAGATGGCACCGGAAGACCAGGACGCCTACATCGACGGCCTGCGTGCCGGTACCTATAACGGCACGAACGCTGAGATCACGGCGCTCCTGCATCCTGAGAAGCAGGAAGACGCACCAGCAGAACCCGAGGCCTTCCCGCAGGATGCGCCCGAAGAGCCGGTAGAAGACGAACCGGGCGCTCCAGATTCCCAGGACGTTCCTGAACCAGAAGAACCAGACGAGGAGCCTGAAGAAGATACGGTGCGTCAGGGACAGGAACCCATCGACTACGGTGCAGGGGAGGAGAAGCCAATCGAGCAGCAGGAGCCAGGAGACCCAGAGCCACTCGATACCGAAGGCTTTGACGGTGCCGTCGCGCCAGCCAAAACCGAAGCCCCAAAGAAGAACGAGATGGTCATCTCGTTTGATAAGCCGAAGTCCACGGACAACCCGCAGGAAGAGGCTCAGCATTGGTTTCAGGGCATCATCGAGGGTATCTTGGAGCACGCCGAAGCCGAGCAGGAACAGGCCGAAGCCGCTGGCGATCACCTTGCGGCGCTCCAGTGGAACGTCCGCATTGCCGTCGCGAAAGTGCAGCTCGAGATGCTCCACTGAGCCTTTAAGGTGCAAGATGACGCGCATTTCCTAAAACGAGATGCGCGTATACTTGTGCCATGACTTGAATCCAGAAAGAAGGAATCCATTATGCCACGTACCGGCACTCCAATCCCTGTTCGCGACCCCAAGACCCATGTCGTCACGTATCGCCCGTTCTACTGGGATCATATCCCGCATTCTGATTCGCGGGGCGATGACTGCTCCGAGGTCCGCACGATTGCCGAGCATGCAAGCGACGAAGAACTCCAGAAGGAACTCTCGCGTATCGGCTACCAGCCAACCCATCCCGAGGTCACAGAAGAAGACCTCGTCGCCTGCATCGACCGCGGCATGTCTGCAGACGCCATCTCGAAGCGCCTTAAGATCACGAAACGCGTCGTCATCGAGAAAGCCAAGCGTTTCGGCCTTGGCGACGAACTCTATGCCAATTCCGAAAGGAAATCCGAAAGGAAGCATGCTTCATGCTAAAGCGAATTGTTCTTGCATTCTTGCTGAGCCTTTCCATCTGCTCGCTGCAGATTGCTCCTGCCTTTGCAGAAGACTTCCCCGTCACGAGCCCCTTTGGGTGGCGTGTCCACCCGATCTACGGCACATGGAAGTTCCACGCCGGCGTTGACCTTGGGTACCCTGAAGGGTCGCCGGTCATCAGCCTGTTTGACGGGCAGGTCGTCCAGTCAGGCGATTTTGACGATGGCTACGGCAATCAGGTGCTCATCTACCATCCCGAAATCGACGCCTATACGCGCTATGCGCATATGAGCGGCCTTGAGACCGAGGCTGGTGCCTATGTCTCAGCCGGCGATGTCATCGGGTACGTCGGAGCAACGGGCAACGTCACAGGCCCGCACCTGCACCTTGAATACATCATCCGTGGTGAGAGTGGAGAATATGAGTATGCCGATCCTCTGAGCCTTTGGGGCTATTGAGGATCATCAACTAAGGGAAATCATGAAGGAGGTCATCTTACTTGCATAAAGATCATCCAGAGTTACGTCTGTCGGTCGCCATTCAGGCACTCAACCAGCGCTACCATGAGACACCAGAGCTTCGCCGTATCCTCCAGAGCGACTGGTCTTCCTTCAACGACTTATCTTACGCCAACGACAACGTCAAATGCTTTGCCATCAAGCTCATGAAGACACGTCTCCTCAAAGTCCAGGTGGATGCCGTCTTATCGACGCTCCCCAAGAACGAGAGGAATTTCATCGTCTACCGGTACCGCGACAAGAAGAGCGTCGATAACTGCGCCATCAACTTAGAGCGGAGCGTGAGCCAGTTAAACAAGTGGCATCACCGCATCCTCATGAAGGTTGCGCAGTTCATCCTCTTCGAACTCAAGGAAGACGACGTCTTCCAGCGCCTCAAGATCATCAACATGCTCGAGATCCTTGCCGGCGTCATCTCGTTCTACGAGACCATCGACCCGACGTACCGCGTCGTCGACAAGGCCGCGCAGAACGCGCTCCGCTACCGCTATGACAAGTACCGCCAGCTCCTGACGGCAATCAACGAGTGCTGCCGCCAGCGCGACATGGAGATCAAGGCCAAGGTCGTCGCGACCAAGGTCGAGAACCCCGAGATCTCGCAGCAGCAGATTGCCGAGCTCTGCTACCTGAATGCCGGCACGGTCTCAAGATGCCTGCGCAACTTCACGCAGGACATGTACCCATACCTTGAATGAAAGGAGTCATATCTTTGCATACGTATCCGGATTTATCCAAGAAGAACATCTGGAAGGACGAGTGTAAGCGTTACGCTGCCTGCCTCATCGTCAGCATCCTGACGCTTGTCGGCATTGGCTGCTTTGCCAGTGTCTTCTCGCACATCTTCTTTTGAGCACCTGCCCAGAATGGGCAGAATTTCAGCTGCTTTTCAGGAAGCGCACCCCAAAACAGGGTGCGCTTTTTTCGTTTGCGCGTCCAAAACTTGCAAAATCATAAGCGTTTCGCCCGCTGAAAAGGACGTAAACTGGGTTACGGATTCAAAACTACGACAAAGGAGTGACGAGCAGCATGAAGATGACGAAGTGGCAGAAGGTGATCCTAGGGACCATCCTTGGTGGACTGGTCTTTTTTCACCCCGGCATAGAGCTGCCAAAGGTCTTCTACACGAACCTCACGGCCAGCATCCCGCGCGGGCTGTATGTCGTCATCCCGTGCACGACGCTCCGCGACGGCGACATCGTGGTCTATCGCCCGACTGATGCAACTCTCCAGTTTGCCAAGGCACAGGGGTATGGCCCGAAAATCTTGAACCCCGAGTACCGGCTGATCAAGAAGATTGGCGCACTGCCACAGGAGACCTACCAGGTCGCCCCAGGCACGAACGACTTCTACGCCAACGGCCAGTTCATCGGGCAGGCACAGCCGACCGACCCGATGGGGAACGAACTCCCCGTCCAGTACGGGACGCACTCCGTGCCGAAGGATTCCTTCCTGCCGATTGGGACGAATCCACTGTCGTTTGACGGACGCTACGAAGGGACAGTCCCGATGGACAACATCCTCGCGCGCGTCGTGCCCATCCTGCTCATCGATTAAGGAGGAACAACATCCGTGCAATTTTCTACTCACACTTACGAGTTCACTGGCTACCAGAACTACGAGAAGACCCAGAAGAAGATCGAGACACTCCTTACGGATGCCTTCGAAGCCGAGAACTACCGTTTCCTGATGGCGGTCAACGAGGCCGTCTGCAATGCCGCAAGATATTCCCTCTACAAGCCACAGAAAGCCCGCATCACGATCGAGGTGCGCGTCATGAACTACGATGTGGCCGTCAAGGTCTCATCGCCGACGTCGCCATTCCGCGCCGAGGAGTACCAGAAGAAGCTCCGCCGCATCCTTGACGACAAGAAAGTCCGTGAGATGGAGTGGGGCGACTACCTCGGATTCCAGCTTGCCTCCCGCGGCTTCTACTACATGCTCTCGGCGGTCGATTACCTTTATGTCGACGAGAAAGGGCAGAGCGTCACGCTCTGCGCGAAGACCCCGTATGACCCGAGCCAGCCGTATTCGACCAAGCTCAGTGATATCATCCCTAAATTCCTCGTGAGCAAAAACGGAGTGATTGTATGAGAGACGCCATCCTGATTGTTTCAGGCTCACCGAAGAAGATTGCGGGATGGGTTGCATCTTTTGTGAGCCACCACAGCATCGAGGTGCTCTGCGCGACAAGCGGCATGGAGGGCTACGAGATCTTCGAGCGCGAGAAACCCTTTCTCCTGCTCGTCGATGCCGAACTTCCCGACATGACCGGCGCATCGCTTGCCACCGTCCTCAAGGACACGCAGGACGGGCGCAACACGACCATCTACCTCTACAACGTCCGCCGCATCCTGCAGAACACGAAAGCCGATTTCTACTTCACGGCCCAGGACGACAAAGAGCTCCACGAGATCATGAAAGCGCAGATTCAGAGCTTCATGGACAAGCATTACCTCTCAGATGCCCAGAGCCATGACATCCTCATGGCCGTTGCCCGGCAGTACGCGCAGCTCCCAAAACCCATCCATACCGACGAGATCGAGGTCCGGACGCTCTTCTCACCGATGAGCGACCTCTCTGGCGACAACTTCGACTACTGGCTCGACCTCAACCGGAACCACTTCTACGGGTTCCTCCTCGACTGCACCGGCCACGGCATCGCAAGCTTCACGCAGGTCGGCAGTGTCCGGACGCTCCTCAAAAAAGCTTGCTCGGTCTACCAGCACGGCTACCTGCCATCACTCGGCAAGGTCATGGAAGACGTCAACAACGATCTCTTCTCGATCGACAACGACCCGACGCCAGCCTGCGCAATCCTCTTTGACATCGACCTCACGAAGAAGCGCCTCTTGTACTGCTCATCTGCCATCCCGAGTTTCTACTTCATCCGTGCCGGGAGCGACCGCGTCGAGGAGGTCAAGCTCCAGAACTATCCACTTGCGGCAATGGAAGAGGTCGAGTTCCAGGAAGACGAGATGGATCTCACGGGTATCCGCGACCTCATCTTCGCGAGCGACGGCTTTTCCGAACTCTTCCTCGGGAAGCGCGACGAGAACTCCATCACCAGCGATATTGCCAAACACGACGACGTTTCGGCGGTCATGATCCGCTTCCCGAAAGCGCAGCCGCCTGACCATAACGAAGACTCAACTGAACCATGAGAGAGGAGAAGGAAACTATGAAGTATGTATTTATCAGCGACGATACGGCAACTGTTGCCGTAGATGGCCGCTATGACCTCGTTCGCAACGTCGAAGTCACCAAAGAGATCCAGGATGCGCTCGGCCAGGGGTGCCGCCGCATCCACATCGACCTCTCGAAGACGACGTACATCGATTCGTCCGTCGAGTGGTCTTGGATTCGCCTGCACCGCAGAGTAGGCGATACGAACTTCCGCCTGTCAGGAGCGAGCGGCATGGTTCTCGATGCCCTGCGCACCGCGAAATTCGACAAGTGGATCCGGTAAAAGGAGTGGTCATCATTGATTAGTCTGTACATGCAGCCCGACCTCACCCTCGTGATGCAAGGCAGGATCCGCAAGGACAACACCTTCGAGGTTATCGAGACCGTCGAGCTCCCATCTTACTATGAGGCGTTCAGCCAAGGCGGGACGGAGGGCGTCTTCACGCTCGTCCGCATGTTCCGCGACCTGCGCGCCCACCTTCCTGTGAACGCACAGGAAATCTACATCGTCCTTCCAGACGTCCTCTTCAACACGATTAACTGCTACGAGTACATCTCAGATGACAGTTTACGCATCGCCGTCGAGGAAGACCTCAGCGACTCCTTGGACAATTACTACTATGTCATCCCTGTCCATACCGTGTCGCCAGCACCGCTCCGCCGCAGCGTTTACACGCTCGAGAAGAACGTCCTCGATGACATCATCGAGGCGGCCAAGCAGGAAAAGATTACGCTCTCATCCGTAGAGCCGGCATCCTTTGCCTTCTACCGCGCCGCCGGCCACTGGGAGATGGATACGCCGCTCGTCGAGGTCTTCAAAGAATCGGCCTGCATCGTGACGTATTCGCCGTCCGACGGCATCTTCCGCCTCGATTGCGACCGCATCAGTGAGCACAAGCTCGAGATGGCCAAGGAGCACGTCGACAGCATCGTCAGCGAGGTCTACAGTGCGAACCTCATCACCGAGAGCCAGAAGTTCTCGAACTTCCGTCCGGGCGACGATGTCCACTATACCGTCCTCACGAACCGTCCGAGCATCCTTGAGATTGAGGCGATCAGGATGCGCCTCCCGAAAGACATGCCGGGCTTCCCGGAGTACGTCGAACCTGGCAACCTCATGCCAGACGAACAGACCCGCTGGATGCCGCTTCTCGGCACACTCTTTCAGGAATACGACGCACGCGATTCCCTCAACAATCCGCTCTACGACAAGGTTCCACAGATTGTGCAGCTCCGCACGGCAAACCTTCTGCCAGAAGAGGTTCGCACGAGTTCCCGGAATCAGCAGTGGCGCGGCATGCTCCAGAAGACGAGCAAAGGCCTCGTCGCGACGTTCCTAGGCGTCATGGCCATTGAAGCGGCGGCCATCTTCTTTCTCTCGACGGACATCCCGCAGAGCCTCCAGAGCGACTACGCGACCGTCCAGAAAGAAGGCCCAGCCGTCGATGCCGAGATTGGCGTCGTCCGTGCAGCCCTCGCCGAAGACCAGAACGTCCCGGCTGCCTACGAAGCCCTCGTCCGCAACCGCCCCGACGGCCTCGGCTTTGCAAGCGTCACGATTGGCCTTGCCAATGTCGAAACCAAGAAGGGGACGGCAGGGGATACCCGCTACGCCAGTGTCCGCGTCGTCTCGAACAACGAGTTGACGTTTGAGACCTTTAGAGGCCAGCTCTCGAGCGAGCCAATCTTCGATGCGCCGGTGATCAACAACATCACGGCGGAGAACAATCTGAAGACTGCCGAGCTCAAGATCGCGAAAGGAGCGATGAAGCCTTGAACGTACTTTCCATCTTAAAGAACCAGAGCGTCCGCACCTCGGTCATGAGCTACCTCGTCTTGACGGCAGCACTTGGCATCGCCTGCGTCTCCCTCACCGGCAAGACGTACATGACCTACCAGCAGGCGCAGGAAACCAAGCAGAAGATCGCCTCCATGCAGAGCGAGATCCAGTCCTGGCAGGACAAGGCGAACTTCCTCAATAACCAGCCGTACCGTCCAGTCGCCAAGAGCGACATGCAGAGCGTCCAGAGCGACCTTTTGACCGCCATGCAGGCCCACAACCTCACGATGGACAACTTCCGCATGGTCCAGGCCACCAAGAAAGAGCCACACGGCAACTTCGAGATGACTTTCCACGGCTCGTATCCCGATACGATGGCCCTCCTTGGGAACTTCCACAGCAAAGACGCCCTCATCAACATCATGAACATGAAAATGGAATCCAAGAACGGCAGCATCGAGACGACGCTCCGCTACAAGATCTACGTCAAGTAAGGAAGTGAAGATATGAATCGACTCATCCAAAGCCTTACGGATGCCGCGAAGCATGTCAAGCTTCCGCACCGCAAACCAAAAGAAGAAGTGCCTACCTTCTATGAAGACGCACCAAAGCCCAAGAAGAGCAAGAAAGGCATGAAAGGGGCATCCACGGAGAAGTCCAGCCGTGCCAAGAAGCTCGTCGTCGTCAACCTCGTCGGCATCGGGTTCCTCGGCGGACTCTTCCTCTATACCCACATGGACGACCGCCCCGCTGCCCAGCAGAACCCGCAGCAGAGTGCCACGCAGAGCACCAAGAAGACGCTCCCGCCGCTCAATCTTGCAGCATATGCCAACCCGTTCGTTGACGTCCAGGCCGTGAAGAAAGACGGTGGCACGATTCCTGCAAACGGTCCGCTCCCGCAGATTCCTGCAATGCAGCAGAGCCAGCACATCACGCCATCTTCTTCCTCGTCCATCCCTGCCATCCGCAGCACACCTCTCCCGAATCTTCCGGTCATCCCGCAGGCGCAGGCCCCGAGCAATCCATCGGCAAGCCCGATGCCGCTTCCGCCAAATGCGCCGAACGCGCAGACCCCGAAACCTTCGCAGCAGGCAAGCGTGCAGGGTGTCGTCACGGGTGAGGACGGCGAGAACATGGCCATCATGAGCGATGGCTCTGTCGTCTCCGAAGGCGAGACGTATCAAGATGGACGCATCGCGTACATCGGGGGAGACGGCATCACCTTTGATGACGGCTCTTCTCTGAAATATGGTAATTAAAAGGAGTATAGCCTTATGAGCATGAGCAACAAAACCTTACGCAAGAAAGTCCTTCTTGGAATCTTCAGCCTGACGGTCGGCTGGGGCATCGGGTTTCAGGCCCCGGTCGTCCACGCCCAGACTTCCCTCTATGACGAATACCAGGCCCAGCAGCGGATGGAGACGGGGGCGCCGAGCGCCACAGCCTACGAGAAGCAGGTAAAAGAAACCGCCGAGCAGGCAGCTGAAACTGAGTCGCCACTCTCCTTCACGCAGCGCATCCAGTCCATCCTCGATGCATACGGCACAACGCGTTCGCACGGTGACTATTCGCGCTTCCTGTCGCAGCCAAAGACGCAGGCTGACACCAAAGACGATGCCGACCTGCAGGCAGCCAAAGCTGCAACCGACACGAAGACCGTAACGGATACCAAGACGGCAGACACGACGGCAGCAGCATCCACGGCAGGCGCCCCGACGCCGACGACCTCTGGCACATTCACGACGGCACCTGTGCCGACGCCGAGCGTCCCAGCTGTCACGTATAACGAGAGCGGGCTTCCAAGCATCCCCGCAAGTTCCAACCGTTCCGTCGCCGAAGGCAAGTACAACTTCGACTGGCGCGGAACGCCCTTGGCGCAGTCCCTCTACACGGTCGCCAAGATTGCCCATAAAGGCGTCGTCATCAACGGCGACATCAAGGGCGATGTCTACGTCTCCCTGCACGGCGTCACCTGCAATCAGGTCCTTGATTACCTGTCGGCCGCGTATAACTTCAACTGGATGAACGACGACAATAACCTCATCATCTCGACCGACAAGCTCATGAAGCAGAGCAAGGTGATCAAGGTCAACTACATCAACAAGGCAAAAGCCAAGGAAGAGCTCACAGCGCTAGGTATCGATGCTTCCAACATCTACGCCAACGATGAGACCGGCACAATCACCGTCACGGGTTCTCCGTATGAGATTCAGCAGGCCGTGCGCCACATGAAAGAAATCGATCATCCGGTTGCGCAGTGCCTGCTCGTTGCCCAGCTCATCGAAGTCAGCCACGGCAAGAGCCTCGATCTTGGCATGAGCTACCAGCTCCCGCTCTACAGCCATGCCGCTGATGATGACCTCAAAGGCCCGTGGCCGCAGAAACTGACGTTCAGTGCCTCTGCTACGGCAAGCCGCGAGCTCGACAAAGGCCGCGTCATCTCGCGCCCGATGACCCTTGCCCAGAATGGGCAGGAAGCCAAAGTTCTCTTCGGCGACCGCGTTCCGGTCTTCACGTCGACTAATACCACGACTTCTACGGATATCACGGTCACGTATGAGAACGTCGGTACGAGCCTCACGATGACACCGATTATCAACGAAGAGACGGGCGACATCAGTCTCAAGCTTTCCGCCGAAGTCAGCAATATCACGGGCTACATCACGAACCAGAGTGGCACCGGCCGTGCCCCGCAGATCGCGACGCGCGACGTCACAACGAGCGCTCACGTCAAGAGTGGCCAGAGCTTCGTCATCGGCGGCCTGATGAGCGAGCAACAGCTCGATAACCTCAGTGGCATCCCAGGCCTCATGAATCTCCCAATCCTTGGTCAGCTCTTCAGGTATCACCAGAAGAGCACGAAGTATGATGAAGTCTTCATCATGATCACGCCGTACATCGTGACGGATGGCATGAACCCAGAGGAAATCCTCCGCAAGACAGCGGCAGGGGATAAGGCAAAGGAGGCGGCAAGAGATGGCAAATGATCTTGCCCTCGAGGACTTCAAATTCCTCGTCAAACGCATCCCAGACCTCATCTCGGAAGGCCATCTTCTCCCGATTCAGCGCAAAGAGGACGGCATCTTGAACCTCGTGACGGATGACGAGTCGTACCTCCAAAAGAAGGAACTCCTCTCAGGGATGCTCCACCAGCTCGTGCACATCGAGAAAGTCTCGCCACTCATCTTCTCGACGCTCATCGAGGATATCCCCGATACCCTCGAGGCCGATGAAGACGAACCCCAGGAAACAGAACCCACAAACGAACCAGCCCCAGCACCGACAGCACCAGACACAGCACAAATCCCCGTACAGAACGCAACATCAGATCCAGCACCAAGACCCGTACCAAGACCCAGACCAGAACCTGTAGAGGATGAGATTCTCTACAAGCCGACGTCCTTTGAAGAGCAGATGCTCTTCGGGGATATCGGACCCTTCGGGGACGAGAGCCGCGCCAAGATGTGGTTCGAGAAGAGCCTCGTCGGGCTCAAGATTCCGAAAGACATCCTCTCGCTCGTCCCTGGCGATGTCGCCCTCCAGTACCGCATCATCCCGATAAAGCTCACGAAGAGCGGGATTGACATCGTCACGGACAACGTCAACACCTTCCAGGACTACGACCAGCTCCAGCGCACCTTGAAGCGTGACTTCCATGTCAAGATGACAAGCAGCGAGAATATCAAGCAGGCACTCAGCGTCTACTACGCAGATGCCAGCCTCAACCGCACGAGCACGCGTGTCGAGCGCATCCAGAAGGAGCAGAGCAATGTCGACAATACGGCACCGCTCCGCCGCAAAGTCGACGACCTCCTGAACTTCTGCATCGATATGGGCGCAAGCGACCTGCATGTCCTGCCGTATTCCGACGGCATCTACATCCAGCTGCGCATCAACGGCTCCGTCATCGACTACACGGATAAGTTCTCCTTCCTGCCGAGTGAGAGCACGGCCGTCGTCAGTATCCTCAAAGGATTCGATACCGGCAATAATGCCGACGCGACGAACAACCTCATGCCGCAGCACGGCTCGTTCGAGCGTACCCGTAACAAAGTCATCATCGAATGCCGCATGGAGACCGTCCCGGTCGGTGGCCGCGTAGGCGAGGAGAGCCGCCAGAAGGTCAACATCCGTTTCCTGCCTCAGGGCCAGAAATTAAAGACCCTCGAGTCCATCTACACGGGCGAGGACTTGCATACGATCAAGCAGGTGCTCTACCGTGGCGGCTCCGGCCTCTTCCTCAACGCAGGCCCGGTCGGCACTGGTAAATCGACCGCACTCTACGCTGAGATTGACTACCTCTGGAAGCTCGCGCAGAAAGAGGGCCATCAGCTCATCGTCTACACGATCGAGAACCCGATTGAGATCCGCGATGAGCGCTTCACCCAGACCCAGGTCCGCTATGCAAGCGACGAGCGCACGAACCTTACGCCAGAGAAACTCCTTGCAAGCTCCCTTCGAAGCGACCCGTCAATCGTCCTCTACGGCGAGATCCGCGACGCCGGCGATGCCGACGTCGCCATGAAAGCCTCCCAGACCGGTCTCAAGATGTTCTCGACCATCCACGCCGGCGACTGCGTTCGCACGATTAACCGTCTCATGGACCTCAACGTCTCCACGATGTCGCTGCTCTCAGAGCTTCGCATCATCATCTGCCAGCGCCTCATCGGCACGCTCTGCCCCGAGTGCTCTCAGGAGCACCACCTGACCGACGAAGAGAGGGAAATCCTCTCCGACGAGGAACTCCAGTACCTCGAGCGCCCCGACGTCCACCTCATGGAGCGCGGCAGCACCGCGCGCCGTGCCGCCTGCCAGAACCCCAACTGCAAGGACGGCATCACGGGGCGTGTCGCCGTCGTCGAGTACGTCGTCTTCGACAATGACATCCGCGACGCGCTCTTATCCCATAACGATTTCCATACCATCCAGCAGGTCTTAAAGAAGCACAACTTCCACAGCATGTGGGACAAGGGCTTCCGCCTGGCCTGCCAGGGCAAGATGGAGCTTTCCGAGATCATCCAGAAAATCGGCAAGTAATGGAAGAAAGGAGACCATCATGAACCTTCCATTTCAGTCCAAAGAGAAAAAGGAATTCAGTGCAGAGAACCGTCTCGAGTTCTTCGAGCTCATCAGCGGCTACGTCGATGGCGGCATCCAGCTCCTGGATGCCATCCAGCTGCATGCGCAGACTCTCCCAGAAGACAGCAAGATCCGCGCCGTCTGCAATCAGATTGTCCGCGACGTCAAGAACGGTAAAGTCAAGACTCCGCTTGAGTCCTTCAAGAAATTCCCGCAGTTCTTCCCACCGTACATCATCGGCCTCATGAGCATCGCCCAGGAAGCCGGCCAGCTCCCGAAAATCTTAAAAGAGATCACGTATCTTCTGAAGCAGGACATCGAGATCAAGACCAAGATCAGCCAGGCGACCTTCATCCCGAAGATTTCCGTTGTCCTCTTGCTCGTCATCATCTACGGCGCAGCAACCTTCGTTATCCCGAAACTCGGTGAGATGCTCCTCGACGCCGGCGTCGACCTGCCACTTGCCACGCAGGTCATCCTGCTCGTCGGCCAGTCCATGCAGGCCTTCTGGTGGCTCTGGATTGTCCTTGCTGTTGCTGCCGTCATGGGCTTCCGCTACTTCAAGGAGAACTACCCGGAGCGCTGGTGTCTCATCCAGCTCCGCATCCCGTTCTTCAAGGTAATCACGCGCCATCGCCTGCACTATACCTTCGCTAGAATCTTTGGCCTCTGCATCAGCTCGGGCATCCAGCCGACCACGGCTCTTAGCTACACGGCCCTTGCCGTCGATAACTGGTACCTTAGAAAGGTTCTCGACCGCGCCGTCAAGAGCATCAAGGATGGTGTCCCGATTGACGTCGCAATCGAGCGCGAGGATAAGAAGAAAGTCCTCTCGCGCGATCTCTACAACAAGCTCCATGCTGGTGCCCAGAACGGTGGTCTTGACCGTCTCATGACGAGCCAGGCCAACACGAGCAGGAACCGTCTCGAGTACGCCGTCTCTAAGATCGGCGATAAGATCAGTATGACTGTCCTCATCCCGAGTTACGCCGTCGTCCTCGTGCTCCTCATGTCGATCATCGGCCCGACGATTGCCATGCAGCAGAAGCTCGGTGCTGGAGCCGGTGGCGGAATGTAAGGCGGCAAGAAAAGAAGAAAAATTTTCCATGCCCCAGCACTACGATAAAGATAGTCCAATCGCAGTGAAAATGGAGGGATAAACATGCATGAAACTGCCAAGAATCTAAAGCGAAGAGGCTTCCTTCTCCTCGAAGGCGTCCTCCTCCTTGCCGTCCTGTCGGCGCTCTCCGTCGGCACGACTGCCATCTTCTCCGGCCAGTTCAATACCATGAACGCGGGGAAGCAGGCCTCCCAGGCGCAGCAGTATGCGTCAGTGGAGGGGACCTACGTGCGGGTCAAGGGGTATCCCAATGTCGATGACCTCACGCACGACTGGAAGGACATGAGTGACCTCGTCGGTACCGAAGACGGTGCCAACTGGGAGAGCAAGGTAGAGGTTGCCCGTACCGCCAAGACCGATGATGGCAACGAGATGAAAGTCATAAAGCTTTCCGTCCGCAAGAAGGGCGACATCGTGTCGCGCTTCAGCGAAGAGATTCCGCTCGTCTCCGGCCTTGAAGTCTACACCAAGGACGAGATCGATTCGATGTTTGACACGGTCGACTCTGAGATCAACAACCTCAACTCCGACCTTGATGCCTTCAAGAACGAGACCGCTTCGAACTTCACGAACATCATCAACAACATCAACTCGATCAACGATAACCTCGAGACGCTCCGCCAGATGATTGAGGCCGAGAAGGCCACGCGCGAAGCCGCAATCAACGCCGAGCACAACGCTTGGATGGCAGCCCTCCAGAACGAGCAGGCAGCCCGCACTGCACGTGATGCCGAACTCACGAGCCAGATTAAGAGTCTCCAGAATTCGCTTGACAAACTTCAGGCAGCGATCAATACTGAAGTTAACCAGAGAAAAGCAGCGGATACGGCACTCCAGAACAACATCAACAGCGAAGCATCTGCCCGCAAGGCAGCGGATTCGACACTCCAGAAGAATATCGATACGCTCCAGAACGACGTCAACAGCAAGTATAGCGAGCTCAAGAACCTCTACAACAACCTCAAAGGTCGCCTCGACGGTAGTGAATTCGTCAAGTCCAAGGACGCTGCCAATAACATTGCTCTCAAGTATGAGCAGAAGGATGGCGAGAGCACGAAGAGCCTCCACGGCTACGTGGATGGCGTAGAAGTACCATTAGCTTCGCAAGATAAAGGTACTGACTACCAACTTAAATATCGATATTATGTTTACCAT
>ERZ840096.2268-NODE-2268-length-16200-cov-4.384949_pt1 | contig 16200 bp, 16 predicted proteins | sample MGYA00519878_ERZ840096 | MGnify/ENA primary metagenome ERZ840096 (study PRJEB31850, sample SAMEA3708865) | human gut metagenome | biome: human gut; feature: human-associated habitat; material: faeces | place: China | collected 2014 ...
GGTAAGTGGTCAGGTGGTCAGGTGCATCAACTGCAGGGTTTCCCCCAGGCTCCGTCCCAGACGATGCGCCGGTAGCTCTCCCGGTCCGTGGCGCCCTCGGTGCTGATGCACAGAATCCGGGAATCTTTCTCCAGGCCCAGTTCCTTTTTCAGGGGTTCCAGCTCTTTATTCCGGTACAGTTCACAGACAAAGCCGCTGGTTACCGCTCCGCTTTCTCCGGAAATCACTCTGGGGTCCCCGGGGATCGGCGTTCCCAGGATACGCATGCCCTGGGCCGCCACCCAGTCTGGCACCGAGGCGAAGTGTTCCGCATGGGCAGCCAGTTCTCCCCAGCCCAAGGTACAGGGTTCCCCGCAGGCCAATCCGGCCATAATGGTGTCCAATGCCCCAGTCACAGTATGGAGCTTCCCATCCCCGGCAGCGGCCGTACGGAAGATGCAGTCCGCCCGATTGGGTTCCACAATGGTGATCACTGGCTTCCGGCTGCCGTAATAATCGGCGAAGAATCCGGTGAGAGCCCCACTCATGGCCCCCACTCCCGCCTGGAGAAAAATGTGGGTGGGCGGCTGGGAGAGAGCCTCTGCCGCTTCCAGGGCCAGCGTGGTGTACCCTTCCATGATCCACCCGGGAATGGTCTCGTATCCTTTCCAAGCGGTATCCTGGACCAGTACTCCGCCGGTTTCTTCCGCCACCCGTGCAGCATGGCGCACCGTATCATCATAATTGAATTCCGTGATACAGGCATCGCTGCCCAAAGCCCGGATGTTCTCCAGCCTTTCCCGGGAACTTCCTTTAGGCATGAATACCCGGCTCTCCACTCCCAGGCAGTGAGCGGTCCAGGCAATGCCCCGACCGTGGTTCCCGTCGGTGGCCGTCACAAAGCACAGATTTTTGATCTTTGCATGGACTGCAGGATCCTGGAGCCGGGCAAAAGTCATTTCTGTTATGGGAATACCCAGTTTCTCTCCCAGGACTTGGGCCACGCAGAAACTGCCGCCCAGTCCCTTGAAAGCATTGAGGCCGAACCGGAAGCTTTCATCTTTCACATAGAACGCCTCCAGCCCCAAGTGTTTTGCCAATCCCTTCAGATCCACCAGGGGCGTGGGCGCATATCCTGGGATGGTCCGATGGAAGTTCCGGGCCGTTTCTGCTGCCTGTCGGGTAAAAAGCCCGTCCCATTGACATTTCCCGCTGGGTTTCCGGGCCACGAGCTTGATTCCCTGTTCCATGGCCGTCCCCCTTACTCCCCGATCATTTCCCGCACCACATCCAGGAACACATTGGCCCCGTTGATGCAGGCCTGGTCCGGGGTGTATTCGGCCGGATTGTGGCTGATGCCTTTGACGCTGGGTACAAAGATCATGGCGGTGGGACAGATCCGAGCCATCATCTGGGCGTCCTGACCGGCTCCGGACACCATCCGGCGGCATTTCAAGTTCCGGGCAGCAGCGGCTTTTTCCACTTTCTGACAAATTCCTTCATCAAAGGGCACTGGATCGAAACAGGTCATCCGTTTGGCGGTGATTTCCACGCCCTCTTCCTGGGCCAGCTGTTCCAGATAGGCAGCCAAAATCTCTTCATCTCTATCCAATCTGGCCTTGTCAGGATTCCGCAGGTCGATGGTGAATTTCGTCTCACTGGGGATCACGTTCACCGCATTGGGCTGGTAGGCCATGGTGCCGATGGTGCACACCCCGCCGGATTTTTCCACCATCTGCCGACAGAACACATTGACTTTGGCCGCAGCCAGGCCCGCATCGTGGCGGAGCCGTGTGGGCGTAGTCCCTGCATGGTTGGCGGCTCCTTTGATGGTCACTTGCTGCCAGTGGATGCCCTGGAGATTTTCTACAGCTCCGATATCGTACCCTTCCACATCCATGATGGGGCCCTGTTCGATGTGGAGTTCCAGAAAGGCAAAGGGCTTCAGGAACCCGGGTTCCACGGTGCCCCCATATCCGATCCGCTTCAGTTCTTCCCCCAGGATGGTCCCATCTGTGCCTACAGAAGCCAGGGCTTCTTCGCAGGAAAGTCCCCCTGCGTACACCAGGCTGCCCATCATATCGGGCGAATACCGGACCCCTTCTTCGTTGGTGAATACTCCCACTACAAGAGGATGCTTGGGACGGACCCCTCGTTCCTGGAGGGTTTGGCACAGTTCGATGCCAGCCAGCACCCCTAGACAGCCGTCATACTGACCGGCATTGATCACCGTATCGATGTGGGACCCCACCATCATGGGAGTTTCTCCCTTGTTTTCCGGCGTTTCCCAGATGCCGAAGATATTCCCGATCCGGTCCACCACTACCTGGAGGCCGGCTTCCTCCATCCAGGCTGCCACCTGGTCCCGGCCCTGCCGGTTGGTGTCACTGGCCGCCAGGCGGGTCCGCTGACCGTCTTCCCCGATACCGATTTTTCCCAGGATATTAATATGTTCCATCAGCCGTCTGCCATTGATTTCCATGCGGTATACCTCCTTGGATTTTTCTCTCTTGAAGGTGCCCTCTCTTCACTCTCTACTCTTTACTCTTCACTCTTCACTCTGTACTGTCTGCTTCTCCTCCTGCTCCGGGCAGGTGATGTCGATGAGGAGTTCGATCATGTGGTGGAGGAGCCGGACTTCCTCGGTGTTGGCGGCTTTGTAGTACATTTCTTTGCCGGCCCGGCGGCTGATGATCAGGCCGTTTTCCCGGAGGATCTTCAGATGATGGGACAGAGCCGGGCTGCTCATGTGCATCAGGACCGACAGGTTGATGACACATTCTTCCATGTGGCACAGGAACCAGAACAGTTTGATCCGGTTGGCGTCCGCCAGGCTGCTGAACAGCCCGGACACCGCAGAAAAATTGGCATTTTCCGGCAGATCTTTCAGGATGTAGTTGATATTTTCTCCATGATTGTGGGGCAGTTGGTCCGCTGACATAACGATTCCTCCAATAGTCTTGTTGGGATTATTATAACATAAAAAAGGGGGGTGAAAGAATTCACCCCCCGGTCGCAGGCCGGAGCTCACGCATCCGACCGGGCAAATCCGTTCTTCATTCCGTTGCTGGCGGCGTAAAGGACCTGGCCCAGGACTTTCTGGGTCTCTTCTCTGGCCATGGCGGCCATGGTTTCGTTCCGGGCTTCCAGATACCGGCTTACATTCTCTCCGGCTTCTCCCCGGTCTCCTTCCTTCAGCAGGGCATGGGCCCGGGCGGCCACTTTGTTCTGGTACCGCTCGATCAGATTGGCGCAGGTGCCGAAATGAGCATCGGCCAGGGCCCCGATCAGTCGGTTAGCCCAATAGAACTGATTGGAATCCGGTTCATCTCCCGTAACCGCCAGATAGTCCGGGGTCTCGTCCACATTGGTGTAGAAAGGCACAAAGGCATTGAACACATTGCATCCTTCGGCGATCCATTCCACGGCCCGCCGGTTTTCCGGCAGGTCCGGCCGCAGCTGGGTGAGAGCCAGGAAGTTGGTCCGGTTGATGCCGATGGGACGGTATTTCCCCCGCAGGCTCCCGTCCCCTTTGTGGCCGTAGGGATCGTAGGGAGTCCCCTGGTAGTGGCTGCTGAGGATGTATTTCACGTCTTCCACGGTCACCTTCCGGTCCGGTTCCATGGACCAGGGCAGATCGTCGTCTTCCGGATGGAACGGCGCTTCCGGTCCTTCCCACTGGACACTGAAGGGAGTCAGGCACCGGAGCATGTACCAGGCTCGGGGTGTGTTGTAGGTATGGTCCGCATCATCGTGGCTGCCAAAGGCGGACCTGCAGTCAAAGGCCGTATCTTCCGCCACCGGCCCTTCCCGGTCTTCCGCAAGGGTCAGATCCAGGTGGTTGTCTTCAATGAATTCCGCCAGATCCCGGGAGCACAGGTTGTCCTTTCCCTGGTCCAGGGCGTCCGCCAAGTCCAGGAAATCGATGCCCTGCTGGTTGGGCATGACCACCGCCTCGTCGTCAGGCACCCGTTTGGCAATCCAGTGATGGCCCCCGATGCTTTCCAGCCACCAGATTTCATTCACATCCTGGAACCCGATGCCGTTCATCTCATAAGTGCCGTACTGTTCCAGCAGGCTCCCCAGCCGCAGCACCCCTTCCCGGGCAGACCGGATATAGGGCAGCACCAGGGTCAGCAGGTCCTCTTCGCCAATGCCTCCCGGCACCAGGGGATCCGCCCCCAATACCCGGGGATTGGAGGTGATGGTTTCCGTTTCCGTCATGGCCACATTGGCGGCGTTGATCCCCGCTTCTCCCCAGATCCCTTCCGTGGCCTGGGCATTGGGCATGGCCGTATAGCGCAGAGGATTGTCCGGAAGGTCGATTTCCACTTGGGAAATCACGCTTTTGTAGTGCCGGGGCTGGTCCTCCGGCCGAACCACGATGAACTTCTTGGCGGTAAACTGTCCGGAAGGAGAATCCTCGTTCCGGGCCATCATGGTGGATCCGTCAACGGTTGCATTCTTTCCTACTAATAATGTGGTACAAGGCATTGTTCCGTCTCCTTTCGTATACAACAGACCTGTCAACGGTCAGCTGTCAAAGGCAGCCAAAGGCTGCGCATTTTCCCCTGAACATAAAAGCCGGCGGCCGGGATGGGCTTCCCTGCGGGCAGCCCCTACAACGTTGGAGTCAGGGATGCAACGCAAAATCATAGAAACAGGGTTGTCGAAAACTCCGTTTCTGTGGCCATCGAGTTAAATGTTCGACCCCTACGGCGTAGGGGCGAGCCGCAGGCCCGCCCTTCCCGGCCTGCGGGTTTACAAATGCAAAGGAGCTGTGAAAAAATGAAGAACGATTTTTTCACAGCTCCTTTCCTTTTATTTTCTCTTCATACCGGTGTACATGGTCATGGCAAAGGCGAAAACCGTGGCCCAGGCCCAGAATTTATGCTGTTTCATGGATGTTCCCTCCCTGCAGTTCCTTCCCTGCCGCTTTTCCTTTATTATACCAAGCTAACCTGAGGAATGCAATCTCACAGGATTTTACGGGGTTTTACAAAAGCCGGGAAGAAATTACATTGTTTTTACTTATGCTCTGCAGAACTTTTACCTTATTTTCCTATACTGATTTTGTTTCCAAGCAAAACACTGTGAGTATGGATGGGAGGTAACAGAATGAACTGGAAAAAAACCATGGCGCTGGCCCTGGCAGGGGTCCTTTCCCTGGGAGTACTGGGCTGCGGCAGCACCGGCACCAAAAGTGCCGACAAAAAAGTGAAGATCGAATACTGGCATGTGGCTTCTGAAAGCTTCGGAGGCGCCACCGTAAAACAGCTGGTGGATGAATTCAACAAAACCCACCCGGATATCGAAGTCACCGCCAAATACAATCCGGATATGTACAAGGGCCTGACCCAGAATCTCCAGGCGGCCATGGCATCCGGCAAGAACCCGGATGTGGTCCAGATGGGGTACAGCTATCTGAACTACGCCAACGACAACCTGAAATACACCGACTTAAACGACCTGGCCAAACAGGACGACAAGGACAAGAACTTCCTGAAGGACAACTTCCTGCCCAACGTACTGGCCCTGGCTCAGACCGATGACGGGAAACAGATCGGGCTGCCCTATTCCGTTTCCGTCCCGGTGCTCTACATCAACCCGGACCTGTTCAAACAGGCCGGCCTGGATCCGGACAACCCGCCCAAGACCTGGGATGAAGTGAAAAAGGCCGCGGAAACCATCAAGGCCAAAACCGGCAACGCCGGGTTCTTCATGCAGGAATATGCGGACAACTGGGCCCAGCAGGCTCTCATCGAATCCAACGGCGGCGCCATGCTGAAGAAGGAAAACGGCAAAGTCCGTGCCGCTTTCGACAGCCCGGAAGCTGCCCAGGCCTACCAGCTGCTGGCTGACATGGTAAAAGACGGCAGCGGGCTCCATGCCACCAACGAAGAAGGGTTCCAGGCTTACCTGTCCGGCAAGGTGGGCATGGTGTGCACCACCATCGGCAAACGGGCCAACTTTGAAAAGAGCGCCAACTTCAAAGTGGTGGCCGCTCCCTTCCCTGTGTTCCAGGGCAAACCTCGGAAAGTCCCTGCAGGGGGCAACTTCCTGATGTGCTTCTCCAAGGATCCGGCCAAGCAGAAAGCCGCCTGGGAATTCATCAAATACCTGGAATCCAATGATGCCCTGACCAAATGGTCCACCGGAACCGGCTACCTGCCGCCCCGGAAAGGCATGGACAAGGAAGGGGCCTTCAAGAAGGTCATCGATTCCAACAAGAACATCCAGGCTGCCCTGTCCACCATGCCCAACCTGGTGAAATGGGCCAGCTTCCCCGGACAGAACGGCCTGAAGGCGGAACAGTTGCTGATCGACGTCCGTGACGTGATCTTAAGCGGCAAGGAACCTGCTGCCCAGGCCCTCCAGGAAACCGCAGCAAAGGTCAACGAATTACTGTAGTTGACAGCTGACCATTGACAAGGCTGTTGCACACGCAACAGCCTCTTTTAGTAACGAAAGAAGGTATCCAATGTTCCATTCTTCCTCCCGGACATTTGGGAGCCGGGCCTGGCTTTACCTGCTCCCGGCGGTCCTGGTGTTTGCCATTTTTTACTACCGGCCTCTGTTGGAAGACGCCTACCTGAGCTTCTTCCAGTGGAACATGATCAGCCCCACGATGAAATTCGTAGGGCTGGCCAACTACCAGCAGATCTTTGCCAGCAGGGAATTCGGCAAGATCCTGGGGAACACCGGGGTGCTGGTGGTGCTGCTTCTCTTTTTCAACTTCCTGCTGCCCTACGGCTTCGCTTTTGTACTCACCCAGCTGATCGGGAACAAAAAGGCCCAGTCCCTGTTCCGTTCGGTATTCTTCCTGCCCAGCACCATTTCCCTGGCGGTGGCCAGCATCATCTTCCTGTGGATGTACAATCCCCTGGCCGGGCCCGTATCCCTGGTGCTGAAGACCTTCGGCATGGAAAGCCCCCGATGGTTCAAGGAAAGCGGCCTGGTGATCTTCGCCCTGTCCACCATCATCGGCTGGAAGGCCTTTGGGTACAACCTGATCGTGCTGATTGCCGCCATGGTGTCCGTGCCCCGGGAGCTGATCGAAGCGGCCAAACTGGAAAACGCCTCCAACTGGACCATTTTCCGGAAGGTCATCGTACCCATGACATCCCCCACCGCTCTCTACGTGTTCACCATTACCATCATCTTCGGCCTCCAGTACATGCTGGTACCCACCAACATGCTCACCCAGGGAGGCCCGGACCAGGGCAGCTCCAACATTGTCTACATCGTCTACCAGTACGCTCTGGTCTTCTTCCAGACCGGGAAAAGCGCCGCTTTTGCCATGCTGTGCATGGGGGTGTACGTGATTTTCCTGTTCCTGAAAGCCCGTTTCCTGGACAGACGGGTCCATTATGAAAACTGAGGAGGCTCCCATGCAAAACCCTGAACCTGCTTCATCCCTCCGGGAAAAAGCCTGGATCCTCATTATGGGGCTGGCGGCTTTTCTCATGCTCTACCCCCTGCTGTTCATGTTCTCCACCTCTTTCAAGGACATGAACCAAATCTTCCAGGCCTCCCTGAATCCCTTCTCCTGGCCTCCCACCATGGCCAACTACGAAGTGGTGCTGGAAAAGTTCCCTTTTTACCAGTATCTGGGGAACACCCTATACATCTCTGTGATCGTGACCCTGGGAAAACTGGTCACCAGCCTGCTGGCGGCCTTTGCCTTCGTCTATTATGAATTCCGGGGAAAAGAAAAGCTCTTTTCCGCCATGCTGCTCACCTTCTTCATCCCCACCACGGTGCTGGTAATGCCCAACTACCTGCTGATGAGCAAAATGGGCCTTTTGAACAATCCCTGGGGCGTCATTCTGCCGGAACTGGCAGACGGCATGGGGATCTTCCTGCTGCGCCAGACCATGCGGGGGATTCCCCGGGCGCTGCTGGAATCCTCCCGGCTGGATGGCGCCACTTCCTTCACCATTCTCCGGCGGATCATCCTGCCTTTGGTGAAGCCTTCCATTTTTGCCACCAGCATCTTTTTCTTCATCAATTCCTGGAATGAATACTTCTGGCCCCTGTTGATCCTGGCGGACCGGGACAGCTACACCCTGCCCCTGGCCCTCCAGATGTTCATCAGCGCCGAAGGAGGCAGCGAATGGGGAATCGCCATGGCCGTGGCCATGTTCACCACCCTGCCCCCTCTGATCCTGTACCTGTTCACCCAGAAATTCATACTGAGCACTTTCATGCAGTCTGGCATGAAAGGCTGAAAGGACGCGACTATGCAAGAAACTGTATCATCCGGACTAACTTTCCATCACGTTTCCAAGATTTACGGCACCAACCAGGTGGTCCGGGACCTGGACTTTTCCATCCAGCCGGGGGAACGGCTGATCCTGCTGGGGCCTTCCGGCTGCGGCAAGACCACCACCCTGCGGATGATTGCCGGACTGGAATCCATTACCAGCGGGGACCTGTACATGGGGGACACCCGGGTCAACGATCTGGCTCCCGGCAAGCGGAACATTGCCATGGTGTTCCAGAGCTATGCCCTGTATCCCCACATGACCGTGTGGGACAACATAACCTTCGGGCTGAAAATCCAGAAGCTGGACCCCAAGGAAATCACCCGGCGGACCAACGAAGCAGTGGAAATCCTCCAGCTGGACGGGCTCATCGGCCGCTGTCCCAAGGAACTGTCCGGAGGCCAGAAACAGCGGGTGGCCCTGGCCCGGGCCATTGTGAAAAAAGCTCCCTACTTCCTGCTGGACGAACCCTTGTCCAACCTGGATGCCAAGCTGCGTCAACAGGCCCGGACCCAGCTGGTGAAGATCCATGAACTGTACCGGCCCACCATGATCTACGTAACCCACGACCAGGTGGAAGCCATGACCGTGGCCACCCGGATTGCCATCATCAACCAGAGTGTCCTGCAGCAGATCGGCACCCCGGAAGAAGTGTACCACCGGCCGGCCAACACCTTTGTGGCCCAGTTCATCGGCACCCCGGCCATGAACCTGCTCCCTGCCCAGGTCCATACGGATATCCTTCAGTGGGGAGAACACCGGCTGCCGGTGCCCGGCTTTGTGGAAGAAAAACTCCGGCTCCAGGACAAGGTGATCCTGGGGATCCGGCCGGAAAAATGCCGGTTCGCCAGCCAGCCCATGATCCCGGCCAAAAAGATCTACACGGAAGATCTGGGGAGCCACTGGATCACCTACCTGGCCCTTCCCACAGGAGAAAAACTCCAGGTGAGCAGTCCGGCTCCCATGCCGGAAACGGCCAGGGGCATCGTCTTCGACTGGAACGACGCCTGTTTCTTTGACGGGACAAAGGAGGAACTGTTATGAAGCTGTCCATCAGCGACCTGGCCTTCGCCGGGTTCCGGTATCACAATTTCTGTGAGCTGCCCAAAACCTGCGGCCTGGAATTTTTCTACGAATTCGGCACTCCCGCCTACTGGGATACAGTGCTGCCTCTGATGCTCCAGGACCGGCAGAACGGGGTCAGCGTCCATGGTCCCTGCGTCCAGGTGAACCTGGCGGCGGACGAAAATGTCCGATTCCTGGAAGTGTTCCTGGACACCTTCCGGTATGCCCAAAAAATCGGGGCAGAATTTGTGGTAGTCCACACCAATGAGGCCCTGCCTCACGAAGACCCCTTTGTGCTCCGGCAGCGGGTGATCCGGAAACTGGCCCTGCTGCTCCAATTGGGCAAGGCAATGGGCGTCACCCCCGTAATCGAGAACGTGGGGCTCCGGCCCACCGGCAGTCTGCTGTTTGACCGGGAACAGTTCCTGGAACTGCCCCAAATCTTTCCGGAAGCGGGATTCCTGCTGGATGTGGGCCATGCCCATGTAAACGGCTGGGACCTGGCGGCCACCGTCCGGGCCCTGGGGCACCGGCTGAAAGGCTGTCATCTCCACGACAATGACGGCACCGGGGACCAGCATCAGTATATGGGGAATGGGACCATCCAGTGGCTCCCCTTCTTTGAGGCCCTGAAAGAAAAAGCCCCGGAAGCCCGGCTGGTACTGGAATACGCCCAGCTGCCCCCGGAAGGGATGGCAAAGCATGTGGAGCGGGTCAGAGAGGAATATGGGATATGAAACGGAGCTGTGAAAAAATGAATCCTCATTTCTTCACAGCCCCTTTTTGTCAATGGCCGGATGATAAAATTTGCAGGCAATTTTTTTGAATGTGTAGATTGGATCCGTAGGGGCTCCACGCCGGGGAGCCCGCAAAATCGCCGACTGGCTGTGCATTCTGCGGGGCGCCGGGCCTGCGCCCCCTACGGATTTAAACTAAAATCTGCCAAACGGAATCTTCGTTCTGCACCAACAAGCTCGCAGCCCGGGACCGGGAGTGTGAATTCTTTCACACCCCTCTTGCGTTTCCTTCCACGCCCCTGTATAATGGCAATTGTATATAAAATAATTACAGGAGGGATTTTCTCATGAACCATCCCCTGCTCCACCAGCCCATCTCCCTGGGTTCCCTGACCCTGAAGAACCGTCTGGTGCTGCCTCCCATGGCTACGGAAAAATCGGACAAGGGCCAGGTGACCCAGGCCCTTGTGGATTATTATGGAGATATGGCCCAGAGCGGGCCAGCCCTGATCATCCAGGAACACTGCTTCGTTGCTCCGGAAGGCCGGGCCAGTGTCCATCAAATTGCCTTTGATGAAAGGGCGGATCTGGACGGGTTGAAACGGATCACCGCCGCCGTCCACCAGCATCATGTCCCCATCCTGGCCCAGCTGAGCCATGCAGGCAGTGCAGCCCATAAGGCCCTGACAGGACAGGAACCTCTGGGGCCCAGTGCCGTCCTGAACCCGGCCCGGACCGCTTCCGCCTACGGCCAGCCGGAACTGCCCCATCCCATGGGGGAAAAAGACCTGGTCCGGGTGCGGGACGCCTTTGCCGCGGCCGCCCTCAGAGCCCGGGAAGCCGGCTACGACGGAGTGGAGATCCACGCTGCCCACGGGTACCTGCTGAACCAGTTCTATTCTCCCCTTACCAACAAACGGACGGATGCCTATACCGGCAGCACCCTGGAAGGCCGTACCCGTTATCTCCGGGAAGTGATCCAGGCTGTACGGGCCGCCGTCCCGGCTGATTTTGCGGTGACCCTGCGGCTGGGAGGCGGAGACTACATGGAAGGCGGCTCCCGGCCGGAAGAACTGCCCCAGGCTGTGGAACTGCTGCAGCAGGAAGGCCTGGACGGCATCAGCCTGTCCGGCGGCCTGTGCATCTTTTTCCGTCCCGGCCACCCGGAACCCGGTTATTTTGCAGAACTGTCCCAGGCCGCCAAAGAAACGGCCCGGATCCCGGTGCTCCTTACCGGAGGCATCGTCACAGGAGATCAGGCAGAACATTTCCTGGCCACCGGTCAGGCCGATCTCATAGGCCTGGGCCGGGCCGCCCTGAAAGACCATCATGTGTTCCGGAAGATATTGGAAGAATAGCAAAGGGGCTGCTGCACGCATATTTTTCACGTGCAACAGCCCCCTTTTTCACACCCTTTTCCCGTCAATGAATACCGCTACCGGATCCTGGATCACCACGAAGGGTTTGTCCTTCCAGATCACCAGGTCCGCGTCCTTGCCGGGAGCCAGGTTCCCTACCCGGTCTTCCACCCCCATGACCCTTGCCGGATTGATGGTTACCGCTTCCAGAGCCCGTTCATAGGGCATCCCTTTGGCAATGGCCAGGCCGGCGCATACAGGCAGGTATTCCAGGGGAATCACCGGCGCATCGGTGATCAGGCACACATCCCGGTCTTCCGCCAGCTTCACCACATTTTCGAAACTCTTCCCGTGGAGTTCCACCTTGCCCCGATGGCCCAGGGTAGGTCCCAGCAGCAGAGGGATTTCCGGCCGTTTCCGGAGGAAGTCCAGCACCTCGGCTCCGCAGGTCACGTGGTCCAGGGTGAATTTCAGGTGGAATTCATCGCAGATCCGCACAGCCGTCACAATGTCGATGGCTTCATGGCAGTGGATCTTCAGGGCCTTTTCCCCACGGATTACCGGGATCATAGGTTCCAGTTTCATGTCGAATTTGTGGTTGGGGTCTTCTGCATAGGCTTTGGCCTGGAACAGGAAATTCCGCAGAGTGGCGGCAATCCCCATCCGGGTGGTTTCATACCCTTTCTTGGGGTTTTCCCCCAGAGCACATTTCATGGCAAAATAAGGATCCAGCACCATGTCATCGATGACATCCCCTACGGTCTTGATGCAGGCGTACTGGCCGCCAATCACGTTCAGGGACCCGGGACCGCTGGCACAGGTGGTGATACCGGCTTCCCGGGCTTCTTTCACGTTCACACTCTGAGGATTGATGGCATCGATGGCCCGCATTTCCGGGGACAGGATACTCTTTTTTTCGTTGTGGTCGGAATAGAATTCCCCCTGGGAATCCGCCTTCAGCCCCAGATGGGTATGGGCGTCCACCAGGCCGGGCGTCACATACATTTCCTGGACATCCACTTCCACCTCTTCTTCGGCGTCGATGTGGGGAGCGATCTGGGCGATTTTCCCCTCCCGGATCAGGATGTCATAGATTCCCCGTTCCGTACCGGGGTTCAACAGATTGGCATTGCGGATCAGCATATTATTTGCCTCCTTGGTATCGTTCATCGTGAGTCGTTCATCGTTGGTCGTTGTCCCTCCGGGGAAACCCATCCACCGTCCTTCGGACGGTCCCCTTCCCGGCAGGACTCTTCACTCTTTACTCATCCCTCTTCACTCAGATATACAGCGTCACCCCCGGCCCGATGGGCAGGCCCAGGACCATCCAGACGATAAACATGGTGGTCATGGTGGCCAGGAGCACCATGGAATAGGGAATGGTCAGGGAGAAGATGGTCCCCATACCGATGTCCCTCTGTTCCGTTTCTCCCGGACGCAGGGGAATCAGCCCTTCACTCTGGTATTCTTCCAGGAGCCCGATGATCACCGGCAGGGCCGAGTGCAGCGGGGAACAGATGTTGGTGCAGGAATCCCCGATCCGGTAGGCCAGCTGGGCATAGGCCGGATGCACGTGGAGGATGGCAAACATGGGCACCACCATGGGAGCGATCAGCAGCCATTTGGAAGAACCGCTGGTCATGAAGGGGTTCACCAGGGTGGTGACAAAGATCACCATCAGACACAGGGGCAGCACCCCTACGTCGGCCCCTTTCAGCACTTCCGCCCCGGCAATGGCCACAATCTTGAAGATGTTGGACTTGTTCACCATGTCGATGAACACACAGGCCATAAAAGTGGTGGTCATGAGAGGAATGGCGGTTTTCAGCCCGGCGTTCAGGATGCCCGCCAGGTCCCGTCCTTTCTTGATCTGTCCGGTGGCAAAGGCATAGGGCATGCCGGTGCTCACAAACAGGAAGGCGATAATCATGGTAATCCCCTGGAACAGAGGAGATTTGGGCAGGAAGCCTCCCTGGGGATTCCGGAGGATGGCACCGGAAGGAACGGTTAGAAGGGCCATCACCGCCACAAAGAACAGGAAGCCGTACCCGGCCCATCGAAGGCCTTTTTCCTGTTCTGGAGAAGGTTTGTACTGTTCCAGAAGGGACCGGTCCACGATGCCTTCCCCGTCCCCTACCATTTTACACACAACCTTCTCGGTAAACAAGGTCAGGGTAATGGCCAGGAAGAAGGTGGCGGACGCCATGAAGAAATAGTTGATGGCCGGGTTGATGGCCACCGGCAGGCCCATTTGTTCCACGATGTTTTCCGTGATCCCGGCCAGCAGGGCATCCGTGCCGGCCAGGAACAGGTTGGCGGTAAAGCCCCCGCTGCAGCCCGCATAGCCCAGGATCACCCCGATCAGGGGGTTCCGTCCCATGGCGTGGAAGATTACGCCCCCGATGGCCAGGGAGAAATACGTCCCGGCGTCGCTCATCAGGTTGGCGTTCACCGCCATAAAAGCCACTGCAAAGGTAATCAGGGATTTGGGAGCCTTCAGCAGGTATTTTTTCATCAGGCTTTCAAAGAAACCGGTCTTGTCGATGAAAGCCGTGGTGGCCATCATGATCAGTGTCAGTTTCAAAGGGGTGTACCCCACATAGATATCCGGATACTTGGTGATCAGATACCGGAAATTGTCCGCTGAAAGAAGATTGACCACTTTTACGGTCACTTCCTTCCCCGCAGCTCCGGCGGTTTTGGAAGCGCTGTAGTAGGTGATGCTGGTCCCCAGCTGACTGAAAACAAAGGATAAAATCAGGACTGCCACCAGAAGGATACCAAACAGGATAAAGGGATGGGGCAGTTTGTTGCCGCCTTTTTCGATGATGTCGATCAGGCGGTTCATGAGAGATTTCTTTTCTTTTGCCATGGGATCACCTCGAAGCAGAATATTGTCGACCCCATTATAAGGGATAAAAAGTTGTCTGTCTAGTCTGAATTTTTTGTGTTTACGGTATTTTCCATTATTTTATAGCAAAGAAAAGAATTTGTGAAGAGTTCCATAGAAAAGATGGAATCCTGTCCGTTTTACAGGGACAAAAAAAGAGACCGGGGCTTACCCAACGGTCTCTGCCATCTTCACTTTCTCCGCCACCTGCTCCCCGGTCAGGTTGGACAGGGCATCCAGCAGACGGATGTGGAAGGTGCCCAGCCCAGGACAATCCTTGGCGGCTTCTTCCCCGGCAATACCCAGGACCGCTGTGCCCAGGGCCGCGGCGGCCAGGGAGGATCCACAGGCGTGCCAGGTGCCTGCCAGAGCCCCCACCATGCAGCCGGTGCCGGTGAGACGGCCCAGAAGGGGCGTCCCGTTGGCAATGCCGAAGGCGGTCTCTCCGTCCGTCACCAGGTCCACTGCCCCGGTGACCAGGAGTACCGCTCCGTGCTGCCGGGCATACTGGCCGAAGGCACGGGCATCTGCGGCGAAGTTTTCCTTGGTCACCGCATCCGCCGCCCCGGCATCCACTCCGTGGGCATGGGCGGAAAGGCCGCAGAGGGTCCGGATTTCCGAACTGTTCCCCTTGATGATCCCGGGCCGGTTGTGTTCGATGAACTGCTGGGCGTACACCAGCCGAAGGGTGCTGCAGGCTACCCCTACGGCATCCAGCAGGATGGGAATGCCTTTTTCATGGGCCTTTTCCCCGGCGATTTTCATGGCTTCCAGCCGTTCCTCATTGATGTTCCCCAAATTCACCACCAGGGAATCTGCCGCCTCCACGATTTCTTCCACCTCCTGAGGGTGGGAGGCCATGGTGGGACTTCCCCCCACAGCCAGGATGGCGTTGGCGCTGTCATTCATGGTGATGGCATGGGTCATGCAGTGGATCAGCGGTTCATTTTCCCGCACCCTGGACATGATGTCCATAAAGGTTCTGGGCAGCTTGCTGATGACTTCCCCGGTCATAGATATTCACTCCCAATTTTCTCTGGAATTCCAACAGGGTCCCGTTCCGGGACAGGATGGTGAGCAGCCCGAAAGCAATGGAACCGCCGATCAGGGTACCGGCAATAAAGCTGGGCACATAGAACATCCAGGAAAGCCCGGTGCGGCCCATGAGGATTTCCATCACCGGATAGGACACCATGGCCCCGATGATCCCGGTGCCGATCACTTCACCCAGGCAGGCGGCAATGATCTTGCCCCCGCTGGCCCGGTAGAAGATCCCGGAAAGGGTAGCCCCGAACACCGCCCCGGTCAGGGCCAGAGGCGGGATCCCCATCACCGTCATCCGGATGATGCCGATGAGGGTGGCACACAGGAGAGAATACCAGGGCCCCAGCATCACCGAACAGGTAATATTGATCAGATGGGCCATGGGGCACATGCCTTCCACCCGGAGAATGGGGGAAATCACAACCCCCAGGCCGATCATCATGGACAAAAACACCAGGCGCAGGACTTTTTGCTGTTTGCTTTCCATAAAAAAACTCCACTCCTTACTGGACCGGTCTGCCGATCCTTCGGGAGTGGAATCGATTCCATTGCCGTATCCATTCCACAGCGCCAAAAAAGATGGCAAAAGCCAATCCTGACGGTCGGTACTGTGGTACCCTCTCAACCCGGCACACGGGCTCCCTCGCTGTAAAATGAATACCGATCCAGGGCGCTCCCCCTCGATCGTTACAAGTATAGCAGATTGGGGGAATTTGTTCAAGGGGAGAGTCGGGCTGGTATGTGTCAACAAGTTCTCGGTAAATCCTTCATCACAGTATAGTTATTCATTCATGTCCGAAAGTGAAGAGTGAAGAGCATGGGCCCGTAGAGGCCGCACAACCGGCGGCTCGCCAGATGTA
>ERZ840096.2269-NODE-2269-length-16197-cov-36.622104_pt1 | contig 16197 bp, 13 predicted proteins | sample MGYA00519878_ERZ840096 | MGnify/ENA primary metagenome ERZ840096 (study PRJEB31850, sample SAMEA3708865) | human gut metagenome | biome: human gut; feature: human-associated habitat; material: faeces | place: China | collected 2014 ...
TAAAAGACATTCCACCCTATTGTCAAACGGAAAATGATTTAGAGATTGACGGAAGAAGAGAAAAAGGGTAAAAATACGGAAGTTATGGTAAAAACATGACATGACAAGAAGATAACATTCTTTACATATTTGCCAGCCCCCCTATTTTTTATAGAGGGGAAGAATGAAAAAAGAAAGGAAATAGAAAAAAGCTCATATGCTTAAAGAGGTATGCTCTTTTAGATTTCTTTTAGTTTTAATGAAATAGTAAACACCTGTCCAGCCATAGAGGCCTGCTTTATTCTGTTTCAGGCAAAAGGAAAGGCGCAGGACTTAGGGGGATCCTGCGCCTTCATCTTCTCTCCCGGCAGGCAGGAATCGGACCGCATCTGAAATAAGGGCGTTATTTCAGTATGGCGGGACCGGTTCTATTTGGGGCAGACCGGCCGGGGGAGAATTACCTTGGAATGTGGAAACATTCCCGTTCCAAAAGTCCCTTGGGAACGTTTAGAACGCATTTAATTATAATGCGTAAATAGTACAAAAGTCAATACTGTTTTTATAAATTCATGAAATATTTCCAAAAACAAACTTTAAGATTTGAAAAGTTGCGAGGCATCAAGGATTTTGAAAAGAGAGTGACTTTTTCTGTCATGCTTTTACGGTTATTCTTTGCATAAAAAGAAGGAAGCGTCAGAAAAAGGACGAAGCACCGGGCGGTGCCTCGTCCTTTTTCATGGGTGAATGATATCAAAATTCTGATACCATATGACCAAATTTCAAGAATGAAGTATAAGCAGTAAAGACTTTTTACCATAGGTCTGGGACATGAATCCCTTTTCAGGACCGGTACTTTCTGGTGGCGCCATAGGCGGCAAGGCCCAGGGCGGCAGCGCTTAAAGCGGCGGCCGTCAGTTTCCCGTAGGGGATGGAAGAGAGACGGAGTTTCCTTCTGGCTGTATCCAGAGGGGTCACCGGCTTTTCCGATACTACCGCCAGGGCTCCCAGTCGGGAGCGAATGGTGACATCCCGGAACCCGGCATCTTCCAGAAGTTCCTTCAAATCTTCTCTGCCATACACCTTCATGCCGGGAATCAGTTTTTCATACATCCGGTGAAGAGGAAGGCCGCCTTTGGACTGAAGGATGAGCAGGGAAGCGCCGGGCTTCATGACCCGGAGCACTTCTTTCAGGCAGGCTTCCGGATTCTTCCAGAAATAAAAGGATTCCGCTGCCAGGACGAAGTCAAATTTCTTTTCATTGAAAGGAAGCACATCGGGGGCGCCTTCGTACACAGAGCAGCGGCCCTCCCGGATGGCCTTTTCGTTCTGGCGGTAGGCAAAGTCCACGGCCCGGAAGGAAGAATCAATGCCGGACACATGACCTTTGGGCGCCTTCTCCAGAAGACGCATGAGATTCTTCCCGCCGCCGCAGCCGATGTCCAGGACTTCCGCATCCTCCGGAATGGATACCTGGGACAGCCCCCAGAGAGAAAGGGGCGTGTTCCACAGGTTCATGGCAGAAAGCAGGTATCCCTCCGTCTTCGGACCGGCATGAAATGGACTCTTCAGTAATGGTTTCATCATAACAGCCTCCTTTATTCATTTGCATTTTATGTCTTTTTATATTATAGCTGAAATAGGAAGAAGGGGTAAGATGGGGAAGGGAGTTTTGTTGGGGGCCGCAGGCAGCTTTCCCGCCGACTGGTATTTACTGACAGATAAAACACTATCGTCATGTACCAAGATCCTTCGCTGGCGCTTAGGATGACGGGTGGGAGGCGGGAAGGTATGTACGTAACGCTGACTTTATAATCATTGCCGCGTAGCGGCCATCCACAACCCTCGGCCTGAAAGGCCGTCAAACCTGAGAACCCTCCGGCCTAACGGGCCGGTCAAACTCAAGAACCTTTCTACACAACCTTTCTACACAACCCTCCGGCCGACAGGCCGGTCAATCTTAAGAACCTTTATTTCTTTGTATATTCTGCATAAAAAATAAAAGAAATTTCTCTCGGCGCTGAAATAGAGAAATAACAGATAAATACTGAGAAAATCAGTATTTATAAAAAATAAAAATGCAGAAAATGTAAAAAAATCCAAATTTCCTATTGCACATTTATGCAAAGCGCTGTATAATTATCACATCTTAAGAAAAGCCCCCGTGAAGGGCTTCTGAAATTGTCTATATTCCATGAAGAAAGGCGGCATTCCTATGGCTGATGTAAAAAATGTAAAAAAAGTAGTTCTTGCTTATTCCGGTGGACTGGATACGTCCGTTATTATTCCCTGGCTGAAGGAAAACTATGGCTGCGAGGTCATTGCCTGCACAGTAAACCTGGGCCAGCCTGAAGATTTTGATGCCATCCACAAGAAAGCCCTGGCTTCCGGTGCTTCTGTGGCAGAAACCCTGGATGTAAGGAAAGAATTTATCGAAGAATACGCTTACAAAGTGCTCCAGGCCGACGGCCGGTATGAAGGCAAGTATCTGCTGGGCACTTCCTTTGCCCGTCCCCTTATCGGCAAATGCCTGGTAGACATGGCCAAGAAGTATGGCGCTGACGCTATCTGCCACGGTGCTACAGGCAAGGGTAATGACCAGGTTCGTTTCGAACTGACCATCAAAGCCCTGGCTCCTCATATGAAGATCATTGCTCCCTGGAGAATCTGGGATATGAAGTCCAGAGAAGATGAAATGAAGTACGCTGAAGCCCATGGCGTCCCCATTGATAAATACGATGAAAAGCAGACCGATGAAGAAAAGGCTGCCCAGAAATACCCATACTCCATGGACTGGAATATGTGGCATCTGTCCCATGAAGGGGACGATCTGGAGAACCCGGCCAATGCGCCTCACAAGGATATGTACCTGGTGACCTGCGATCCCGAGGATGCTCCTGACAAGGATGAACTGGTAACCATCGAATTTGAAAAAGGCGTGCCCACCGCAGTGAACGGCAAGAAAATGGACGGCGTGGAACTGGTGAACACGCTGAATGCCATCGGCGCCAGAAACGGAATCGGCATTGATGATCTGGTAGAAAACAGACTGGTAGGCATGAAGTCCCGGGGCGTCTATGAAAATCCCTGCGGCTCCATCCTCTTCTATGCTCACACGGAACTGGAAAGACTGTGCCTGGACCGGGCGACCTTCCATTTCAAGGAAGTGGCTGCAGTGAAATATTCCGAACTGGTGTATGACGGCATGTGGTTTGCACCGCTCAGAGAAGCACTCCAGGCCTTTGCTGATAAGACTTCTGAAACCGTAACAGGCAAGGTCACCCTGCGCCTCTACAAGGGCAACATTATGTCCCACGGCGCAGAAAGCCCCTATTCCCTGTACAATGAAGAATTCGTCACCTTTGGCGAAGATGATGTATACAACCAGGCAGATGCAGAAGGTTTCATCAACCTCTTCGGCCTGCCCCTGACCATCCGGGCTCTGATGAAGGAGAAGAATGCAAAATGAGTGATATGATGTGGGGCGGACGCTTTACCAAGGCGGAAGAAAAGAATGCCCTTGATTTCAACGCATCCATTTCCTATGACTGCCGGATGTATAAAGAAGACATTGCCGGCTCCAAAGCCCATGCGAAAATGCTTGCCCGCCACGGCATCATTTCCAAAGAGGACTGTGAGAAAATCACAGAAGGCCTCTCCGCCATCAAGAAGGAAATCGATGATGGAAAGTTTCCTTTCTCCATCGAGCTGGAAGATATCCACATGAACGTGGAAAAAAGGCTGACCGATGATATCGGCGACGCCGGAGCCAGGCTTCACACGGCCAGGAGCCGGAACGACCAGTGTGCTTTGGACCTTCATATGTATATGAAACGGCAGATAGGCCGGGTAGCGGAAAAACTGATTTCCGTGGAAGAGGCGCTGCTTGAGGCTGCGGAAAAGTACAAAGATGTGATTCTGCCCGGTTATACCCATATGCAGCGGGCCCAGCCGGTGCTCTTTGCCCATCACATGCTCTGCTACTTTGCCATGCTGGAAAGGGATTTCAAGAGGCTGGAAGAATGCTATGACATGGCTGACATGTCCCCCATCGGCGCCTGCGCTCTGGCAGGCACCACCTATCCCACCAATCCTCTGGAAGAAGCGGAAGAGCTCCATTTTTCTAAAGTTTATGGAAACAGTCTGGACGCCGTGTCCGACCGGGATTACCTCCTCCAGTTCCTTTCCTTTGCCTCCATCTGCGCCATGCACCTGTCCAGGCTTTCGGAAGAATTCATTTACTGGAGCAGCAGCGAATTCCATTTCATAGAGCTCGATGACGGCTACTCCACAGGAAGCTCCATTATGCCCCAGAAGAAAAATCCGGATATGTGCGAACTCATCCGCGGTAAAACGGGCCGTGTCTATGGAAGCCTCATAGGTCTTCTCACCGTGATGAAGGGTCTTCCCCTGGCCTATGACAAGGATATGCAGGAAGACAAGGAAGGGGTATTTGATGCCATAGATACCCTCTACTTCGCCCTGGATATTTACGCCGGCATGATCAGCACCATGACCGTCAACGGGAAGCATACCCGGGAAGTGCTGGAGCATGACTTCTCCAATGCCACCGATATGGCTGACTACCTGGCCAAGAAGGGGCTTCCCTTCCGTCAGGCCCATGCAGTGGTAGGCGGAGCAGTTCATTACTGCATTGAACATCACAAAGTGCTCCATGACCTGACTATGGAAGAATTCAAATCCATGAGTCCCCTTTTTGAGGAAGATATCCTGGAAGCACTGAAAATAGAAAACTGCGTGAAAAATCGTGAAAGCTACGGCGGCACAGGCCCGAAATCCGTAGAACGCCAGAAAGCCCATGGGAAAGAAGCGGTGGCAGCTATGAAAGAAAAGGCTGCTCAGTGGAAAGAATCCATGGCCTTCCTGGGATAACAGAAGCCATAGCGCCCTGCGCTTGGTATAGACAATTTCACAGGAAAAAGCCCCCGCGAAAGCAGGGGCTTTTTCCTGTGGGGAATGGGGATTACCGGACATACCGTTCTCAGAGCTTATGGATGAAGAGGAAGCGGAGTTTTTCTCCCCAGGTCATGGATGCAAGACATTTTTCCCTGGCCTTCACGATGAGGGAAAGAACTTCTTCTTTTTCTTCCCGGTCAAGGGGGGTTCCGGACCATCTGGCTTTCACCAGAAGATCCAGCAGATGGTCCCATCCCTGGAAGCGCTGGTCCTTTTGGAAAGCGGCCTTTCTTTCTTCGTAGCTTCCCTTTGGCGGAAGGCCGGCATAGGAGGAAAGGCGGTCCATGTAATCCAGAAGGCGGTTAAATCCTTCCTTCCCGGAGGTTCCGTTTTTGAAAATCCGGCTCACTTCTGTCAGACGGAAAACAAGGAAGCCTGCCAAAAGGAGAGGGATCAGGAGAAGGAGGAAAAGGATTTTCGGGAATGATTTTTTCCCTTCCACCGGGTTCTGCTGATTCAGCTGGGGCGGCTGGGGAGAAGATTCGCCCTTTGGCTGTGCCTGCGGCTGTCCCTGACTTTGCGGAGGTGATTCTTTGGGGGACTGGTCTTTCTTCGGCTGGGACCGGCTTGTCTTATCCTTGTCATCTACCGGAGCATCAGGGGCGCCGGTGTCATTTTTCTGCCTGTCTGCCGGAAGGGGGAAGGGGTTTTCACTGCCTTCATAGCCCGGCGTCATTTCCACCGGCCGCCAGCCCAGTCCGTCTACATAGACCTCAGCCCAGGCATGGGCGTGGTGGTCATTGATGGACAGGCGGTGAAGGCCGCCTTCGGAAAGGGGAGCGTCTTTGATTTCATCGGCTCCCACCGTGAGGCCTGCGGCGTAACGGGCAGGAATGCCGCTGGCCCGAAGAAGCATGACCGCGGCGGAAGCAAAGGAGGTGCAGTAGCCTTTTTTGCTTTCTGTCAGGAAATAGGTAATGAAATCTTTTCCTGCCGGTGTCTTTCCGGGGCTTCTGGTATAACTGTAATTTTCAGCAAGGAAACGGCGGATATCCTCGACCCACTGCCGCTTTTCTGAAAGGCTCCGGGCCGGAGAAATGGGTCCCAGGGCGGCAAGACCCTCTTTTACGGCATCCGGAATGTCCAGATAATGGTCATAAACGAAGCGGCGGTATTCCTTCTCGGCGCCCAGATAGGTGCGGAAATAGGGGTCGCTGCTGTTTTCTTCCTCCATCATGGAGAGAAGGGCACCGGCAGGCAGGTTCCACAGGTAGGTGCTGTAGGCCTTGCCTTCCCGGCTCATGGGAGAGCGGTCATAGGCAAAGAGGGGGGCGCCGAAGCTGGTATCGTAGGGAAGAAGGAAGAAAGGCGTCTTTTCATACACCGCATCTACGTTGAAATCCTTTTTCAGGCCTTCCACCGATTCATCATCTTTCATGTAGTTGGAAAGGCTCTGGGAAAGGGCAGGGCTTCGGGCAATGACTTCCATAAGCCAGGCCCCCTGGTCGTACCATTCGCCCTGATTCTTTTCAAATAAATGCGCAACGCTTTTATACCGGCCATCGGGCAGGTCTTTCCACTGATTGCTGCCGTAGTCTCCGCCGGTCCAGCTGCGAAGGTAAAGGCGGTGCGGCTGGTCTGCCGCTTCGATATCCGCAATGATGCGGCCGGAGTAGCGGATGCCTTTCACATTGCCCAGCTTCTGCCTTCCGGCGCTGCCCTTCATCATGCCGGTGTAGGCATTACCGGCATGGAAGATGGGATCGTAGGGGTCCACGAAGGATACGATTTCTTCCTGGAGTTTGGAAAAGAGGGCGGGCTGTTCATAGCGGCTCTCCGGAATCACAAAGGAAAGGACAAGACCCAGAACCAGAGCCGCCAGGAATGCGGGGATTTCCGGATGGGTAAGGTCGTTTCCCTTCAGCCGGGCAGGCAGGGAAATCATGTAGGCTCCGGCAAGCGCAAGGGCAAGGGGCGGCGGATTGATGCCGAAGTAGAATCCCAGAAGCAGAATGGCGAGGGAAAGAAGGGAAGATAAGACAGCGCCGGTTTTGGAAAGGAAAGCGCTGAGGAAAAACCAGGAAAGGAAGAGAACCATATACACTTCCGCCGCCAGAGGAGATGCTCCCTCGGGCAGGCGGGGAAGTGCCAGGTCCACATCATAGGGTTCCTTCAGGGTGGTGAAGAGGGGAACGGAAAAGGCGGTGAAACTGTCTTTCAAAGTGGAATGGAAAAGGATGAGCACGGCGGCCAGTAAGACAAAGAGAAGGGCCGTCAGCGGGAACCGTTTCTTTTCCGGCAGGGCGGCAAGAAGGAAACCCCCGGCCAGTACCAGAATAAAGGCAGCCATGGCCAAAAAGAAGGTGTCTCCACCGGCATAGGAAAAGAAGAGGGAAACCGTTCCGGCGGCACCGGAAGCGGTGACAAGGGCGGAAAAAAAGGAAACGTTTTTCATCATGCATCTCCTCCCAGCGCTTTATAAATTTCGCGTCGTCCCGACAGGGCAGCTCTCTCAGCCCCCTCTTTGGCGCACCAGATGGCAGGAAAGAGTTCCGGCGGAATGGGGGGATTCGGATTTCCTGTGATATAGCAGATGGGAATATAGGGAGAAAGACCGGAGCCCATGAGGGCGCCGGTCCGTCCTGCCCGGAGGAAGCCGGACAGGGCATCCATCCATTCCTCTCTGGTGCGGATGGTGTGGGACGCAGTCCCCTTTGGGGCGGCAAAGACGAAGCGGAAAGGGATGCGGGCAGACAGCAGGGCAAGGCCGGCGGAATAGAGGGCATCCCCTACCGTATCCCGGAGCACCTCATCCTCCTCATAGTCGGCGGCCAGAACGATTCTATCACTGCCGGCGGGATAGGAATCCCGCACATATACATCATCCTTCCGGGCAGTGACCTTCCAGTTGATGAGATGGGGATTGTCTCCGGGCTTGTATTCCGTGGCACCGAAATATTCTACCTCCTCGCTGCCGGCTATGCGGCGCAGGGCAGCCAGGGCATCATGGAAGGTGCCAGCTTGCTTTGGATACACCAGGATGGGAGACGCCGGGAGCTCTCTTTGAAAATGGAAAAGGCCGAAGGGGTCCTTCCAGGAAAAGGTGATTTTCCCCAGAGAAAGGCGGCCGCAGTGGACCATGGACCGGGTGAAATAAAAGACAAGCCCTTCCTTTTCTTCCTCATAGGCCTCATAGGGGGAGCCGGAAAGACGTACTTCCGGCGAAGACAGGAAAGGAAGAAAAGGACTTTTCAGGGAAATGGCAATTTCTGCCTCTTTTCCCCGTTCTACGCTGCTGGGAGCCTCACAGGCGAAGGAAACGCTGCGCCCTGCCTTTCTGCTGAAAAAGTAAAGGCAGAAAGGTGATAGAAGAAGCATGACTGAGAGCAGGAAGGAGTCATAGAGGTCATAAATCACCATGAGGAAAAAGGCGATGAGAAGAAGGAACACATAGTAAAAACGGCCCATTTACTCCTCCTTCAGCGATGGCAGGGGCAGGGAGGAAAGAAGGGAGGAAAGAACCGATTCCGCCGTCTTCCCTGCATACCGGGCATCGCCGGAAAGAGATATGCGGTGGCCCAGGGTATAGGGAGCCACGGCGGCCACATCATCGGGAGTAGCATAGGACCGTCCTTCCATGAGGGCATGGGCCCGGGTCATGGCAGAAAGGGCCATGGTGCCTCTGGGCGATACGCCAAGGCGGATGTCCGGATGATTTCTGGTGGCCCGGGCAATATCTACCATGTAGCCATAAAGGCTTTCCTCCACATGAATGCGGGATACCTCCTGCCGGAGGGCCAGGAGCCCTTCGGGGGTAATGACAGAAGAAAGACCTTCGGCGGGATTCTTCTTTTCACCGGAGAGAATGCGGATTTCATCTTCCCTTTCCGGATACCCTACGGTAATGCGGATCATGAAACGGTCCGTCTGAGATTCCGGCAGCTCCTGGGTGCCGGAGGAACCGAAGGGGTTCTGGGTGGCCATGACAATAAAAGGCTGGGGCACGGCATAGGTCTTCCCGTCCACCGAAAGCCGGCCTTCCTGCATGACTTCCAGAAGAGCGGACTGAGTCTTCGGAGAAGCTCGGTTGATTTCATCGGCCAGGAAGAAATTGGTCATGGCGCTGCCCGGCATGTACCGGAAGGTGCCGGAATTTTTATCGTACATGGAAAAGCCTGTAATATCCGATGGCAGTACATCCGGCGTAAACTGCATGCGCTTGTAGTCCAGACCCAGTACATGGGTGAAAGCCACGGCAATGGTGGTCTTCCCTACGCCGGGAATGTCGTCAATCAGAATGTGGCCGCCGGCCAGAATGGCAGTCAGTATCCGGCGGAGCACTTCATCCTTGCCCAGCACCGCCTTTCCCGTTTCAGAAAGGATCGCATCAATGGTTTCTTTTGTATTCATAGGGATACCTCAATTCTTGTACATAATTAATATATTACCTATTATACCCCCTGTGGGAAGAGGCTTTGGATGCATTGGCTGACTCATCGGGCGCTCTGGTCTGCCTCCCTGCCCCAGAGCGAAGGCAATGCAGCCCTTCTAAACAACCAGCGGCGAAAGCCGAGCTCCTTTTTTGCCCATTGAGGCGTGAGATTTCTCCACTCCGCTCCGCTACGGTCGAAATGACGATAGGGGTGCCCGCCAATATCGTCATCTCGAGCGGGGGGATGCGCCGGTATGGGTGTTAGAGGGAAACCGCTTCGATGAAACTCTGAGTCGAGAGATCTCCCACCCCAATGCTTCCTGTACCATGGTGGAGTGAGATTTCTCCACTCCGCTTTGCTTCGGTCGAAATGACGATGGGGGCGCTCGCCAACACCGTCATCTCGAGCAGAGCCGCATGTCGGTATGGGGCAGATGGAAAACGCTTTGATGAAACTCTGAGTCGAGAGATCTCCCAACGTAATGCCGCCCGTACCATCAGAGGGGGAGATTTCTCCACTCCGCTTCGCTTCGGTCGAAATGACGAGAGGGGCGCTCGCCAACATCGTCATCTCGAGCGGAGATGCATGTCGGTATGGGGCAGATGGAAAACGCATTGATGAAACTCTGAGTCGAGAGATCTCCCACCCCAATGCTTCCTGTACCATGGTGGAGTGAGATTTCTCCACTCCGCTTCGCTTCGGTCGAAATGACGAGAGGGGCGCTCGCCAATATCGTCATCTCGAGCGGGGGGATGCGCCGGTATGGGTGTTAGAGGGGAACCGCTTCGATGAAACTCTGAGTCGAGAGATCTCCCAACGTAATGCTGCCCGTACCATCAGAGGAAGAGATTTCTCCACTCCACTCCGCTTCGGTCGAAATGACGAGAGGGGTGCTCGCCAACATCGTCATCTCGAGCGGAGCTGCATGCCGCTATGGGGAGCAGACGGAAACCGCGCCCATGATGCTCTGAGTCGAGAGATCTCCCAACGTAATGCCGCCCGTACCATCAGAGGGGGAGATTTCTCCACTCCGCTTCGCTTCGGTCGAAATGACGAGAGGGGCGCTCGCCAACACCGTCATCTCGAGCGGGGGGATGCGTCGGTATGGGTGTTAGAGGGGAACCGCTTCGATGAAACTCTGAGTCGAGAGATCTCCCAATGTAATGCCGCCCGTACCATCAGAGGGGGGAGAGATTTCTCCACTCCGCAACGCTTTGTCGAAATGACGAGAGGGCGTGCCCCTTTTCTTTAAAATCTGCGCCCGAAGGGCGCCACCATCACCCTCGGCCCGAAGGGCCGTTGCCCTCTGAGCGAAAGCGATGCAACCCTTTTACACAACCTGCGGCGTCAGCCGCGCCCTTTTTTTATAATCTGCGCCCGAAGGGCGCTACCACAACCCTCGGCCTGCAAGGCCGTCAAACTTAAGAACCCTCCGGCCAACGGCCGGTCCATCTTAAGAACCTTTCTCCCTGCCCCAAAGCGGCCCTATACCATTGACAACGCTCTCTTTCTCCCCTATAATAGTATCGTTATGGAAGGGTGTCCGAGCGGTTGATGGAGGCGGTCTTGAAAACCGTTAACTTCGTGAGAGGTTCATGGGTTCGAATCCCATCCCTTCCGCCATAAAAATGAATCCGCGGCATGGACCGCGGATTTTTTGTATCATCATGTTCATGGAGGCTGTGACTATGGCAGGAAGAAATATAGACCTGTTGTCTATTTTTAGAAAAATACTCGGGCTCACGGTGGGAGCTGTGATTTACTCCGCCGGACTGAACCTGTTTCTTATCCCCAACCACATCATCGACGGCGGCATTACCGGTATTTCCCTTCTGGTGCAGGCTTTGACGGGCATTCCCTTCTCCCTGCTCATTGTGATTTTGAACCTTCCCTTCTTTTACCTGGGGTATCGTAGACTGGGAGCCGGGCTGGCGGCATCTTCCACCTATGCCATTGTAGTCCTTTCCCTCTGCTCCTCCTGGTTTGAGCAGCTCAAGCCTGCCACTACGGACCCTTTCCTGTCCACCATTTTCGGCGGCATCATCATCGGCATCGGCGTAGGCATTGTCATTAAGAGCGGCGGCTCTACGGACGGTACGGAAATCGTGGCCATCTGGATGGATAACAGGACTTCCTTTTCCGTAGGGGAAATCATTATGTTCTTCAACTTCTTCATTCTGGGTGCTGCCGGATTTGTGTTCAGCTGGAACAGCGCCATGTATTCCCTTATTGCCTATTTCATCTGTTCCCGCATGATTGATGCCGTCTCCACCGGCCTTGATTCTTCCAAAGGTGTCTTCATCGTGACCACGGACTATGACAAAGTATCGGATGCTATTGTCCACGATATGCACAGGGCCGTTACCCGACTCCACGGCCAGGGCGGTTTCCTGAAGGACGACAAAGATGTGCTTTACTGTGTGGTGACCCGTCTGGAAGTGACCAAGCTGAAACAGGTGGTTCACGGCATTGATCCCAATGCGTTCCTCTCGGTTTTCGATGTGCAGGAAGTTCAGGGAGGACTGGTGAAGGGGAAATAGGATGGAGTCCCTGGAGGATGACTGCCATTTGGGACGCAGGAGAGTTCAGGCGCCTTCGGCGGCTCATGTATATGCACTGCCCCGAAGCGGCCATCCATCACCCTTTGCTCCTTTTGCATCCCGGGCCGCAAAGCGGCCTTTTTTTTATTTTTTCCCCTTTACAAATGAAGATTTCCATTATAAAATAAGACAATTTGTGCCGAAATCGGCGCAGTCAGTTTTTTATTCATTTGGAAGACCTATTAGGGGGGTACTATGTCGGAAAAATCTTTGGAAGAACTGGAGTTTGAAGAAACCGGTGTAACGCGGAAGGAACGATGGAAAATCATGTGGGCTTCCATCATCGGCTATGCCATGGACGGTCTGGATGTGCTGATCCTTTCTTTTGCCATGGCGGCCATTGTCAGTGAGTTCGGCCTGACCCTGGGAGAAGGGGGCCTCATTGCCACCTACACCCTCATCGGTACGGTGCTGGGGGGATATCTTTTCGGTATATTCGCCGATTACTTCGGCCGTGTCCATACTTTTTCCCTGACCATCATTATTTTCTCCATCTTTACCGGAGCCTGCGCCTTCGCAGACAATGTAACCCATCTGAATATTCTCCGTTTCCTGGCCGGCCTTGGCCTGGGCGGCGAATACGGTATCGGCATGACCCTTGTTTCTGAAACCTGGCCGGCTGCCAAGCGGGCCAGAGCCACTGCCGGTGTAGCTATGGGCTGGCAGGCCGGCGCCGTGCTGGCAGCCATCCTGGCGGCTGTGGTGCTTCCGGATTATGGCTGGAGAGGCCTTTTCCTGGTAGGCGTGGTACCGGCGCTCCTGGCCGCCTGGGCCCGTCACGGCATTAAAGAACCGCCTATGTGGGTGAAGCGCAAGGAAATGAAGAAGGAACTGGCTGCCAGAAAGGAAAGGGGAGAAACCTTGACGGCCGAGGAAGAAGAGCAGCTGGAGGAAGCAAAGAAGTTCCCCCTGGCCCATCTTTTCGCCAGTCCTTCCAAAACCGTAACCACCCTGTCCCTCACGGTGATGACCAGTGTGCAGAACTTCGGCTACTACGGCATTATGGTATGGCTGCCCATGATCCTGCTGAAGGAACACGGCCTTACCACGAAATCCATGTCCGGCTGGATGATTGTTACCGTTATCGGCATGATTGCCGGCATTTATGTGTTTGGTTATCTCTGTGACCGGCTGGGACGGAAGATTCCTTACCTTATTTTCTATATCTGCGCAGCGGCCATGGTTTATATTTACGTGAACCTGGGCACCCCGGTGGCCCTTCTCTTCGGCGGCGCCTTCCTGGGCTTCTTCTGCAACGGTATGATGGCAGGCTATGGTACCCTTCTTTCTGAAAACTATACTACCGATGCCCGCTCCACCGCCCAGAATTTCATCTTCAATACGGGCCGTGCCGTAGGGGGCTTTGCTCCTGCCATTATCGGCGCCCTGGCCCAGTCCCACGGCTTCAGTGCCGCCTTCGCCCTCCTGTCCTGCGTTTATGTGGCAGCAGCAGTGAATGTCCTCTTTTTCATCAAGGATACCAAAGGGACTGTGATTCGCTGATGCCTTATTTCAAAAACTGTCATGGAATAATTCCATGGCAGTTTTTTTATTGGAATCCCTGATGCGGTCACCTGCCGCTAAGAAGGCCGGATGAATCCATGGGTGATTCCTTTACTTAAAAATATATTGTAAACGTTGAAATAAAAGTAAGGTTGTTATATTATATACGTATGTAAACCGCGTATACGGAGAATGAATAACAATTAGTTTACAAACGAGGCGAGAACATGGTTCGGGAAAATGCATTGGAGCAGGGACAGGGAAGGTCCCGGGAAATCGTTCTTTTCGGGTTGTTTACGGCGCTCATTGCCATTGGCGCTTTCATTCGCATTCCGGTGCCGGTGTGTCCCTTTACGCTGCAGCTTCTCTTCACCACCCTGGCGGGGCTCCTTCTGGGAAGTAAGAAAGGGGCTCTTTCCGTAGCCCTTTACGTGCTGCTGGGACTGGTGGGAGTGCCCGTATTTACGGAGGGCGGCGGCCCTTCCTATATTTTCCAGCCCACCTTCGGCTACCTGGTGGGATTCATTGCCGGCGCCTGGCTCACAGGAAAGCTCCGTGAAATGAGCGGCTCCTGGTCCTTTGGCAGGGTCCTCTTTGCCAATCTCTGCGGACTGGCAGTGGTGTATCTGTTCGGCATGATTTACGTCTACTTCATCAATAATTTCTACATCGGGAAAACCATCGGCGTATGGGCGGTGATTCTTTACTGCTTCCTGCTGGCTGTACCCGGTGATATCTGTCTCTGCATTCTGGCAGCCTTTCTTTCCAAGAGGCTGGTGAAGGCACTGGGCATCCATGAGTAAAGGTTTCACAAGGAAGAATGAAACAGGTCTTCCTTATTTTATTGCAAGGGGGAGTTTGAAATGAGTAAAGGATTATTTATTACCGGCACCGACACGGATATCGGCAAAACCTACGTAACGGCGCTGATTGTGAAAACCATGAGGCAGGCCGGCTATAACGCAGGCTACTACAAGGCTGCCATCAGCGGTGCGCCTACGGTGGCCGCTTCTGACGCAGGCTTTGTAAACAAGTTTGCTGACATTCATGAACCGGAAGACATGATCCTTTCCTATCTCTACCAGCATGCCGTATCGCCCCATCTGGCAGCAAAGCTGGAAGGCCATCCCCTGGAAAAAGAAGTGATTCTGAAGGCCTGGAAACGGGTCACCGAAGCATATCCCTACGTGACCATGGAAGGAAGCGGCGGCATTGTCTGCCCTATCCGTCACGATGAAAAAGCCCATTACTACCTCACCGACATTATCGGCTGGCTCCATCTGCCGGTACTGGTGGTGGCCGATGCAGGCCTTGGCACCATTAACCATGTGGTGACTACCTGCGAATACATCAAAAACCGCCACATCCCCATCAAAGGCATTATCCTCAACAACTGGCAGGGCGGCGTCATGGAAGAGGACAATGTAAGGATGATAGAAGAAATCACCGGCGTCAAGGTGATTGCCCTGGTGAAAAAAGGAGATACCATCCTCCACTGCGACCCCAAGGTGCTGGAGGCCTGCTACGCGGAAGTGTGAGTGATTGAGGGGATGGCTGTGCTCCCTAGGGAAGCGCTGATTAAATCACTGTCTGCTTTTATTCTTGGATTTTTATGCAATGCAAGGAATGGGACGACGCGAATAGCGAGCTATTTAAGGAGTCCCATGACGAAGCAGTGCATAAAAATTCTTATAAAAGCAGACTCTATGAATGAATCAGTGCTTCCCTAATGTGCGTAAGGGTTGACGGAGCCTTTGGCTCCGAAGGTTGACGACCCTGCCGGGCCGAGGGGGCTCAGGTTTGACAGGCCTAACGGTCAGTCGATTAAAAGGAAGGCCCTTTTATGGGCAGGCTATGGGCCAACTTCGACTGACTTGCACATTCTCTGCAGAATGTGCACAGCCTGAGGGTTGTGGTATCGCCCTGTCGGGCGATGAGTATATATGCCGCCTGCGGCGCAGTTATACGATTTTGCGAGCGAAGCGAGCCAGCCTCCGCAAGGAGGCTATAAACTGCGGCGAAGCCGCCACTACAACCCTCGCGACGTCAGGCGCGTCAAACTTAAGAACCCTCAGCGGCGAAGCCGCTGTCAATCCTAAGAACCTTTTTACCCAACCCTTCTACACAACCTTTTACACAACCCACGGCGAAGCCGTGCCCCCTTTTCATGAAAACTGGTACCACAGGAATCCATACCAAATAACAATACATAAGCAAAGGAGTAAACAAATGGCAGACATAAACTGGGAAGAGGAAGATAAAAAATACATCTGGCATCCGGCCATGCAGATGAAGGATAACGAAGTATTTCCGCCGGTGGTGGCAGACCACGGCAAAGGGGTATACCTCTATGACACTCATGGCAAGGAATACCTGGACATCATTTCCTCCTGGTGGTGCAATCTTCTGGGCCACTGCAATCCGGAAATCAATGAGGCTTTGAAGAAGCAGGTGGATCAGCTGGAGCATGTCATTTTCACCAATTTCACCCATAAACCGGCCATCGAACTGTGCCGGGAGCTGGAACCGCTGCTGCCGAAGGGACTTACCAAGTTCACCTTCCACGACAATGGCTCTTCCTCTGTAGAAGCGGCTTTGAAAATGGCCTTCCAGTACCAGTACCAGACCGGTCATCCCGAAAGGACCCGTTTCATGTGCCTGCCCGAATCCTATCACGGCGAAACCATCGGCGCCCTGTCTGTGGGCTCCATGGACCTTTATGCCAAAATATTCCACCCCATGCTCATGAACAATATCCATTTCAAAGG
>ERZ840096.2275-NODE-2275-length-16162-cov-4.712299_pt1 | contig 16162 bp, 19 predicted proteins | sample MGYA00519878_ERZ840096 | MGnify/ENA primary metagenome ERZ840096 (study PRJEB31850, sample SAMEA3708865) | human gut metagenome | biome: human gut; feature: human-associated habitat; material: faeces | place: China | collected 2014 ...
TCCGCGGGTCGCGGACACATCGGAAACGGGGACTCACTTTAGTCTGCTAAAGTGTTCGTGTACGGCGGACACGGCATTGTCCGCGGGTCGCGGACACATCGGAAACGGGGACTCACTTTAGTCTGCTAAAGTGTTCGTGTACGGCGGACACGGCATTGTCCGCGGGTCGCGGACACATCGGAAACGGGGACTCACTTTAGTCTGCTAAAGTGTCCGCGGGTGACGGACACGGCGCGACCGCTCCGTCCGGATCGTCCGCGCCTGCCCTCCGGGGTCGTCCGCTCCGCGGACTGCCTTGCATATTATATGTGTAATTTTAGTAATCGTGAGTGATCGGTCGGTTGTCCGCCGATGACCGCCGGAGGCGGTTGCCCTCCGGGTGGCGGACACGGCGCGCGGCTGCCATGTGGTTGATTATGTGTGTAACTTTTGTTACTTAGTTAATTAAAGTTTGCTTTCGTCGACTTGAATTTTTTCGTCACACACCGCTCTTCGATTGTTGACTACCATGTAGCATTCGGTCTTTTCAGTGCTATTCCCATAGCATTAGAAATTAATTGAAACATTACTTTATATCCTTCATTGTTAGGGTGCAATCCATCTGAAAGTAAGCTATCTATTGTTATTCCTTTGTTAGAACAATAGTCAATGAATAAATTATAAACGCTGATAAATGGAATTTTATTTTCACATGAAATATATCTAAGTGCATTGTGAATATCTTCCATGTGAATACGGAAATCTTTTTCGTTTGCGATTGATGCAGGTATGCAAGCCATAATGATTAAGTCTTTTCCATAATTTTTAATTGTTTTAATAGTGTCATTCATATTCGTATAGAATGATTCTAAGTTGTCGTATTGTCTGTCGTTAGTACCAATCATTAAAACGATACAATCAAAGTTATAGGAGGTATCCATGAAATTATTGATAAAGTATTTTAAATCTTCGCTATCAATTCCACTCATTCCAAAGTTTCTAACAATTATCTTGAATTTTTCATTCATATAATTTTTAAATAATTGTGCCCAACCATTCCCGTCTAGTGCTTCATACCATCGTCTACCACCTGAAGTCCAAAGATATTCTCCAATTTTATAATCAGATGTAGCATTCGGGTTATTCGGACCATTACCTCTCACATTATATGTTTTCCCATCAATAACGGCATCATACTGTTGAAAACCTGACGACCCCGCACCTTGCGTTATACTGTCACCAATTAAACAGATTCTATAGTTATAATTAGGGGCGTTCACTGTCATATATTTTCCAATAACATCAATTGGTGTGTTATTTTCCGATATATCCGAATCTTGTTTATACATTGGAGGGGAATCTTTCTTTGGCCACGAAAAACAAAAATATTTTGCTCCGTTTGGAATTTTGATATTCGTAAATTTTTCACTTAATAAATAATTTTGGTACCCTTTTACAAATAATCCGGAAGAAGTAGATGGTCTCGTCCAAAATGAGATATAGAAAAAAGATTTGTCATCAACAAAATTTCCTTTTTTTACGGTAATAAAATTCGTTTCATTATTGATTGGTATTAAATTCGATGTTACAAATGAAGTTTCTTTATCTACAGTACCGCCATTCGTTATTTTATGATTAAATATTGCTTTTGCAGTTTTCAAACCTACTCGTTCATTCATATTAGGTATATTCATAAATATTTGAACTGATGATTCTTTACTAAAGCAAAATCTAACATATGCTGTATTTTTAGGAAAAGAAATTCTTTCCATATAATATGGTTGGCTTTTTATGTCATTAATAAATTCTACTACATTCAGTTCACTATCGAAATATATTACACTAGCATATTTTGGATTTGAAGGTTTTAACCATAAACCATCGACAAAATATTCATTACATCCTGTAACATTTATAAAGTCGGTGGTATACCAATTATCAACAATTTCTAGATTGCCTGTTGTAAGAATTGCAACATTATCAATCCTGCGATAATCTAATATATTATTAATGTTTTCTAGTCCAACTAAATTTTTCTTTAGTGAATTAATTTTATCTCCCGTAACTTTAGCATCAGCGGCGGCATTTTCTACCGTCAATGACTTATCAATCGGCGGATTGGACGGATTCGTGATATTATCTTTCAACCATGCTGATACTTCGTTGCTTACAGTTGGTTTCAGCAGATTAAGCAGTTCTCCGCTTTCTTTCATTGCTTCGATTTTCTTGTTTACTTCGTTCTGTACGTCGAGATTTGAAAAATACTGATTGATAAAATCATGTAACGCCTTGTAACTTTTTACAAGTTCGTCCTGCGCGTCAAACATTTCTTTGACCGTTTTAAACAGCACAACAAATTTGTTTTCCAAACTTAACGTTCCGTTAAAATCATACGGAATCCCCCGCACACTTGCAACAACCTCACAAGCCTGCGTAATCATCTGGCCAAAGTCGGGTAAATTGGGAAAATCTGGAATCGTTGGTTTGTCTGCCATTGCTACACCTCCTTAATAAAATTGATAAAACAATTCTTTACAATCATCACAGATACGCTTGTTAAGGTTTAGGATGGTATCGCGGAATCTCTGTACTTCTAATGAGTAACTACCGTCAAAACCTTCATCGTCAATCACATCATTGTTATCTGCATGATACGTGTCATTGCTATTGGTTTTTGTTGTATTTTCTCCGTTGCTGACCGCACTATTATGGATGGTATTCTGCCCCCGATCCATCGTAGACGCATAATTCGTTCCGGCAAAATTAATCTGCGGGTTGTCGGAATGGATATTTTGGGTATTGTTATTTGTATCGGCTGTCGTTGTGTTTTTCGCTGTGCTGTCTCCCGAGATCACACCTGTTCGTGTATCGTCTTTTGTACTCGTTACTTTTCTTGTACTCTTATGAGTAATCAGCGGGTTGTATTCAAAAGTAATACTTCGGTACAACTGTTCATAGTATGGCATGTTAACCGTAAGTATCTTTTTCAGATGATACTGAAATTCACCAATTGTTTCTAACCCGATCTGCTCGCGGAAATACTGTAAACAGAACGTTTTTTCGAATGCCAGCTTTACAGCGGCATATTCCGGGGAATCGGCATCCGCATAGAAAGGAAAATCAAAATTGAACACCAACGCAACCGCTTTTTCGATCATACCGTCAATGTTTTGCTTTTCGAGGGGATGGATGACGTTATCGGCAATGACCAACTGCTCAATGGTATTCGTCAATGTTTTCGTTTCGTAGTTATAGTCAAGAAACATTATTCCACCTCACTTTCCGGCGTGTCGTTTCCGTTGTTTTCTTGTGTGTCGGTTTTGGCATTTGTAGTGTCGAAAACATCCGGCCGGTTAATCGGTGTTACCATCTTAGAGTTAAAACGTACATGGATATTAAGACCATACCTATCATTGATAGCGTCTAATCCCCTCTGAATAGTAGCCAGATTTCCGTTTCTTGTCAACTCGATTTCTCCATCGTTGTAACTCGTTTCTGCGGAAACCAGCCGTTCCGGTTTTTCTACGCCGCTTGCTTCGATTCCGAGATCAGCCAGACATTCTGCTACTTCTCTCTGCGCGGCGGTGTCAAGTTCGTTAAAAATTGGCTGTACTTTCAGATCAATGGTATCAATTTGAATCTGTTTTCGCAGATCGTTTTTGGCTTTGATAAACGGAATGTTTTTTACCCACTTTTGAATAAAGTTGTCAATGCTGAGTTTTTGCGTAGAATCTCCGCTGATGACAACTGGCGTCCTCTGCTGAATCACGTTTACCCTTGTCGACGCTTTTTTCTCTGCCAGACTCTGCGAATGCAGAATAATGCTTAAAATTTCCGGCACGGCAAAAGGTCTTGCGAAAATCAACGCGCTTTCTTCTTTATCCGTCTGTTCATAATACTGTCCGTTCATGGCGTACGCAATCCAATCGGTCGGGATACCATAAATATCAGGCTCACCTACCAGATTCACGCCGAAAACACCATACAGTCCGGTGATTGGCTCTTTTTTGAACAGACACATTCCCTGCCACAATAAATAAGAGTTGAGCATCCGCGGCGGAATCTCATCCGGTAAACCGTCATACTCATACCGCGATAATGCCAGATTGACAAACTTGTCAAAAAAGTGACGGAAATATAGTTTTTCTTCCGGGGACGTATTCGGGTTGCTTTCCCACTGTCCCCATACTTCCTTGTTACTCACCCGATACGGGTTATTGTACATGATATCACCTCCTTAGTTATTGGAAAGACCATAGTTTCCCACATCGTCCGTATGCCAGAACGTAACGCCGCGGTTAAACATTGTCTGCAAAAAGTTGATATCATCGGTAACACACGAACCATGCAAGCTGCAATTAACTGTTTTGACAAAATTCCAATTTGACCGCCCGGTAATATTAGGTACTTTAATTTTGTGCGTTGCATATCCGTACATTGTGAAAAAATCGTCGATTGTTTTTGCCATCTGAGCGGTTACACTCATCACATGACAGTAAACTTGACTGCCGAACAATGCGGCGGCAACAAAACTTCCAGATGAATTACCTTTTGCTGTCGGTGGAATCAAATCATGACTTTCTTTTTGTGCGTTAATGTTTTCGTTCAGTAGATATGTTCCGGTTGCCGCGGTATAAATGCTTTCAACGCCAGCGGCTAAATTTCCGCTTAATGCCCCAACTAATCCTCCGGCTAAATTTCCAATCTGCGATATTGCATTCTGCTTTTTGGAGTAGTCCCATACCGGACTAGACTGCGCTAGAAAAGCCTGATAGCCATCATTTGTCCATGAACACTGTGGGAAATTATTGATGATAAAACCGTATGGGGATTTTGACCCACCAGTACGTTTATATTCACGCGGAGCCACAAAAATTGCCGGAGTATTAAACAAAACGCCATACACCTGCATGGTTAATGCTCCATTTTTACCGTATTCGAAATTAAAAGTATGCTGTATTCCAGAACCATCGTTTACCAGACAATAACAATAGGGATACTGATATAGTTTATTATTTTTCGGGATATAGCCGTCAAGTGCTTCTGGTTGAACGGTTACTTGTGTATAAACAGATGCATCTGCCTGGAAACAAGCTTCTGGTGCTTGATATACATTAACAATCGCATCTCCGTTTCCGCTTTTGACGTAATTCTGGATAACTGTGATTAAGTCCGTATATTTTTTTTTCCGAGTAAATGTCAACCCCGATAAAATTCCTTGATTGACAACGGGTAAAATATTTGTTCCGTTTTCGTCTGCACTTGCATTCAAACAATACTCCATCGGACCGAGATTCAAAAGTTTCATGTCACTAGGATTGTCCACGTATTCCCCCGTTTCCAGATTTTCTGGCACTAAATTAACTCCGGCATAATCAGCTTTTTTGTCAATATGTTCCCGTTCCACATAGCACGGTTGAAGTACCACATCGTAAAAACTGTTCTGAAAACGATCGGGTTCGAAATAAATCTTGAAACTTCCGTCACTCAACCATTCTACCCTTGTCACAAAACCGAAATACCATTCTTCCGTATAGGGTTTGTTCTGAAAAGCAATATAATTGCATTTCAGAAATTCGCTCTCATTTCCTTTTCCTTTATACGTCAATTCGCCCCATCGTACCGGAGCGGACTGTTTATAGATATGAATTGCTTTTTCTCTTACATGAGCCAGACAGCCAGCTTTTCCATTTTCATAATAACGCACATGTTCATAGTCATTTCCCCATTCAATCCCACTTGCTAAAATTACCTCTGTCTGCGGGGAAACAGCCGCCACATCGGATTGCGGCGGCATCGGAATGAAATTATCCATGTTTCCCACCTCTCTTAATCGGTCGTAAAGTAAATGGTTGCTGTTTTGGACGAATCGAAACGACTGGTAATCACAACTTTTACGCTCGTTGTTTTATTTTCTTTCGTTTTCAGATTCTTTTCGTCTTTTGCAATTCGAAGAATTGTTGTACCCGGGATAACAAACGTATCGGCAGAAGAATTACCCACTACTTTTACGTCGATTGCTTTATCGGCAACACCATTAGAATTAACCGAAATTTTTCCGCCAAAGTCGACATCTGTTCCGGGTTTCACCATTCCCACGTCACTTGCGGTAATGGAAGAAACAGCAACCGTCTCGGTCGTAAACACGATGATCGGATAAAACAGAGAATATGAGAACATCTCTTTTACTGTATACGTACTGTTCCAACGCAGTCCGCGATTAACGTTATCCTGTACCATCATGCGATACTGTTCGCGGATTTTGAAGAACCGCTTGTCAACCAGTACAGCAACGATGCTCTCCGCATCGTTAAAGTTGTCAATGAGTACCTGCTGTGCTTTCGGAATCATCCGGTCGAGATTGTACGCGCTTGCATAGCTGTCCACGTTCATCGCGGCTTTGGTATCTGGGTCGACAAACAGAAGAATGGTATCTTCTTTTGCCGCCGAGGTCGCGCCAGCAAAGTTATACAGCGGGTTCGGGAACTGAATCTTGTCAATATAGGACTGAATCTGTTTCGCAAGCGCATTGGCGCTCGCCTGATCAGTAACCGGGTCGACGTGTACAGGATAAATCTGACCTGCACGTTTCGCAGACGCGATCAGCTCTTTCGCTGTCGTGAACTCATCCCAGTTGCAAGCAGAAACGACGCTCTCCACTTTTGCCTGCACGAGACTTCTGAGTCCGTAATCATCGAGAAAAGCACCGCGCATATCCTCAAACCAGATGGTCACCGGATAGTCGTTGTTGAAATTGATAACATGATACAATGCCATGATATAACTGTCATAAATGGCGGTTGCATCTTCGATGCTGATATTGGCATCGTGCGCGTAACCCTGCGCAAAGTTTACGTAGACTTCCTGTTCACCGTTTCCATACGGCATAGCGTTACTGTTCAGCACACGCAGAGGATTTCGGAACGCTTCGGTACTGATGGACTGGCTGGCGATCAGATTCACCAGTGCCGGAACGAGTTCGTTCCGCGCCATCGGGTTGTACGGGTCGGTTAATGTTTTCGCAATATCGGCGATATTTTCGCGTGTTGCCACCGGGACGCGGTCACGGTAATCAACGCTCATCGTCTGCCGAACGGCGTTCAGCATATTAATATTGGTCATATCTAATTTTTCTGCCATTGTTTTTCACTCTCCTTTTCCGCTCATGATGAGCTGAGACATATCAAGATCATTGATACTTGTTGCGGTTTCTTCCGGTTTCGGCGCGTTTCCGCCAAACTCGGTTACTTTTGTGATACTTCCGCCGTGGGAAAGATCAGACCAGCGGCTTTTGATTTCTGCGACCGCGGAATCATACTTTCCTTTCAGTTCGTCCCGTTCTGCGACCAGCGCGTCACGTTCGGACATCAGTGCGCCGATGTCGGTATCTTCTGTTTTGATTTTTTCGCTGATGGCGGCGATTGCGTCACCGTGCGTTTCGATGTTTCCAATGTCTGCTACAATTTCTGTCCAATACTCTTCCAGTGTCATGTTAAAACCTCCTTTTTAAATTGGGATATGACCAGATCGGCATTTTATGCCGTTTTGGTTTCATTGGATGCGGCGGCTCCGGCGGCTCGGGTTGCTCTCCTTTTGCCAAGTACCGATAGACCATGACCGCGTTGTTCAAACGTTCGGAATCAGATAAGTACCGATTCCCAACAATCCATCCGGTAATTGCAGAATCTTTTGCGTGTTCGGAAATATAATTGAAGCACGTATGCGCCTTTTCCTTCCGAAAAGAAAGCGTACCATCGTCACTGATACCCTCCCACCCTTTCATATAGGCGGCGGTCAGCGCGTCCAGATCGGTACTGTCACTGTGCAAAAATGCTTGCAGATTTTCGTAAGCACTTGCGGCTCCTACGGAATACCATACGTTTTCATAAATCAGATATTCTAACTGTGCGTTACCATCTTCCCGGCTGTACCCGTTGGAATCTAACCATTGGAACAACCGCGTCCGGCGGTCGGTAGCGGAATTATCTGTCCATTGTCCCAAACCATAACCGGGTGAACCGACAATCGTACCTTGCCACAACCCGGGATTAACCGTGGATTCCTGCCAGAAGTTGCCGCAGATGGCGGCAATCACATACTGGCTGATACCGCTTTGTACCTCAACTGGGTATCGGTACAGATACGTCCACGCGCTGTATGGACTCACAAACGTATTAATAGAAACTTGCCTTTCCAGTGGGTAGCTGTCTGTGTGTGCCCCCATCGTATACCCGCCGCCGTCTGCCGGGTCATACACCATTTCGGTGTGGCCGCTCCTCCATAAGATATCACCTTTTTTCCAAGGCTGGCTGGCGGTTCCTTTCTGGAATCCCGCACCGATCAGATACCCGTCCATACTCCGAGTGGTAAACCACGGGTTGCTTTTCAAAAAACCGCCAACGGTACAACAGTAACTCATGAGAGACGAACAGTCATAGTAGGTAATACCTCCTACGGTCTGCCCCTCACGGTAGTCTTGTGAGTAACCAACGTTCGGTGCATTACAAATTTCGATACAAGTGTTGTAAGCAAGTGTCAGATCAGCCACGGGTCAACCCCTCTTTTGCGACGTAACCAGTATAGACGATTCCATTGACAACCGCTTTTACAAGATACCACTCATTGGTATAATATCCGTAGTTTCTAACACCGGTTCCGGTCGGCAACGTCAAAATGACTGTTTTATCCATTCCAGCACCAACGCGCAGATTATAACGATCGTTGGTATGATAGGCTCCGGCGATTTTCCGGTCAAAACTACGTGCGGATTCGGTCTTGATGGATTTCTCAATAGGTTTCTGCGGCTTTTCGTTTTTTACCACATACCGATAATGGACGGTATTCCCATACGGGAGATCATAATAAGACCGAACGCAGATTTCTTTTCCGGTCTGATCGCCCGTCTGGCCATCAATCCCGCCGTTTTCGGACTGACTGGCATGAACAATGCGGTTTGCATCAACCGACATCGTTACATGATGCCCTGCGGCTAAATGGATATCCCCGCGTTTCCACGGTTTACCGCATTTCACAAAACCTGCTTTTTCCAACTGGGCACCGATGTTTCGTGTTGTGCTGTAAATGCTGACCGGAAAACCAGCTTTTGCAAGTGCCGTTCCCACGAATGAGGAACAATCATAATCGGGACCATTCCGGTTTACCTGTGAGTAACCATGGCGGTTATCAGCGGCGATCTGTTCCGCCCATGCAACTGCGTTTTCGATTTTACTCATTCTTTCCACCTCCTAAGTGCTGGCAAAGTGAATTAATTGCAGTCGTATTCGCTTCTACACTTTTTCGCAGTTCTTCCATCTCTTCCTTGTGTGCGTCTTTTTCTTTCACCAGATACCAGAAAAGTGCGCCGCAACACACGATTGGAAAGCCGAGACTGCCAATCAACTGTGTTACCATTGTCACATCCATTCGTCTACCTCCTTATCCTGCCATTTTAACCAGTCCTCAATCTCACTAACTTTATCACACATAATAAAGTTATGAATGAATCGGACTGGCGATTTACTGTTATACGCGTTACCATCCATAAAAAAGAAATCCCACAAATACCGGATGTGAGATTCATAATTTTCATGTGGGACGAGAATCAAAGTGTCTTTCTCATCACCTCTATAACGTACCGTATAAGCAAGATATGCATTTTCTTTTTTCATCATTCCGACGATCATATGAAAAACGATATTCGCCATCTTTGCTCCTTTCTTCCTGCCCATGAAAACAAGGAAACCTTTTGACCTGCCAAGGACAGGGCGGCTTACTCAACCGTGGCAACCCCTCTGAAAAAGGTTTCCCCGTATTTTTATGATACCTCTTTTCTGTCCGTCTGTCAAGTACATTTATCCGTCTCCCACGAACTATTTATAAAGATCAATTCCCAATAACTCAACCGCCATATTTTTGCTGTCCAGATCGTCAAAGCGCAGATATGCTTTCCGGTACGCGTCAACTAGATTTTCAAACAAATAATCGTAGTGTTCCAACATCACCGTGTTCTGCGTATGATCACCGTCCCGAAAAACCGCGACAAAATTACAAGACGGGTTATAGTTGTGCGTGATATAGATATACCCCTCTTCGTAATACTCATACACCCCATAACTTTTTCCGCTGTGCTCGATCGTAAACAGATACCGCGACCGTCCGGTCGGCTTCTGCACAAACACGGCATCATCAATCAACATCTGATCTCCGACACTCATGCTTTGCATATAGTGTCCGCCGCGGAATGCTTTCAGAGCAGTATTTTCCCACATCGCCTTACTAGCACTGTCATTGTGCGTAAATTCGCACACAAAACCACTTCCATGCATCATTTTGGTTTCTTTCTGATACCGTTTGTGGATGCCAAAAAATACAAAATAGGGATTGAGCAACGAAATATTATTGGATGCCATCACCAGCTTAAACCATCTAGACTGACTTCCGTTTCCACGACTGATCGTCAATAGCAACGATTGCAGTTTCTCGCTCTCACCTTTCACATATTGCCCACTCTCCATGGAAAACTCATCAAAAAACAAAAAGTAGATATCCCGAAAATACGGAGACAATTTTTTTACACTGTCCATCTTACTTCCAAAGCTAAACGCACATCCGAATGGCTCCCCGTCCAGAAAATACCGCACGACATTTCCATTCTTATCCAGATTTTTATAGGTAATCACACTACCCAATTTTGGATACATTTGCAACATATCCTCGTACATCGCCGCCGCTCCCGTCATTTCCCCTTTCGTCCGGAAAATCCATCCGGTCTGCAATCCGTACTCTTTGCACAAAATACAACTCGCCGCGGCAAACGCACTGGTCTTTCCGGCACTACGGTTAGAACACGTAATTGCCACGCCTGCGAACTCCCCGTCCACGTCCGGCTCCGTAAACAACCGTATCGGGTTGTAATACTGAATTGGCTTTCCATCATCCGATACCGATTCAAATTTCACGCCATAATCTGCAAAAAGTTTTTCCCATTTGATATCATTCCAAAAAATCATTGTTTCACGTGAAACATTTTGTTTCACTTCCTCCTTTCTAGCATTTCCACAACCCGCGCACCGCGTCCCGCATCATCTATGTTAACCGCCAGTTCCCCGCCAGCAAAACCGCAGACAAGCTCACGTTTATCGCACGATGATCGCACGTTTTGACTGCGGATGGACGGCGGGTAAAGGCAGAGATTCGCTGGGTATAAAAAGAGCTACGCTGGAAAAACGTAGCTCTTTTACACGTATGGAATGAAGTTTATCACACAAGATATAGTAACAATCAACTACAGGTAACATAAATACTCAAGTTACCGTCCGCCAGTCGGGGCGCGTACCCAGATCATGGTTACTTATTCCATAAATGGGTTAAACTTTTCGATATCACCGAACTTATGAATGTTTACCGCGGAAAGGTATGCGGTGAATCCCTTGTCGCTACGGAACTTGCTTTCTCCGATAGAGATGAACAGGTCAACTTCTGCGCCTTTACCGAGTTCTTCAACGCTTGAAACGGTGTCGATCTTTACGCCGTCCTTGTAAAAATCTACTTTATAGTTGGTCTGCGCTTTTACGTAACGTCCAGCTTTGTCGGTTTCTTTTGCAGGAATCCATTTTGCTTCTGCGGCGGCATCTTCGCCAAACTCTCCGATGATTTTTTCAAAAATGGCTTTCTGCTGATCGGCAGAGATAGAAGCGGAAAGAACGCTTTTGCCGTCTTCCTCTTTTGCGTATTTAACAGTTACGTAGTTCAGTCTCGTTTTCGCTTTGCTCATGATTTCGTTCTCCTTTTTGATTTAAGTTGTTTTTTACTATGCAGAACGCGGCGCTTTGCTTTGATCATTGTCTTATCTGGTCACTTCCAGACCGCGGGTTGTACGCTGATTAATCGTCCAGTCTCTTTGCTTCGGCAAAGAACTGTTCGTCCGGCATCTCGTAGCGGGCGGATACGGTATCGGTTAATACGCAGATGGAATCCTCCGGAAAACCAGCGGCAGTAACAGCGGCGGTTTTTGCTTTCTGCGATTTCAGTTCTTCTGTATTCTCAAAAGAGCCGATCACCTGTTTTGTGTTTCTGTCAATGACAGAATAGATAAATGTTTCAATTTTTGTTCTAACCATTTTTTTCTCCTTTTCGTTATGTGCTATTTGTTCTTACAAGTATTATAATAGCACTGCCTACCAAAAAAGTCAATAGTTAAAATAAGAAAATAAAGAAAATATCTAAAAATAAAAGCAGGATGGAAAGGTTGAGTTCTTCCTCATGTAACGCCCAGATCGTTGATAATACTAAAAACATAAAAAACACAAAATATCTCATATCGTCTCCTATTCCGGTAACACTCCGTCTTGAGAGTTTACCAATACTTCATAGTATTCATTCGATACACCTAAGGTATAAGTGGTATCAAGGATTCCAATGTTACTAGCCGTTAAAATTTCTTCCCCGTTTACTTTGATGTAATGGGGTTTCGAGTTGTTAAAGCAACTGATTGTCCGTCCGACATTTTCCATCCGGCGGCAGAGACGGAAATTATTACAGCACTTTAAGTTTTCCGCTCCAAGTTTTTTATTCATGCCAGCGACCGTAGACGTAAAACGCACGGGGTCTTTGCCAGATTGCGCCGCTTTTTCGTCCCATTCAACGCCGCAGTATTTTTTCGCGCCAAGGGTCTTAAACTGGATATAGAGGTCATCCATATCCCAAACGCCGAGAATATAACGGTTGTCACCAACGTCACAAAACGCAGGAATGTCGTTTTCAATCGCACGTTTTTCCAGTATTTTGTTTTTGGCTTCAAATTCTGGAATGTGGACGTCCGGATGTAAAAACTTGATACTATCGGTGTCGCAGTACACGGCATCCATTCCAACCACGTCCAGCATATCTTGTAACTGCTTTCTTGCGTGGGCGGTAACATAGATTCCCCATTGATAGTGCAAAAAGCTGTTTTTTCCATCGTAATACGTGTTCAGTGCTTTTTCCGCGTCCGCTTTTTCCCTTGACCATTCCCCTGTGGTTTGGTTCATTACCCATTCGTCCTGTAAGAGATCGGTAACGCACATTCCAAACGTGCTATTCAATTTATTCTTAGATTTCATATACTCATAGACTTTATCGGGGTTTCCTTTTAAGCGGCTTTTTGCGATAAAAAACGCCATCATGGTATTACGCATACTGTCCGGTAACTTTCCTCGCGCGGCTACGTAGCACTCAGACACGGTAAAAAAGTCGTAAGCATACTGGTTTCTTATGATTGCAAAGTCGATTTCCGTCATTGCAATTTCACAGCAATCAATCGACAATACGCGTCCATTGTCAATCACACAATCTTTTCCGTGCTTCTGGCACTTTGACAGCGGGATGTAAGGAACCGGAATGTTTTCTTTTATGTGCAAATTGTCAAATTGCACTCTCATGATTACACAACGTGTAGCACACAAATTGTCAAACTGTTCTTGCGATGTAATCTCAACCGCCCGAAACGCACTCATGGGGTAATAACCCATTGCGATCTGTGCAGGATAACTACTTGATATATCCATACTTCCCATGATGATCGCGTTTTCCCCTTTTTTCGCCGTAATCGTATGTCCCGCGTGGATGCGGTTGGCGTGGGTGTTGCCGCCGCGGAACGCGTCTTTGCACAATTGATACTGCGGCAATGTTAATGCCAGATCTGTAAAGACTTCCGGATAATAGCCTTTATCTGACTGCATGGCACGGCGGAACTCGCGGCGGACGTAGCCAGTTGATGTAAGGGGGATTTCTGCTAGATTATCCTCTTTTCGTAAGGCGCGGATGCATTCACATAAACCGCGAACGTCATTGTAGCAATAGCCTTTCTCTATTTCTGTCAGAGGGGTTAATGGGGTTCGGATTTTTCTGTAGTCGTATGTATCAACGAGTTTATAGTGTGTTACTCCCTCGCTGTTTTCGCAGAATTTCGAAAGACTCATATTGCTTAGAAAGTAAGAGCATCTAAACTCGATACCATAACGATGCGAAAAGCATTTCATTACCTTATGCGCATCTCGTGCAAAAATTTCAGAAAATTCAATAAAATCTTTCATAAACTGAAATTCATAAGACAAGTTATGAACGTACACAACCACGCGCTTCCAATCAGAAGTATGCAAATACAAATGCAGTTTTTCACAAAATGAAAGAAACTCATCCCATGTGCGACCAAAACACACGGTATCTTTGACGCAGAACTGCCAGTGATACAGAAAGGCGGTTCCTTTCACTACTTTTTCGCCTGTTTTATGATAGCGTTCATAGTCCAATTTTTCCAACGTGGTCGTTTCAATATCAAACGCCATTTCAACATCATAATAGACGATGGGATTTTTCTTTCTTCCACGCTTGCGGCATTCGCGTACAGTCTGGAAAGACGAGAACGGAAAATCATTGACCGTGTAAATTGTTTCACGTGAAACATTCTCTTTCCCGTCTAGAATAACAGGCACTTCTAATTCGTACATTTTTCACCTACTTCAATTTTAGTCTAGTTTTTGCAAAAAGTTCTTCTTCTGTGATGTAGCCGTCCAGATACTCTTTATACTCATCCATAATATCTTCGTAATCATAAGTATTATCACTCATTTTCAGAAGAAAATCATCGATGATCTGATTTGAGTCTAACTCTCTTCTCAGACTCTTCTTATATAAGTTGGACGTCAAAAAACGATATAAGTCCTTGTAATTGCTTTCGTCAACTTCTTCTGCAATTTTCCCAGACTTGTCAAAACGACGTTGAAATTCAGCTATACGATACCCCTCCAATGTTGTTTCGGGAGAGTTCAAAAAAGCGACCATCGTGTCCCATTCCTGCCGGAGAGATGCATCTGATCGTTTTACGCCTTTCAAAAAGCGATCTTTTGACCTCCCTTGTGACGCAAAAAATTCTTTTACGCGTCCGTACGCCCATTGGTCGCGAGCGTGAATTTTTTCCAGTTTGGCAAGGCGGCTGTTTGCCGCCTGCGCAACGCGTGGAAGTTCGCGTTTGATCTGGTCTAAACTAAGGTCTAGTTCTTTATAAATGCTGTAATCTTTTGACTTTGCCATCATTCCACCTCCAACGACAAATAACCATCTTTTATTCTCATATCTCAACCTCTATTCTCTAATTCAATACGCGCACCGTCCGTATCAATGTATACATAAGTAACAGCATACTTTCCATATGTTTTAACCGTATAAGACTCAAGTAAATCTTTTCCAATTCCGGAAAAAATAACATGGTCTCGTCCTAAGTATACGCGAACATCTTTACTGCTATAACAATAAGATGCGACTTGAAACAAATTTTTGCAGTCAGAAAGTTTCTTTCTAAACTCTCTATTAGCGTTTACTATCACATCAAGTCTCCTTTCTACAATGAGCAACCGCGTTCTTCATAATAATGACAATCTTCGAAAAGATCATCGCCATCATACAATGGACACAACGTACAATTATCGTTAGCAGAACAGATAACGCTATGCGAAACTTCTACATAATAAGCTTTCAACGCGTAACGGGTAGAAAGATTGTTATGTAATTTTACAGTAAAGCCTTCACCAAAATTACCTTTATACGGCACTGGTTTACAGAATGTATTCTTCTTAACGTATCCATTTGTCAAAGACGCGTGATCATATGCGTAAATGTGGATATTCCCGGCAGTATCTTCCTGTTTTACATATAAGGGGATCTCATCAAGTTTCGCTGGTAAGGTATACAGTTTCTCTAACTCTACTACTTTCATGGTAGTTCCTTTCTCCCCGTAGTGCCGATAGGTCAGCAGTTTTCATGTTATCTATTGCAAGACATCTTGTAAGTAGCAGATATTTCCGGTCTAAGATCTGCGTAGTAATAAAAAGCATCTTCCGAAAAATGTTCTCCATTTACTATTTCTATTCCATTTTCATAAATGGAAAAGAAAATTTCACTATTTTCTTTCATAGCTTGTGAACAGAAAGTTTTTACTAATCCATTTGCTGTTAATAATGACTCAACTTTATATCTGAAAATCTCTTTTCCATATTTTGTTACTACAACTTCATAGCCACTTTGTCTCTTAATTTCTTTCATTTTTGTTTCCTCCATTTCTATTTTGTATGATTGGTTTTCCTTGTTTCTGATATTACAATACCACTTTTCTAGATAATATGTCAATACTTTTTCTAGAAAAATTTCT
>ERZ840096.2280-NODE-2280-length-16129-cov-14.070486_pt1 | contig 16129 bp, 15 predicted proteins | sample MGYA00519878_ERZ840096 | MGnify/ENA primary metagenome ERZ840096 (study PRJEB31850, sample SAMEA3708865) | human gut metagenome | biome: human gut; feature: human-associated habitat; material: faeces | place: China | collected 2014 ...
CAATTCATCTCACCGCCTAAAGAGGCGGGAGACTTCTTGCAGAATCAGGTTAAAACGGCCGGCCGCGACGACAGCCATTCTGATGGCGAGCATCATCCTTATGAACCGACGGACTACGGTGTTCTCGAACGATTGGCTAACAGCGGCTATATCGGCAAGAAGGACATCCTCATCGATTACGGCAGCGGCAAAGGGCGGGTCAGTTTCTTTTTGGCTTATCAGACGCGCTGCCAGGCCATCGGCGTCGAGTATGACCGGCGGCTGTGGGAAAAGGCTCTGGCCAATGGGCAGACGGCAGCGTCGCGGCGGCGCGTGACTTTCGTCCTGGCCGATGCCGTGGAGTATGAAATCCCGCCGCAAGGGAACTGCTTCTTTTTCTTCAATCCCTTTGCCTTGCACACGCTGAAGCGGGTCCTGGGGAAGCTCTTCGATGCCCATTACCAGGCGCCGCGGCCGATGCGCCTCTTTTTTTATTATCCCTACGAGGAAACGGAAGCTTTCTTGACACATCATCCCAATCTCGTCGTCGAAGACGTCATCGACTGCCGCGACTTGTTCGCTGGCGACGACGACCGGGAAAAAATCCTGGTCCTGCGACTGCGTGACTGATTATCGGCAACTTATCTTTGGGTTTTCCCAGAGAAAATGATTGATAAGTTATCGATAACGGCATAAAATTGAATTAACGATTCTTAAAGAAGGAGAATGACCACTGATGATAGATACGGAACACATTGTACAGCGTTTCTTGAAATATGTTTCTTTCGATACCCAGTCTGATGAGGACAACGATACCGTCTGCCCGAGTACGCCGGGCCAGTTGGTCTTTGCCAAGGCCTTAGCAGCGGAATTGAAGGCTATTGGCTTGTCCCATGTCACCTTGGACGAACACGGCTATATCATGGCCACGCTGCCGGCAAACGGGGCAGAAGGCCCAGTAGTCGGTTTCATTTCCCACGTCGATACCAGTCCTGATGCGTCCGGGAAAGACATACAGCCCGTCCGGGTCCGGGATTATGACGGCAAGGATATTGTCCTCAATGAGGAACGGGGCATCGTCTTTTCGACGAAGGCTTTTCCGGAAGTCCTGAAATATAAGGGACAGGATATCCTCTTCACCGATGGGACGACTCTCCTCGGAGCCGACGATAAAGCTGGCGTCACGGCCATCGTCAGCGCTATGGAATACCTTCTTCAGCATCCGGATATTACCCACGGGACGATACGCATCGGCTTTACGCCCGATGAAGAAACGGGGCGCAGTGCGGCCTTGTTCGATGTACAGCAGTTCGGCGCAGATTTTGCCTATACCGTCGACGGCGGCGAATTGGGCGGTCTGGAATATGAAAACTTCAATGCTGCCAATCCGGTCATCACCTTCCATGGCCGCAGCGTCCATACCGGCGACGCCAAAGGCAAGATGGTCAATGCCTTGTCCATTGCGGCGGAATGGCAGCAGCTCCTGCCGGCCGGGGAAAAACCGGAATACACCGAAGGACACGAAGGCTTCTTCCACGTCTACAAACTGGACGGCGACGTCGAAACGTGCACGATGCACATGCTCGTCCGCGACCACGACAAAGCGCACTTTGAACAGCGCAAGGCCCTGCTGCGGCAGATGGCGGATTTCTTCAATGAAAAATATGGCGACGGGACGGTCGTCGTCACGCCGCACGATGTCTACTATAATATGCTGGAAAAAATCGAAGACGGCCACATGGATGTCGTCGACCTGGCCAAAGAAGCCATGGAAGCGGCCGGCGTCACGCCGCAGGTTGCACCTATCCGCGGCGGCACCGATGGAGCCCAGCTCTCGTTCCGGGGCCTGCCGTGCCCGAACCTGTTCACAGGCGGGGCCAATTTCCACGGGCGCTATGAATATCTGCCCATCCCGTCCCTGGTCAAAGCCTGCGAAACGGTCATCGAAATCGCCAAACGGGCAGCCCAACATTCGTAGGGGCCGTCCCAAAGGGCGGCCCGCCTGATATGATGGTGTATACGTAATGCATAACGGGTGATGTGTGAAAACATTCCTCATATACCGAATAGTTATATCCAAGATTCACAGCGGGACGCCTTAGCAGGACGTCTCCTACGGAGCGGTTCAGGCGATGTGACGATTCCCGTCCGTATTGGGATGGGAAATGATAAAAGGGGGAAAATTTATGAAAGAGATTACGAATGATATGTTAGCCCAGCTCCGCGCCTCTTATGACGCGGACGGGCAGGCCCAGGTCCTGCATTCGGCCCTGGCCAAGACGGATATGGCCGAACTGGCTTATGTTCCCGGAGCCGGTGCCCGGCTCAAGGGCGCTTTTTCGGTGGAAGTGAAGACCCGGGGGATTACGACCCAGCAGAAATCCGGCCGCTGCTGGCTCTTTGCGGCCCTCAACATTTTGCGGGAAAAGGTGGCTGAAACGTGCCATCTGGACCAGTTCGAATTATCCCAGAATTACTTGTCTTTTTACGATAAATTGGAAAAGGCCAACAATTTTCTGGAAATGGTCATCGAAAACGCTCAGGAACCCATTAAGGGCCAGCTCATGCAGTACGTCCTGCGGGGGATGACCGACGGCGGCTATTGGAGTGAAGCCGTGGACCTCATCGAAAAGTACGGCGTCGTCCCCAAACAGGTCCAGCCGGAAACGTACCAGTCAGACCATACGGACCGCTTCGTCGCGACTTTGAACCGGCTCTTGCGCAAGGATGCCATGGAATTGCGGGAACTCGTCCAGGCCGGAAAAGACCCGTATCCGCGCAAGGCGGCCATGATGGCTGAAGTCTATAAGGCGGCCTGCATCGCCTTTGGCCAGCCCGTCCAGTCTTTTGACTTCGCTTACCGCGATAAGGAGAATAACTATCACGAAGAACGGGACCTGACGCCGCAGGCTTTCTACCAGAAATACGTCGGCCTGTCTTTGCGCGATTACGTCGCCGTCATCAATGAACCGACGGCGGATAAGCCTATGGACACGCCTATCCAGTTCCATGCCGTTGAAAACATGGCTGGCTGCGATATGAAAGCCCTGAACCTGTCGCAGGAAGCCTTGGAAGATCTCTGCATCAAGCAATTGAAACACGGCCAGGCCATTTGGTTCGCCTGCGATGCCGGGGCCTTCGGCGCCCGTAAGGAAGGTATCTGGGACCCGGCCAGCGTCCAGTACGAAGCCCTTCTGGGCGGTTTTTCCACGGATATGCCCAAAGGCAAGCGCCTGGAATATAACAGCAGTTCGGCGACCCACGCTATGCTTCTCACAGGTGTCCATTTCGACAAGGACGGCCAGCCGGACCGCTGGAAAATCGAAAATTCCTGGGGCAAAGATGTCGGCGACCAGGGCTATTTCGTCTGCTCCGAAGCGTATTTCAAGGAATTTGTCTATGAAGCTGTCATCGACTGCCGTCATTTCAGCCCGGAACAATTAGCGCTGCTGGAAAAAGAACCGGTCGTCATCAACGCCTGGGATGAAGATTACTAGAAGGGAAGGAGCTCTATGTATACGTTTAATGGCAAAGCCTATGATTGCCCCTTCGATTGCTTCATCGACATCATCAAGGGGAAATGGCGGACGTCTATTTTGCTGGCCCTGGCAGACGGTCCGGTGTTCTTTGCCAGCCTGCAGCGGTGCCTGCCGGGCATCAGTGCCAAAGTGCTGACGGAAAACCTCCACGTCTTTGAGCGCAACGGCTTGATTACGCGGACTGTCCATGCCACGGTACCGCCGACGGTGGCCTACAGCCTGACCGACAGAGGCGAAAAGCTGATTCGCGTCATGCAGGGAATCAACGGCTGGGTCGACGGTTTTTTTGGCAAGCCTTTTTAAGTTGTTAGTGGCTAGCAGTTAGTTGTTAGCGGATGGCTTTCAATTAAAAGGCTTTCTCTGAAAACTACAAACTCCGACAGACTATAAAGTGAAAGGGACCTCGCATGATGATAGAACCTTCATGCGATAGCCCCTTTTGAAAAATCTAGAACATGGTATTGTCGTTGGCCGCTTTTTCCGGGATATCCTGGATGACGTCCCAGTGTTCGACGATTTTCCCGTCTTTGATGCGGAAGATGTCGACAGCTGCCTGACCGCGGTCTTCTTTGTTGAGCTTGATGTGGTTGTGGATGAAGACCAGGTCGCCATCGGCGCCGATGTGCTTAATGACGGCCGTGCTGTCCGGATAAGCTTTCAGGAAACCGCTGACGCCGTCCTTAAAGGCCTGTTTGCCATCGGCAAATTCCGGGCTGTGCTGTTTGTATTTCGGACCGACCATGGTGTTGATGACGGCGGTGTCGTGTTTGTTGAATACTTCGTTCCAGAAATATTCAGCTACGGCTTTATTGTTCTTGAAATGAGGCGTACCGGCTGCGAAAGACGCACCCATGGGCAGGCAGCCGACGAGGGCCAGGGTCAGACCTAAGATGATTGATTTTTTGTTCATAGTAAAGGACCTCCTTGAATGATACTTTTATTATAAAGAAAGTTTCTCATTTACGGAAGAAGGTACTTTTAGGTCAGGTCCTTACGTATAGGTAAGTATTGGCTTTGTTGGCCTTATCTTTTTGGGAGAGGAAGAAACTATGATTCGCGATATTGTACATGACGTTATTTTCTTAGGACGCAAATCCGAAGCGGCGACGAAAGCGGATTTGCCCGTCGTTCAGGATCTTCTCGATACGCTGAAGGCCAATCGCATGACTTGTGTTGGCATGGCCGCCAACATGATAGGCTCGTTAAAACGCATCATCGTCGTCCATACAGAAGGGGGCGACGAAATCCTCATCAATCCGGTCATCGAAAAGAAGGCAGATCCTTTCCCAGCAGAAGAAGGGTGCCTGTCCTTGGTCGGTAAGCGAAAGACGACGCGGTATCGGAAGATACAAGTCTTCTACCAGGACCGCCGTTTCCGCAAGCACCGTCAGACCTTCACAGGATGGACAGCCCAGATTATCCAGCATGAATGTGACCACTTGGACGGTATCATCATATGAATCGATCGATGATTGCGAATTTGATGAAGCCTTTGACGCTGGGGCTGATTGTGGCCTTGTTTTTTGCGATTCACTGGGCCATTCCCTCGTTTTACAGTACGTTATGGCAGCTGACGGTGAGCCATGATATACCGGGGCTGACGTCGTATATTTCTTCTTTTGGCAGTATCGCCGTGGTCCTCATGATCTTGCTCATCGTCCTGACCAATATGACCGGCTTGCCGTCGGTCCAGTTCGTCACGGTCAATGGCATCTTGTTCGGCTTGCTGCCGGGCATCGTCATTTCCTGGACCGGCCAGGTCCTGGGCAATATCCTGGCCTTCGTCATCATGCGCTATGTCTTCCGCCACAAGGCACAGGCCCTGGTCGACAAGAGCCGCTGGCTGTCGAAGCTGAACCACAAGATTGATTTCCGGCTCATCTTTTTCTTCCGGGCCATCCCATATTCGCCGAATTTCGTCGTCACCGCCCTCTGCGCTTTGAGTCGTGTCCGCTTCGGTGAACATGCGGCAGCGACGATGACCGGCAAGTTCCTGGCCGTCTGCATGGAAGTCTGGCTGGGCTACGACCTCATCCACTTCAATCCGCACGGCCTCATCGTGGCCGGTATCATGGTCTGTCTGCTGGCAGCGGGCCTCTTTGGCAGCCGCCGCTGGCAGCGAAAAGGCGAAAAATAGACATCATATCATTATAGGAGGGATTCTTCATGGGTTTGATTAAAGCAGCTGTCGGAGCTGTCGGCGGCGTCCTGGCCGACCAGTGGAAAGAGTTTTTTTACTGTGACAGCTTGAATGAAAATATCTTGATGGCCAAAGGCCAGAAGCAGACCAGCCGCCATGGCCGAAGCGGCAATACGGATGGCGAAGACAATATCATTTCCAATGGTTCACGGATTGCTGTCAACAACGGCCAATGTATGCTCATCGTCGAATCGGGGAAAGTCGTCGAAGTCTGCGCCGAACCGGGCGAATATACATATGATGCGTCGACGGAAGCGTCTATCTTCGATGGCGACTATGCCGGCGACCTGGGCGAGTCGTTCCGCCTGCTCGTCCGCCAGATGAAGGAACGCTTTGCCTTCGGCGGCGATACGGGCAAGGACCAGCGCGTCTATTACATCAACCTCAAGGAAATCGTCGGCAATAAGTACGGTACGCCCAGCGAGGTGCCTTTCAAATCCTACGATGATACGACGGGCTTGGCACTGCTCATGCGCCTGCGCTGCTTCGGCGAATACAGTTACCGCATCGTCAATCCGGTCTTATTTTATACGAACGTTGCCGGCAATGAAGGCGACGTCTACGAACGGATCCGTCTCGACAGCCAGCTCAAGTCGGAACTCCTGACAGCTCTGCAGCCGGCTTTCGCCAGGGTCTCGGCCCTGCGCATCGACTATTCCCAGCTGCCCGGTCATACACCGGAGCTGGCCCAGGCCCTGAACGACGTCTTGTCGCCGAAATGGCGCGACCTGCGGGGCATCGAAATCGTATCTATCGGTATTAACAGCGTCAAGGCCAATGAAGAAGACGAAGAAAAAATCCAGAAAGCCCAGATGGGCTTGACCATGTCCCGACCGGACATTGGCTTGGGGACTCTCGTCGATGCGACGGCCGATTCCATGCGCGCTGCTGCAGCCAATGAAGGCGGCATGGGGGCTGCCATGGGCTATATGGGCATGAATATGGCCAATCAGGCTGGTGCCGGCCTGGCCCAGGAACTGGCCCGTCAGGCCGCCGCTCAGCCCTATCCGGCAGCAGCCCCGGCGACTCAGATAGGCGCTGCCGGCACCTGGACCTGCAGCTGCGGTCAGAGCGGCAATACGGGAAAATTCTGCAGCAACTGCGGCAAACCAAAGCCCCAGCCGGCGGCAGAATGGACCTGCCCCCAGTGCGGCCAGAGCGGCAACAAGGGCAATTTCTGCAGCAACTGCGGCACGCCGCGGTCCCAGGCGCCAGCCCAGTGGACCTGCCCCCAGTGCGGCACCGTCAACAAGGGTAATTTCTGCATGAACTGCGGTACGAAGAAACCCGGGATGTGAGGTGAGGACGTATGGCGGATACGTCAGTCAGCTATAAGTGCCCGAACTGCGGCGCGCCGCTGCAGTTCAAACCGCAAGATAAGACCGTCACCTGCGACTACTGCGATACGAAGTTTGACGTCGCGACGATCGAAGCCTTATACACGAAGAAAGAAGAACGGGCTGCCGAAGCCGATGCAGCCCGCAAAATAAAATGGAAGACGCAGGAAGCCGGCCAGACATGGAGCGACGACGAAGCGGCCCATCTCCAGACCTATACCTGCTCGTCGTGCGGTGCGGAAATCGTCTGCGACGAGAACACGATGGCCACGGAATGCTGCTACTGCGGCAACCCGACGCTCATCCCGAGCCGTTTTGCGGGCATGCTCAAGCCCGATGCCATCATTCCCTTTAAGAAGACCAAGGAAGAAGCCGTGGCCGCCCTCAAGCAGTTCTATCAGGGCCACTGGCTCCTGCCGAAAGCCTTTACGGCCAACAACCGCGTTGAAGCCATCCAGCCTATGTACGTCCCGTTCTGGCTCTTCAACGCCAAAGTCACGGCGACGGCGGCCTTCCGGGCCGAAGACGACCATGTCATGGAGACGCCGGATGAGACAATCATCGAGACCAGCGTCTATCACTGCGACCGCACGGGGCAGCTGGCCTTTCAGCGCATCCCCGTCGACGGCAGCCAAAAGATGGACGACACGTACATGGAAAGCATCGAGCCCTTCGACTACAGCGAAATGGTGCCCTTCAATCCGGCCTATTTTGCAGGCTTTTTAGCCGATAAATACGACGTCGACGCCGAGGCGGCCGTGCCGCGGGCCGACGAGCGCCTCGAACAGAGCTCCTTTGCTGTCCTCGAAGGGACCGTTGACAATCACCAGCGGCGGACCTTTGAAGACGGCGCTGTCCATAAAGACGAAGGTACCGTAGAATACGCTATGGCGCCGGTCTGGATCCTGACGACGCGCTATGACGATAAGCCCTACACCTTCATGATGAACGGCCAGACAGGGAAGATGGTCGGTTCCCTGCCGTATGACAAGGTGAAATCTTATGAATACGGTGCCCTCGCTGCGGTCATCCTGGCGCCACTTCTCTATTTCCTGGTCAAGACGGTCCTCATCTGGACCGGCATTATCGGTTAGGAGGCGAGTGATATGTGGAAATGGCTGAAACGGACGGTCCTCGTGGCCGTCGTCGTCCTCATCCAGACGGCAGCCGCGGCCGCGGCCGCGCCGAGCCTGGTCGATAATGCTCATCTTCTGAGCGCCGACGAAGCGGCGTCCCTGACAGCGTCCCTGCAGGACGTGGAAGGGCGCTACGGCGTGCGCCTGGCCGTCGTGACCGTGCCGACGACGAAAGGTGTCAAGGCCGGCGATTATGCCAATAAGCTCCTGGACACGCAGTATACAGACGGAAAGAACGGCAGCATGGTCCTGCTCCTGGCCATGGACCGGCGCGACTGGTACGTGGCCACGGATAAGGTCATGAAAAGGCGCATCAGCAACAAAAAAGGCATCCCTTATCTCAAGGATGCCTTTCTGCCGGATTTAAAAAAAGGTCATTATGCCCAGGTCTTTACGAAGTACAGCCAGGCTTCGGACAAACTTTTGGCCTATTATGCGGAAAAGGGGAAGCCCTATGACCCGGCCGATGCCTTCAGCCCCCTGGCACTGGCCATTGCGGTCGTCCTCGCCCTGGGCGGCGGCCTGCTCTTCCGTTCCTATCTCATCGGCAGGATGAGCAATGTCCGGAAAGCTGCGGCAGCTGACGAATACCTCGATACGGACAGTTTCCATCTGACGGATCAGAGCGATACCTTCGTCTACTTTACGGTGCAGCGCATCGCTAAGCCTAAAGTCCAGGATACGGATGACGGCGGCGATTTCGAGATCACCGACGACTGCAGCGATGACGACCACGGCGGCGGGGGCGGTTCTTTCTAAGCGAGGCCGTCGTGGAAGAATTCGATGATCTTGTGGATGGCCAGGGCCATGTGGTTCGGGTTCTGGAAGGGATGATTGGCCCCTTCGACGGGGACGAATTCGATGACGTTGTCCTCAGCGAACTTTTGCACCAGATCGATGGGAATCATTTCGTCCTTCGTGCCGTGGAGGATGAGGATGTCGTCGGCAAAATCGAAATATTCGTGGTCGCGGACGTTGAAACTCTTGAGGTCATCCATGAAAGCCTGGTCAATCTTCATCTTGCGGTCGAAACCGACCTGGATTTCCTTGCCTTTCTTCAGCTTGGCAAAGCCTTCGTCGGAGACGTGGTTGCTCATGCTTTCATACATGTTGACGCCAGGGCTGCGCAGGGCGATTTTTTTGAAAGGATTGCCCCGTTCGATGAGGTAGCGCAGGGTAATGTAGGCGCCGAAACTCGTCGAATAGTTGTATATATTTTGGGCCTGGAGCTCGGTCTTAGCATAATCGACGACCAGCGTCAGATAGGTCATACATTCCGGGATGGACAGTTTCTTGCGGGCGTCGGCACCGTGGCAGGGCCAGTCAAAGGCGATGACGGCGTAGTTCTTGTATTTGCTCGTCAAGTGTTCCGCAAAATGGACGGTTCCGGCCGTGTCTTTGTGGCTGCCGAATCCGTGGGTGACGATGACGACGTTGTCGAAAGTGTGTGTCTGTTTATCATTGTCATTGATGAGCAGCTTGCAGCGGATGCTGTATCCCTGCTGATTAATGTCGAAATTCTTTTCCATATATCAATGCCTCTTTTAGGTGGATTCGTCAGAATGACGTACTTCATCAGTATATCACAAAAGAGGCAGATGTTTGAGAGAAAATTTAGGAGGTATTTCATGGAGAGCATAAAGCAATGGCTGGCAGGAAGTATGTGTTTCTGCTTGCTGAGTATCATATCATTTTCAGGGACCGCTGCGGCAGAGAGTCCGGCTGTACTGGCTCAGTCGTATATTCTCGTTGAGGCATCGACAGGTCGGGTAATTCTGGAAAAGGATGCCGATGTCTTGAAGTATCCGGCGAGTATGACGAAAATGATGACTGCTGTATTAGCCTTGGAAAAGCTGCAGCCTGAGACACAGATTTCTATTCTGGACGATGCAGCTAATACAGAAGACTGTCCTCTTGGATTTTCCCAAGGCGATGTCTTTACGCGCGATGAATTAGTAGGCGGTATGCTCTTAGTTTCTGATAACGGAGCGGCTGTGGCACTGGCTGACCGCGTAGACGGCAGTGTACCGGCTTTTGCTAAACGGATGAATGAACGGGCAGCTGTCTTAGGGATGAAGCATACGCACTTCGAAAATCCTAATGGGCTCACTGTGCCGACGCATTATTCGACGGCACGGGATATGATGATATTAGCCCGTTATGCCATGGAGAACAAAACGTTTCGTAATATGGTAGCCCGCAAGACAGCCGACGTCCATTGGCTGTCTCCAGCAGGCAAGCATTTACGGGCAGAAAATACGAATGCCCTATTAGGATCCTATCCTGGGGCCATCGGGGTAAAGACCGGATGGACTGGAGAATCCGGCGGTTGTCTTGCAGCAGAAGCAGAGCGCGATGGTACGGATCTTCTCGTCGTCCTCATGGCTTCACCGACCGAAGGAGAGCGCTTTACCGATGCCAGAACGTTGCTGGATTATGGCTTTTCCCATGTAAATACTGCCGAAGGGCCAAAAGCGGATGAAACGAAACACACGATTTGGGTCAAAGACGGCACGGCGTGCCGTACCGAAGTCAAGGCTGTCCAGGATATCCGTTATCCCTTGATTCATGGCGAAGATGCGTCGCATTACAGCTTGACGTATGATTTGCCTAAGGTCGTTTCGGCCAAAGAAACACAGGATGGCATCGTCGGTCATATTATCGTCAATTATGACGGCCAGCCCGTAGGACGTGTGGATATGAAGGCGGAACCGATTGAATCTGGTTTTTCCGTGACTTCCTGGCTGGTCGGTACCATCACTTCACTTTTAGGCTGGTAACGATCTTTCTCAACGGTGCAGGCCATAGCGGATGATGAGGCGGCTCATTTCCAAAAGGACGATCATAGGCAGTGCCAGGAGACATCCATGCATTTTCGCGACGTACATTCTTGAAGATGGCTGCCGGCACTGCCGTAGGAACCGCCTTGTTTTCGATGCCAGCCTTGTCTTTGGCCAAAGGAGAAGGGAAGACCTTGTCTAAACAGTCTTTGACGCCCGTGCCTTACCCTGCATGTACCTCAACATGCGCCAAGATGAACCGGATGGGGAAAATCTCGTTGCTCAGGCAGTGGCCAAAGTTATCATAAAATAATCGTTTAACTTTTGGATTGACAGAAGGCACTTAAAACTTTACAATGTATAAATAAATATTTACATGTATGAATTAAAATTGTAAAGGAAGTGTTATCTGTTTATGTTGAAAAATGGTGCACAAGTCGGACTATTGTTGTTCGGCATGTTTTTCGGGGCCGGGAACCTGATTTTCCCGCCGTCGCTGGGGTTCCAGGCGGGAGGGGAGTTCACGCCGGCGATTCTGGGCTTTCTCTTGTCTGGCATCGGCATGCCTGTCATCGCCGTCATCATGGGGACCTTCAACCCCGGCGGTTTCCGGGCGGAAATGAATCATAAGATTTCGCCCCTCTTTTCGCTCATCATCCTGACGCTCATGTATCTGGCCATCGGGCCGCTCATGGCTATCCCGCGGACGGCGGCGACGTCCTTTTCTATCGGCATCCTGCCCATTACCGGCGACGGCATGCTGCCGCTGGCTATTTTCACGACTCTTTATTTCGTCTGCGCCTGGTGGCTGTCGATTACGCCGTCGAAGCTCCTCGACCGCGTCGGTAAGGTATTGACCCCGATTTTTGCTATCATGATCGTCCTGCTAATCATCGTCGGCATGGTGGCCTATACGACGCCGTCGACAGCTGCGCCTATGGGGAAATATGCTGCTTCGGCCTTCGGTAACGGTTTCATTGAAGGCTATAATACGGTCGATACGCTGGCGTCCTTTGCTTTCTGCATCATCGCCCTGGGGGCTATGAAGCGGATTCATTTTACCTCAGAAAAGGAACATATCGCCAGTGTCTGGATGGCCGGGGCTGCCGTAGCCGTCCTCATGGGCGGACTTTATCTGGGCCTGGCCCTGCTGGGCAATCATTTTCCCATCCCCCAGTCGGTCTATGAAGATGCTACGATCAATCTCGGCGCCTATGTCTTGTCTCAGACGTCGTTCCAGATTTTCGGGACTGTCGGCATGGCCTTCCTGGCCGTCATGGTCACGCTGACCTGCTTTACGACGACAGTCGGCCTCATCGCCGCTGTTTCGACGTTCTTCGCCGAAGAATTTCCGGTCCTGTCGTATAAGAAATACGTCACCGTCATCAGCGTCATCAGCCTGCTCCTGGCCAATCTCGGCTTGAACCAGATCATCCAGGTCACGCTGCCCCTTTTGCTGTTCGTCTATCCCATGGCCATTGTCGTCGTCATGCTGACCATTGTCAATAAATTCGTCAGCCTGTCGAAACTGGGCATGCGCTGCACCGTCGCCGCTGCCGGCATCGTATCGGCCATCGACATTGCCGCCCAGTTCTTCCATCTCGACGGAGCGGCTGTCCTCATCCAGGGCCTGCCCTTAGGCGACAGCGGCCTGGGCTGGCTCGTACCATCCCTGGTCTGCCTGGCCCTGTCCCTGGTCCTGCCCGGGAAAATCAGCGGCGAAAGTGCGCTGGAAGAAAGTTTGTAACTTAAAGCGTTCATCGTTTGTAGAAAAAAAGAGGCTGTCTTTGTACGACGGCCTCTTTTCGTGTATAATGAAATTATTACGATATTGAGTATCAAATATAATCAAATGAGATACAGGGAGGGAAAGTTATTATGGAAAATACTGTCATGGGGATCCTCATCCCCTTTGTTGGGACGTCACTAGGGGCGGCCTGTGTCTATGCTATGAAACAGGAATTGGACCGCCAGGTCCAGCGGGGGCTGACGGGGTTTGCGTCGGGCGTCATGATTGCCGCATCCATTTGGAGCCTCTTGATCCCGGCTATGGAAGAATCGGCGCCGTTAGGGAAATTCGCCTTCGTGCCGGCCGTGGCCGGGTTCTGGCTGGGCATCTTCCTGCTCCTGGCCCTGGACCGGCTGGTGCCGCATCTGCACATGTACAGTGAGAAGGCCGAAGGGCCGCACAGCCATTTGCAGCGAACGACGATGCTCGTCCTGGCCGTGACGCTTCATAACATCCCCGAAGGCATGGCCGTCGGTGTAGTCTATGCCGGACTCCTGGCTGGTCAGACGGGAATCAGTGCGGCCGGGGCCTTTGCCTTGTCCTTGGGCATCGCCTTGCAGAACCTGCCGGAAGGGGCCATCATCTCCATGCCTCTCAAGGCGGCTGGTGTCGGCAAACACAAGGCCTTTCTCGGCGGCCTCTTATCGGGCATCGTCGAACCCCTCGGGGCGGCCGTGACCATTGCCCTGACGGCCTTCATCGTACCCATCCTGCCGTACCTCCTCAGCCTGGCAGCTGGAGCCATGTGCTATGTCGTTGTCGAAGAACTCATCCCGGAAATGTCGGCTGGCGAACACTCCGATATTGGCGTCCTGTCCTTTGCCCTGGGATTCACGTTGATGATGGCCCTGGACGTGGCGTTATCATGATTCTTACTAGAGAGGATGATTTTAAGTGAAGGTACGCATCACCGATGAATTAGCTCAGCAGATCGTCGATTCGGCCAAGGCCGTCGTCGGTTGGAACGTCAATTTCATCGACTGTCAGGGTCGTATCATGGCCAGCACCGACAGCGGCCGTATTGGTACCTACCATAAGGCCGGCCATGTCGCTGCCCGGACGGGGTAGGTCCAGACCGTACAGGAAGATTGCCCTGAAGACGGTGTCAGCCAAGGCGTCAATTATCCCATCGTCATGGGCCGACAAGTCCTGGGGGTTGTCGGCATTACCGGGGAGCCGGCTGTCGTCGGCCAATACGGTTTCTTGCTGACGAAAATCTGTGAAGTCTTCCTCAAGGAATATCGCTTGAGCCAGGAGGCGTTCAGTGAAGAAGAACATCGCAGCCGTCAGGTCATGGCCTTGATCTATCACGATGAAGACACGGTGCAGCAGCTGGCCGAAGAACAGCCGGAATTGGCAGGCTGCCAGTATGTTGCCGCCGTTTTCCGATGGCATAAGGGAACCCGCCAGGCCGGGGATTTCCGTCAGCAGCTGTCTGAAACCTGTCAAAAGCTGGGGATGACCTTATATACGTATATCTACCCCGATACCTTTGTCATCCTCGTCCCCTGCCAGGTCTATCCGGACTGGGCCAGGAAGCTGCCCCGCTGGAAAGAATGGTTCTATCCGGGAATCTCGGCAGGAATCGGGACAGAAGAGCCATTCTACCGCATCCATGAATCGTACCGTTTTGCCAAAATGGCCTTACAGGCAGCGGCAGATCGGCAGGTCTTCTGCGTCCATGCGGATGATATGAAATTGGCCTTTTTACTGCAAAGTCTGGACGGGGCCGTGCGCCGCCGTTACTGCCGGGATATTTGCCAGCATTTGACGGACAGTGACATCCATTTGCTACAAATCTATTATCAGCAGAACTTGTCCATCCAGGAAACAGCCCGGATCCTCTGCATCCATAAGAATACGCTGCAATACCGGCTGAAGCGGATTGCCGGGAAGACCGGCCTCGATCCGAGGATATTTTGCGATGCCGTATCCCTATATATTGCCACCCTTCCTTGGTTTATGAAATAAAAATAATGATGATTTATTGTGTTTTATGACATAGGAAGAGAAGGCCTCTTTTGCTACACTATAGGCATAGAGAAACACAGCTTTATGAGTTCGCAAATAGAGGAGAGATTATCATGAAAGTCGTTGTAGCCATTGATTCCTTGAAAAATAGCCTGACTTCCGTCGAAGCCGGCCGGGCCATCGAAGCCGGCGTCCGCAAGGCCTATGGCGGCCATCCTGTCCAGGTCATTGTCAAACCCTTGGCCGACGGTGGGGAAGGGACGGTCGAGGCCCTCGTCGATGGGCTGGATGGTGAGCTCCGCTATGTCGGCGTCCAGGGGCCTTTAGGTGAAGCCGTTTCCTGTCCTTATGGCTATCTGCCGGGGATGGAAGCGGCCGTCATTGAAATGGCTGGGGCTGCCGGATTGGGACTGGTTCCATCCGAACAGCGCAATCCCCTGCATACGACGACATATGGCGTCGGCCAGGTCATGGCGCAGGCTATAGAAGCGGGTATCCGCCATTTCATCATCGGCCTGGGCGGCAGCTCGACCAGTGACTGCGGCGTCGGCATGCTCCAGGCTCTGGGGTATATTTTCCGCGATGCTCAAGGCAAGCCCATTGGTTTAGGCGGGCAGGAAGTAGGACGCATTGCCTCTGTCGATGATTCCCAGGTCTTGCCGGCACTGAAAGACTGCACCTTCGATGTTGCCTGTGATGTGACCAATCCGTTATTCGGGAATTGGGGCGCTGCCTATATCTTCGGGCCCCAGAAAGGTGCGTCGCCGCAAGATGTTAAAGTCCTGGACGACGCCAGTCGATCCTTTGCTGCTGTCACCCAGCGGTATACCGGTCATGACTTGAGCCAGACAGCCGGTGCCGGTGCGGCCGGCGGTATGGGATTCGCTTTCCTGGCCTATCTGCACGGCCGCCTGCGTTCAGGCATCCAGATCGTCCTCGATTCCATCCGCCTGGCAGAAGCTGTTCAAGATGCCGATTACGTCATCACCGGTGAAGGCCGCCTCGATGCCCAGACGGCTATGGGCAAAGCCCCGATTGGCGTAGCGAAACTGGCTAAACAGTACGGCGCCAAAGTCATCGCCTTGGCAGGATGCACGACGGCCGATGCCGCCGAATGTAATCATCAGGGCATTGACGCCTTCTTTTCCATCGTCGATAAAGCCATGCCGTTGGAAGAAGCCATGAATAAAGAAACAGCTTTGCGCAATATGACGAACACGGCACAGCAGGTCTTCAACCTCATCCGCGCCGTCAGCTGATTAAGCGGTCCGAATTGTATAAAATTATATAACATTAAGGAGAATATACTATATATGCTGAAAAAAACAAAGATTGTCTGCACGTTAGGCCCCAGTTCCAATACCCCGGAAATTATCGAAAAGATGATTAAAGCCGGCA
>ERZ840096.2303-NODE-2303-length-15978-cov-16.903159_pt1 | contig 15978 bp, 10 predicted proteins | sample MGYA00519878_ERZ840096 | MGnify/ENA primary metagenome ERZ840096 (study PRJEB31850, sample SAMEA3708865) | human gut metagenome | biome: human gut; feature: human-associated habitat; material: faeces | place: China | collected 2014 ...
CCTTTTTGCCCATGCTGGCCTGATCCTCGGTCATGCGGAAGAACTCAAAGTGGACGAACCGGCTCTTCACACCAAAGCTCTTGACGGCGGCACGTCCGGCGGCGCGAGTATCCTCGGGCAGATCCTTGATGATATAGTAAATGGAGTTATCGTTGTCGTTGACGATGTCCATGATGGACATCGGGCTGACGTTGCCCGCCTCAAAGATGGGGTTGCCGCTGCCGTCGATGATGGCATCGTAGCTGTTGACCTCGGCGCGGACGAACTCCTCCATGATGTAGGTGAGGTCGGGGTGATAGGTGCTCTTGTAGAGCAGGAAGCGCTTCAGTTCCTCATCGCTGGACAGCTTATGGGTATCGGAGGCACCCACACCGTTGTCCGGCTTGACCACCACCGGATAGCCCACCTCGTTGATGAACTTCCTGCAGCTTTCCAGGTCGTCCACCATGTGGTAACGGGCGGTGGCGATGCCGGCCTTCTGGTAATACTCCTTCATCTTGCTCTTGTACTTGATGCGGGGCATATCCTCGGTCTGGAAGCCGCTGGTGATGTGGAAATCGGTGCGCAGGGCCGCATCCCGCTCCAGCCAGTATTCGTTGTTGGATTCCAGCCAGTCGATGCGGCCATACTTGAAGGCGAAGAACGCCACCGCACGGTAGACCTCGTCATAATTCTCCAGACTGCCGACCTTGTAGTATTCGTTCAGGCTGTCCTTCAGCTCCGGCTTCAGCTCATCATAGGGCTGGTCACCGATGCCCAGCACGTTCATGCCGTCGTTTTTCAGTTCCCGGCAGAACTGCCAGTAGTTGGTGGGAAAATTGGGGGAGATAAAGATAAAGTTGCTCATTGTTGCTCGTTCCTTTTTCACACTTACGTTCTCTGCCAAAGAAGACAGGGCCCGCCATTTCATCACAGACGCTCAGACTTGCCCGACATGCCAAGGGCTCCCCTACTAGGGGAGCTGGCGAGCGGCAGCGAGACTGAGAGGTTTAACCCAAAATATAAGGCATATAATATACGACCTGCTGATACCACCAATCCCAGTCGTGCTTGACATCATAGCCCCACAGGTCCACCCAGACAGGGATGTCTTTCTGCTCAAAGATCTGCTTGAGCTGCCGGGTGGTATCGGGTTGCTCCCAAGCGCCCTGACCGCAGCAGATGACCGCCTTCCTGCTGCGGTAGAGGTCCATATAGGGGTGATCGGTGGGGAAGTTGGCCATATAGTCCACGGGGGAGTTCTGGTAGACCACCTCGTCCATGTAATCGCCAAAGCCGTATTTTGCGGTGTAGATGCCGCTGAGGGCCAGACAGCCATCGAAAAGATAGGGGAACCGCAGGTAGAGGTTGACGGCATGGGTCGCGCCCAGGCTGCAGCCAAAGGCGATCACGCCGGGGAGGCTGTCCCAGCCGTTGCGCTCCTTGGCGATATACTGGATCTTGGGCACGACTTCCTCCACGATGTAGCGGATCCACTGCTCATAGCGGCGGATCCGCCAGTAGGGGTCGCCGTTGGTGTCGGACCAGGTCTCCTGATCGATGGTGTCGATGGAGATGACCATGATCTGCCCGGATTCGATCCACGGAGCCAGCGTACCGGCCATGTGGAAGTCCTCAAAGTCGAAGAAACGGCCATCCTGACAGGGGATAAAGAGCATAGGGCGGCCTGCGTGGCCGTAGACCTTGCACTCCATCTCCCGGCCCAGTGCGGGGCTGTAATCCTTGAAGTATTGTGTTTCCATGTAGTTTCCCTCCTCTATATAAAAAACCTCTCCGGCGCTCCGCGCCTCTCCTACCAGGAGAGGTGGCATCCCGAAGGGATGACGGAGAGGTTCAGTCCAACTCGTACATCAAAGTATGGAACACGAACGGCAGCTGCTTTTCCCAGCTGGCTTCGCTGTGGGTGCCGCCGGGCACCAGGCGGCTGGTCAGGTGGATGCCCCGGACCATGATCTTGCTGCACATCTCGGCAAATTCCCTGCGCATTCCCTCGTGGCTGCCCATCTCCTGGGAACCGTAGTCCATGTAGAGCACCGTGCCGGGCTCCAGCTTTGCGCGGCCCACCAGACCGCTGAGCTTTTCAGGAGACACCCAGATCGACGGCGACAGGGCTGCCGCGCGGCTGAAGGTATCGTTATACTGCAGCAGAGCGTACAGGCTCATCAGGCCGCCCATGGAGCTGCCGCCAATGAACGTGTGCTCCCGGTCCGGCAGGGTGCGGAAATTGTGGTCAATGAAGGGCTTGAACCGGTGGATGAACCAGCTCATGGTCGCCTGCCCCTTGCCGTCAAAGTGGCCATAGGTCGGGTCATCGAAGCGGTAGGGCGAATACTCCACAAGACGCTCGTTGTTGGGGCCTGCATTGCACTCCACTGCCGCCACGATGAGCGGGGTATCAGTGTAGTCCAGATAATCCGCCACGCCCCAGCTCTTGCCGTAGGTGGCATCCGCATCAAAGAACACATTCTGGCCATCGAACATATACAGCACCGGATACCGGCGCTCCGGGTCGGCTTCGTACATGGTGGGCAGGTAGACATACACCCGGCGCTGCTCCACGCCGTTCACCGCAGGATAGCTGACGCTCCATTTTTTGACCATATTCCAGTTCCCTCTCGTTTCTGTTTTTTCTGCACATAGTCTAGCACTGTGCAGGCGGAAAAGCAATCGGGAGACAAAACCCATGATACGGCAAACGCCGCCCGGCGGCATTCCCACCCAGCGGCGTTTGCAAAAATTCTGAACAAAGAGAAGCGCGGGAAGGATCAGTACTTTTTCTCAACCGGAACGATCCAGCCCTTGGTATCGGGGATCTTGCCCCACTGCATCCCGGTCATGGTGTCGTACAGCTTCTGGGTCACAGGGCCGATCTTGCCATCGCCAATGTAGGCGTGCTCACCCTTCCAGACCAGCTCCTTGACAGGGGAGACGACTGCGGCGGTACCAGTGCCGAAGACCTCCTCCAGCTTGCCCTCACGGGCGGCCTGCATGATGTCCGCAATGGCCAGCTTGCCCTCGATGACATCATAGCCCCAATCCTTCAGCAGCTCGATGCAGCTGCGGCGGGTAACGCCGGGCAGAACGGTGCCGACGGTTGCAGCGGTGTAGACCTTGCCGTCGATCTTGAACATGATGTTCATGCTGCCGACTTCCTCAACGTACTTCTTCTCCACGCCGTCCAGCCACAGCACCTGTGCGTAGCCCTGCTCCTCGGCCAGCTCACCGGCCTTGATGGAAGCAGCATAGTTGCCGCCGCACTTGGTGAAGCCGGTCAGGCCGGGAGCGGCACGGATGTATTCATCCTCAACGTAGATGCGGACGGGGTTGATGCCCTCGGCGTAGTAAGCGCCGGAGGGAGCACAGATGATGCAGAAGATATAGTGCTTGGAAGCGTGCACGCCCAGACCCACATCATTTGCAAAAATGAAGGGACGGATGTACAGGGAAGCACCATCGGTATGGGGCACCCAGTCGCGCTCCACATCCACCAGAGCCTCAACAGCCTGCACAAAATCCTCTTCCGGGATCTTGGGGATGCACAGACGGTCGGCGGAATCCTGGAAACGCTTTGCGTTGCAATCAGGGCGGAACAGCTGAATGGTGTCATCCGCGGTGCGGTAAGCCTTCATGCCCTCAAAGATCTCCTGCGCATAGTGGAACACCACCGTGGCCGGGTCCAGCGGGAAGGGTGCATAGGGGACGATGCGGGCATCGTGCCAGCCCTCGCCCTCGGTATAATCCATCACAAACATGTGGTCGGTAAATTTCTTGCCGAAGCCCAGCTTGGTCTCGTCCTGAGGCTTCTCCTTGGGAGAAGTGGTACGAGTGATCTTGATATCCAACATGATATATTTCCCTCTTTTCTGATCTCACACAGCAGATTTTGCGCGGCACGCGCCCGCACCTGAAATGCCGAATGTTGTTTTCTATTATAGTAGTATGAGCCGGATTTGCAAGGAAACGCAAAATCTTTCATGTTTGGGGGCTGTAAGTTGTCGCAAATTGTGATAGAATAAAAAATAAGCCCTCTCAGTCAACGCCGATGGCGTTGCCAGCTCCCCCAAAGGGGGAGCCCATTGCGGCTTTTAGATTTTGGTTTTGCGAAAACCTTTCTCAAGAGGCAGAATAGCCTCTCCCTTCGGGAGAGGTGGCATTGCGAAGCAATGACGGAGAGGGTTATAATAAAAGGAGTTCTACCATGATCAACGGCGTGATTTTTGATATGGACGGCCTGATGTTCGACACCGAGCGGATGTGGGCCACTTTCTGGGAACCGGCGCTGGCGGCGCTGGGTCTGGAGTACAAGGAAGGCCTTGCCGAGGCTGAACGCGGCACTGCAGGCGAAACTTCCCGTAACATCGTGCGGCAGTTCTACGGAGAGGACTGCGATGCCAACGCCATCATCGACAGCCTGCACCGGGTGGCCGATGAGGAGTTCCAGAAACCGGTGCCCAAAAAGCCGGGGCTGGACGAGCTGCTGGCCTGGCTGGATGCCAACCACATCCCCATGGCGGTGGCATCCTCCAGCCGGGTCCATGTCATCGAGGGCAACCTGAACAACTGGGGGCTGACCCACTACTTCAAGGCGCTGGTATCCGGCCAGCAGGTCAAACATTCCAAGCCCGACCCGGAGATCTTCCTGCTGGCGGCGGAAAAGCTGGGCACCGCCCCCGCCCACACGCTGGTGCTGGAGGACAGCTACAACGGTGTCCGCGCCGGTGCCGCCGGGGGCTTTGTCACCGTTATGGTGCCCGATCTGCTCCCCGCCGACGATGAAATGCACGGCCTGTATACCATGGAATGCGCCAGCCTGAACGAGGTGCTGGACAAACTGAAAACGGGAGAACTGTAACTGAGGGAAAGCTCCGCAAAAGAGTTCCCTGTTCCGGGGTTTTATTGTCTCCCGCGTTATGTTATAATAAAAGAAAAGAAAAAAGGAGACATCCCCATGAAAATCGCAATCCCTTATGAAAACGGTATGGTATTCCAGCACTTCGGCCACACGGCAGAGTTCAAGTTCTACGAGGTCGAAAACGGACAGGTGACGGCCAGCGAGGTCGTTTCCACCAACGGGCAGGGCCACGGCGCACTGGTGGGCTTTCTGGCCCAGCACAATGCCAATGTGGTGTTCTGCGGCGGCATCGGCCCCGGGGCACAGAACGCCCTTGCACAGGCAGGCATCCAGCTGTTCGGCGGGATCAGCGGCCCGGCAGACGCGGCAGTAGCAGATTATCTGGCCGGAAAGCTCCGCTTTGACCCCAACGCCCATTGCGACCACCACGACCACGGCGAGGGCCACCATTGCGGTGAACATCATTGCGGCGGGCACTCCTGCGGCCAGTAACCCATAACATCACAAAACCCCGGAGCGATGCATCACAGCAAACGCTCCGGGGTCATTTTATGCCTTAGAAGAACCGGCAGAAGCCGGGGCAGTACCGTGAGCGCCCGGCCTCATCTTTTATTGAGACACAAAAGAGATGCTCTCGGTCTGCTTCGATGCGGCCGGGCGGGGCGGGTCTGCTTTGGTTAGCATCTGCTGGAATTTCCGCGCCGCCGTGTTCAGCGGGCGGTGGCGGTCGTAGACAAGGCAGATGGAACGGGTCGGGATGATCTCCTGCAGGTGGAGCTGCACCAGCTCGCCCCGCTCCAGGCTATCCCTCGCCATGGGTTCCGGCACAAAGGCAAGGCCCAGCTCGCTTTTGACCAGCGTGAGCATCTGGTCGGTAGTGGCAGCTTCCGTATCCGGCTTGAGGACCGCGCCGTGATCCAGGAAGAACTGCCGGTATAAGCTGCGGGTCACGCTCTCGTCGCTGAGGGAGATGAGGGGATAGCTGCGCAGCTCTTTCAGGGTCAGGCTCTGACTTGCCAGCGCGGTGAAGGTCCTGCCGCCCACCAGCACCTCGTAAAACGGCTTCAGCTCCACCATTTTCAGCCCTGACTCGATCTCCGCCGGGGTGCTCACAATGGCAAAGTCCACCTCTCCGTTCTTCACGGCCTGCACCGCCTGCGGCGTGGAGTGGTTCGAGATGCGCAGCCGGATGCCGGGATATTCGGTGTGGAAATCCCGCAGCTTTTTGGAAAGATAAATGTTGAGCGCCGTCTCGGTGGCGCTGATGCTGATGGTTCCGTGCTCCAGCGTGGCACTGGCGCTCAGTTCCTCCTCGGCATCCTGGATCTGCACCGCCGCCGAAGCAATGCGGGAGTAGAGCATCTCGCCTTCCGGTGTCAGGGTCACACCCCGGTTGGAGCGGATGAACAGCACGCAGTTCAGCTGGCTTTCCAGCCGGTTCATTGAGTGGGTGATGTTGGGCTGGTTGTTGCCCAGAACCCGCGCGGCCTTGGTAAAGTTCTGATACTTCGCCACATAATAGAAGATCTTGTAATACTCCCAATCCACATACATGATATGCCTGCCTCCTCCATGTAAAAATCGCATTGCTGCCTTGTGCAGAATACTTTTTGCACATTCTATTCCTGCCCGTATCATAACAACTGCAATCGAAAATTGCAAGAGGAAATTGAAAAATAGTACACCTATCAGGACGAGCACGGCAAGAGCTGCGACAAATGGGAGAGCTTTCCCACCAAAGAGGAGGCGGTGAAACGCCAGAAGCAGATCGAGCATGCCGACCCGGAAATGAAGGCAAAGCTCCGCCTGGCTCTGCTCACCTGATGCAAAAAAGGGCACTGATTGCAATGCAATACAGCGCCCTACATAATCGGACATGGAAAACACCGACCGTGCAAAAACCGTGCAGAAACCGTGCACTTACTCTCAGACAAATGAAAAATCGACTTATCCGACAACGGCTTGACGGCATTGGTTCGAGTGACCGCACACCAAAAATCAAGTCTTGGAGGATACGACTATGACAAAATTGCTTTCCATATGGACACCAACCAAGTGGAAGCCCGGTTCGAGGATGGCACCACTCTTGCCATCGACTGCATCGCCGTCGAGGATGAGTACGGCAACACCCCGACACAGCGGGCAGAGCTGGACTGGCTGCTGTATAATAAGCCCTTGGAGTACGCACAGATGGTGCTGAGAGGGGAGATGGAGCGCTATCTCTGCCTCGGCTGTGACCACAGCAGGCTGGAAGATTGATTGTTGCCTTTTTCAAAGCAACCAAGCGGTTCTTATCTGCTTTGCCGTTTCTCTTTATGCTGCTTTTACTGTTTCATCGCCCTAGTTTTGCAACGAAAGTCTGTTTTGCGAAATAGACGTTTGTTTGCTATTTTTTTTTTTCTTTTTAATTTCAATCGATGATACGTTATATATGGAAAAATATTTCATATAGGTATGTTGCACGATTTTTTTGAGGTGGTATACTCCTCCTTGTGGCATACGGTTTGCTGCACACGAACACAATGATAACGCAAAAGAGAGGAATACCGCAATGAAAAAACGGTTGCTCGCAGGCTTGCTCGCAACGAGTATCGCACTGAGCATTTCGATGGGAGCTTTCCCTGCAATGGCAGCAACAAACGACGACTTCGTCGAAGACCGGGAGGACATTGCCGACTACACAGACGACAGTTACTCTTCCGGCTACTCTTCCTCGGAACAGCTTTTTGACGACATCATCTTCTTTGACTTGGACGAAGAAGTAGACGACACCGCAGCGGAAGTCATCGCAGAAGAAGATGCCAACGATTCGAGCGACACCGAGATTGATAGGGCGGCCGATTCAATCGAGGAGACAGAGCCGGAGGACGAAGTGCAAGACACGGATGCTGCCGAAGATCGGAACGATCGGGAATACCCGGACGAAGAAACAAAGTCAGGCACGAACCCGGGGGAAACAGGCCCCTCCGATGCAGAAACCGAGGAGGATGTGCCGGACTCGTGGGAGGAAACGCCGAAGATCGACAGCGAATTGGAGGCAGCCATCGCTTCCGAAGATCCGTTCTCTTATTATGACGATGATGCGTCAGAAGAAGAAATGGATGACGACATTGCGCTGCTGGCTGCCGGAAAAACCATGGCGCACGAAGACTACGCATACACCGATGTGTCGTCTGGTACAGAGTACATGGTGGACCTCTACACGGACCACACGGCAAAAATCTGGAAGCTGATCACCTCCTCCGGCGGAGCCGAGTGTATCCTTCCAAGTACGATCTATTACACAGACGATGACGGCGTGCCGGAGCCGACCCCCTATACGGTCACCGAACTGCACTTATCCTATTGGAGCGGTGTAACTTCGGACAATAACAACTATACTGCGCTGGTGCTACCGGATACCCTGACTGACATTGGGGGCTCATTATCCGGCTTCAAAAATGTAACAGAGATCACCATTCCGGGCAGTGTCAAAGTTTTCAATGCGACTCTGCAAAACATGAAGCAATTGAAGACTCTGACCTTCGATGAAGGCGTGGATGAGATTGCTTCGGGATCGGTCGTATCCGGCTGCAAGAGCTTGACAACCATCCATCTGCCCAGCAGCCTGCAAAAACTCTCAGGGACGGGCACGTTTTCCGGCGCATCGGCGCTGACGGATATCACGCTCCCGGAAGGCATTGCGATCACAGAGGGTTCCACCTTCAGCGAGTGTACTTCTCTGGAATCGATCGAGCTTCCGGCCTCCATTACAACGATCCCCAGCAGTATGTTTGCAGGCTGCTCCGCTTTGGAGCGTGTGACGGCCAAGGGGACCATTACAGCCATTGGCAACGGCGCCTTTGGAAGCGTTACAGACTGGAACGATCAGGAAACCGCCGATACAGCCTTGACGGAGATCCCGGATCTAAGTCAGGTCACGTCCATTGGAGACCGTGCATTTTACGGCTGCTCGGCATTGGAGACGGTTGATCTTCACAGCGTTACCACCATGGGATATGCCGCTTTCCAAGGGTGTGATGCGTTGTCCGGGGAGATCGACCTGAGCAATCTGGAGGTAATCCCGGGACATGCATTCTGCTATGATCCTAATATCACCTCGGTCGTTACCTGCCCCACGCTGAGATCGATCGGGGATTGGGCGTTTATCTGGGCGGATATCTCAACCATCTCGCTGCCGGAGACGCTGAATTCCATCGGAACTTACACGTTCTATAAGGCCTCTTTGAGCGGCACCGTTGCACTACCGGATAGCCTGACTCAACTGGGTGCGAGTGCATTCAGTGGATGTGAAGAGGTCAATGCCATTCAGATCGGCTCAGGGCTCAAGGATATCCCTGCGAATGCTTTCGCTGGTTGTACAAATCTAAAAACGATCACGGTAAACAATCGTTGGGAGGATGTGACCATCCCGAAAATCGATGGAGTTACCGTCACATATACCATCCCGTCTCTGGAGGCTACTGACGACAAAGTCTCCAATGCAGAAGGTGCCTTGAGCTTACAGCAGGCGGTCGATCAGGCAAATGGAACGCCAGTCACCATTGAAAAAGACATTCGTTTGGATGAACCCGTTAGGATAGCCGCAGGGCAGCGGGTCGAAATCACTGCAAATGTGAACTGCAACATTTTTGGCAATAATGACAAGAATCTTACGAATCTGTTTGTGGTGGAACCAGGCGGTGAGCTTTCGCTGACCGGCGCGCTGACATTGGGCGGCTGGAACAATACCGGCAGCATTCTTGTTAATCATGGCAAAACGACGATAGATGGCAATGTTGTAATCGAAAAGTCCACTCTGGAAGGGAACGACGTGGGCGTTATTGAGGACAACGGCTCAAGTGCAGAACTCATTTTGGAGAACGGCACCATCCAGAACCATAAGATCCGCGGTGCACTCAGCGCCTCGATCCGAGTCACAGAAGGCGCATCGTTTACCATGAATGGGGGCACCATTCAGGCCAACATCGCGAATACCTCTTCCAGCGATTCCTCCTCCCCCGCAGTACTGCTGCTGGGTGCAAGCACGTTTACCATGAACGGAGGCTCCATCTGCAACAACAGCGGCCAATGTGGAACAGCTGTTTACCTTACGGCTTCCAGCAATGCCGCAAAAGCCTGTTTTACGATGAATGGCGGATCCCTAAGCAACAATGAAAGCCGCTCGTATACGCCGAACTCCACACCTACGGGTGCTGTTTTTGTAAAGTACTCCGCAGAGTTTGTTTTGAACGATGGCACCATTACCGGCAACTGTGCCCACGACGGAGCCGGTGGCGGTGTGGCAGTTATGGATGAATTGCCAACGGAAGAACATGGCACCGCCTTTACGATGAACGGCGGTACCATCTCGAACAATACAGCATCGGGGTATCGTTGTTCCGGCGGCGGCATTTACTCCTGCTCGAATTATGTCTCTTTGTTGGGAGGACGAATCGAGAACAACTCCGCCTACGATGGCGGCGGCGTCTACAGTGAGGGCAATACCGAAATCTATACGACCCTGCACATTGAGAACGCTCTGATCACGGGGAATACTGCGGACCAAGGCGGCGGTCTGTGGTTCTGCCCCACAGGTGATGCGAAGCTGTATATGCAGGATGGTGCCGTGATCTATGGGAATACGGCAGCATCGGCAGGCGACGACTTCGCTTCGCCAGAGGTTGCGACAGGCGCAGGCGGAAACGGCGGTGTTACCCTGCCGGATTATTTTCCCAATGGCAAAGTGATCCAGTGGTTCAGCGACGGCTTCCTGTACGCTCCCCCTGGAAATCGCGGTACATCCGGGCAGGGAACCCGATACAATACGGTTGAGTACGCCAAGCGTGTGACAGGGGTACAGAATGAGAAAAAGGGATTGGCGTTGAAATCCGTTGTTTCGGACGGTGTGTCGATTCCTGCAACGGGATCGCTTATCATTACAGGCAATCAGGCTTCGCACGGTGGTGGCGGTATTGGTGCCAACGGCGGCGTGGTCATCGGCGAAGCGACCTCCCTGTCCTATTCGATCTCGGTAAAAAAAGCCTGGGATAATCCGGGCTATGAGGACACCCAGCCTTCCAGCGTGACGATTCACCTGAAGGAACGCGACACCGGGGATATTGTAAGCACAGCAGAGCTGACCGGCGAAAATGGATGGCAGTATACCTTCACCGATCTTCCGCTTTCGCCGAATCACTACACGGTGACCGAGCAGCCGCTAGAAGGATATAAAGCGACCTACTATCAGGATGCAGACGGAAACTTCATCATTACCAATACCCATTTGACCACGCCCACGCCTATGCCGGATGTTCCAGCTGTAACGATCTCTGTCCCGGTGGAAAAGAAATGGGTCAACGATTACAAATGGGAACGCCCTGCAAGCATCCATGTTTCTCTGTGGAACGGCGATGCAAAGGTCAAAGAAGCAGACCTGACTGCAGATATGGGCTGGACGTATATTTTTGAAGACCTGCCCGAAGGCACCTACTCCGTAACAGAAGACGCTGTGCCCGGTTATGAGACCTTGATTGAGCGCAGCGATGCGGGTGGTTTCATCATTACCAATACGTATGAACGCCCTCTGTATCCCGAACCGATTGAGCCCATTGACCCCATCCCGCCTGTGGATCCCCCGCAAGAGGAGATCGTGACGCCGCCGATTGTTCCAGGGACCACCGGGAATGAACCCAACCCACCCTCCACGGAGGAGACTACAAGCGTACCTCCAACAGAACCGACGGAGGAATCAACAGAAGAATCAACGGAAGAACGCTCGGCTGAAAGCGATCCAGAGGAATCTCCCATAAAAGAAACGCAAGAGACTTCCTCTGTTTCTGCAAAACCGCCCAAGTTGATCCAGACCGGCCAGACATGGTGGCCTGTTTTCCTGCTAATGTTTGCTGGCGCGGGCCTGCTTGTGTTTGGCTTCTATAAGCGCTCGAAAGAGAACATCGATCACGAATAAATCAAAAAGCCCGCTGCTCATTTTGAACTGCACCCCATTTGTTAGACAGTATGGTATACTGTTTAGGAAATGGGGTGTTTTTGTATATCGACTACTACAACAACCGCCGAATCAAATTAAAACGAAACGGCCTGAGCCCTGTGCAATACAGGATTCAGACCGTTCAGGTCCCTTAATTCTTATTTTTGTCTAACTTTTTTTTGGGGGGTGGGGGGCACTTCAAAGATAACATGGCTTTTTTGTAAAGTGTGCAGGAGATGCGCAAAAGTGTGCAGACCCTGCCAGAAAAACAAAAAAGCCATGAAATCTTTTGATTTCACGGCATTTTCTGGTGCAGGAAAGCAATCCAAATCCGAACCATTTCCCTCGGATGCAACTTCTGTCGCTTCTCCAAAGGTGACGGTCTGTGTACCTTCTTTATAATTAAAGGTTATCAAAACCTTATCATCGTACAGATAAATCGCATTGATAAACGTATCCACCAGTGCCTGCCGCTGGTCTTTCAGGCTCATGTCCAGCTTGCGGAACCTCATTAACCAGAAGCGGATAAATTCCTCTTTGATCTTGGGCTTTGCCAGCTTTTCTTCCGCAATGCGGGCTTCAAGCTCTCGCTTGGTTTCTTCGAGCTGCTCCAGCCGCTCCTTGGTGGAACTAGTGAGGATTCCGGCCTGAATCGCGTTGAGCATATTCTGGATACCCGATTCCGCATCCCGGAGCTGCTTCTCATAGAGGGGAAGATTGGTGTTCTCCCGGTCTTGCAGCTCCATGACCTTGGCAATGATGGATTCCATGGCGGCATCGTCCCGGACAAGCTGCATGGTCTGGTTGACCACCAGATCTTCCAGCCACTGTTTACGGACAGTCTTTTTCTTGCAGCCCTTGTGCTTTTTGGCAGTAGCACATTTATAGTAGCGGTGAACTTCTCCCGTCCGGCTCGTGCCGCTTTCGCCAAACATCAACGCCCCACAGTAGCCGCAGAACAGCTTGGTGGTGAGCAGGTAGTCGTCCTCTGCCTTTCTCCGGGCAGGGGCTTTCTTGTTCTTGGCAATCTTTTCCTGCACATCATCGAACAGTTCCAGCGGCACGATGGGCGGGATAGCATCCGGTACGACCACATCCCGGAATTTCAGTTCCCCGATGTACCGCCGATTCTTGAGCATATGTTCAACACTGTTATAAGTAAACGCACCGCCCACCGGGTTCTTGATGCCGTTCTCGGTCAGCCAGTCCCGGATTTCTTTCATCGTAAGACCATCCCGGTACTTCCTGAACGCTTCCAGCACGAAAGGGGAGGCAAGCGGATCGATGTGAAATTTTCGCTCGGAATCCAGCGTATAACCAAACGTTCCACGCCCACCATTGCAGCGACCTTTCAGGATATTCTCCGTCTGTCCACGGACAACCTTTTCGGCAAGGTCGGCAGAGTAGTATTCTGCATAGCCCTCCAGAACAGATTCCAGAATGATGCCTTCCGGGCCATCCGAGATAACCTCGGTAGCCGACATGAGCTTGACACCGTTCTTCTTCAGCTGGGTCTTGTACCGGGCGCTGTCATAGCGGTTTCGGGCAAAGCGGTCGAGTTTCCAGACCAGCACAATGTCAAACAGCTTCTTGTCGCTGTCCTTTATCATCTGTTGGAACTCCGGGCGGTTGTCCGTCTTGGCGGAGATAGCACGGTCAATATAGTGCTTGACAATGGTGATGCCGTTCTTTTCCGCATAGGCAGTGCATTCCCGAATCTGGCCTTCGATGGACTCTTCGCGCTGGTTATCGCTGGAATAGCGAGCATAGATCACGGCGGTCATGGCGGGCACCTCCATTTTATACGTCATTGAACGGTAATACGTTCATTAAAGCAATATTTCGTATAATGTATATACCACAGTTTTGCCCTGATTGCAAGCCCAATGATTTATTTTCATGATTCCAACAGACAAATTGTCTTAAGATTATATTCCGAGCAAAATGTGAAGTCCAAGCCCGGCCACGCCGCACAGGCACATGGTCAGGATGGGATTCCACTTGAGCTTCCGTAGCACAAAAAATGCCGATGCAAAACTGCCGATGCCGATCCAGTCTACGTTGGCGAGCGTCTTTGCACTCTCTCCGAACACCACCATAGACAGTATAGAAAGACCTGCACCAAAGATAAGTGCTACAATGACCGGACGCAGGCAGGCCAGAACACTTTGCAGCAGAGAAATATCCTTGTATTTACGATAGATGTAGGATAGAAGTGAAACAAAGAACAGCGCCGGTGTAATGCAACCTAGTGTTGCAATGATGGCTCCGGGTACCTGCGCGATACGCAAACCAACAAAAGTTGCCGAGTTGACCGCAATGGGACCAGGGGTCATTTCTGCAATCGTGATGAGGTCAGTAAACTCCTGCATCGTCAGCCAGCCATGTTGTTCCACCACTTGGCTCTGGATCAGCGGCATGGCCGCATAGCCGCCGCCTACGCTGAACATACCCACCTGCAAAAAGCTGAGAAAAAGCTGTAAGTAGATCATTTTGCACCACCTTTTTTCCACTGGACCAGAGCCAGCACCACGCCGAATACTGCAGCGGCAAGGATGACCACCACCACATTGACATCAAACACCGTATTTGCGACAAACGCTGCGACCATCAGGACAATATACACCCATGAGCGGGTCTTCAGCACCTTTCCGCCGAGGTCGAATACAACATCCAGAATGACCGCCGCCACACCAGCCTGCATTCCCTTAAGTAACAACGCGATATAGCGATTGGCGGCAAAAGCATTGTAGAACACAGAAATGACTGAAAGAATGACCATAGGTGGGATGATGGTGCCCAACACTGCCACGATCATTCCAATCAAGCCTTCTACCTGCCAGCCTACCAGAATTGCAGCATTGACCGCGATTGCGCCCGGAGAGGACTGCGCCAACGCTGTCATATCCAGCATTTCCTGTTCATCGATCCAGTGCAGCTCATCTACAAATTTTTTCTTCATAAAGGTCACGATGACAAAGCCGCCGCCGAAGGTAAAGCTGCTAATGTACAGCGTACTCAAAAACAGCTTCCAAAGCCGTGCTAACCGTGTACCGTATGTTTTATTTTCATCCATACAAGTTTTCTTCCCCTTTTTTGATTTTCGGACAACTATATTTGTTTTCTTACTATTTCAAACAGCTTTTAACTGTTACTGCTTGCGAAAGCCCGTATTTTCCGGTATCCTTGTTTTAAGAACTGCGAAGCACGGAGGGAATCTCTATGAAACATAATACATTTCTCGTCAAGCCAGCGTCCAGCCTGTGCAATCTGCGTTGCCGGTACTGCTTTTACGATGATGTTTCCAACAGCAGGGCGTGCAAGAATATGGGCCTGCTTTCCCATGAAATGGCAAAAGAGCTGATTGAAAAAGCCTTTGCCGCCACAGAGGACGGTGGCAGTATCCGTTTTCTGTTTCAGGGCGGCGAACCGACCCTTGCCGGACTGGATTTTTTCCGGTTCTTTCTGGAAACGGAGCGTTCCATGCAACGCAATATCTCCGTATTCCACAGTATCCAGACCAATGGGATCTGTCTGGATGAAGAATGGGCTTCTTTTTTTAAAACGAATTCTTTTCTCGTGGGTATCTCTCTGGACGGCACGCAGGAGAACCATGATCTGTACCGGCTGGATGCCGCTGGGCGGGGAACATGGGATAAAGTAACGCGTGCGATCGCATTGCTGGATGCGTATGGAGTTGAAACAAATCTGCTCTGTGTTGTGACCGGACAGTTGGCAAGAAAGCCGCAACGAGCCTTCAAAAGCCTCTGCGCGTTGGGACGCCATGATCTGCAATTCATCCCCTGTCTTGACCCGCTGGACACGATTGGTGGGCAGGCATATTCGCTGACACCGGAACTTTATGGGCGTTTTCTGTGTGGCATCTTTGATACTTGGTATCAGCAGCTGCAGCGGGGCAATTATGTCAGCGTCCGCAATTTTGAGGACTATTTGCGTATCCTGCTGGGAATACCGCCTACATCCTGCGCTTCCTCAGGCTCCTGTGGACATTATCTCACAGTAGAAGGCGATGGAAGCCTTTATCCCTGCGACTTTTATGTTCTGGATGAGTGGAAGCTGGGAGATCTGCGCCACTGTACTGTTGAAGATGCGCTTGATTCTCCCACAAGCCAGACATTTCTGGCACAGGGCCGCA
>ERZ840096.2325-NODE-2325-length-15802-cov-5.600305_pt1 | contig 15802 bp, 16 predicted proteins | sample MGYA00519878_ERZ840096 | MGnify/ENA primary metagenome ERZ840096 (study PRJEB31850, sample SAMEA3708865) | human gut metagenome | biome: human gut; feature: human-associated habitat; material: faeces | place: China | collected 2014 ...
ATGGCAGAACCCACGTTCAGGTTGTAGCTGTTGCCAAGGAACTGCATCTCGATCAGATCGCCAATGAGCAGGTTGGAGCCGCCGCCCAGCATACGGCTGATAACAAAGGTGGACACCGCCGGGACGAACACCATGGTGATGCCGGTGCTGATGCCGGGCACGCTCATGGGGATGAGCACCCGGAGAAGGGTCTTGGTGGTGGAAGCGCCCAGATCCTGCGCAGCTTCCACCAGGCTCTGGTCGATCTTGGTCATGCTGGTGTACAGCGGCAGGATCATATAGGGCACATAGTTATACACCATGCCCAGCACCACCGCACCGGAGGTGTTGAGCATATTGAAGGGGCCAAGGCCGAACACGCCCAGAACGGCGTTCACCGGGCCGTTGATGCTGAGCAGGCCCATCCATGCGTAGGTGCGCAGCAGAAAGTTCATCCACATGGGCAGCATGACCAGCATGAGCATGATGTGCTGCTTGTTCACCCGCAGGCGGGAAAGAAAATAGCCCACCGGGAACGCAATGACCAGACAAATGACCGTGGCAATGAGGGCCAGCAGCAGGCTGCGGGCAAACACCGAGCCGTAGCCGCTGATGGAGGTGAGGTTATCCAGCGTGAAAGCTCCGTTTGCATCCGTAAATGCATAGTACACCACGATGATCAAAGGCACCACTGTGAACAGCGTCATCCATACAAAGTACGGATAGGCCAGCTTTTTATCGTAAATCTTCATCATTGCGGCTCACCCCTCTGAACGCGCCATAATGTGGATCTCGTTGGGGCCGATGCGCATACCAATGGTCTCACCGGGGGTGCAGGCGCGGGTGGAGTGGATCAGCCATTCGCGGCCCTCGCACTCCACATGCATCTCAAAGTGGACACCCTTGAAGATGACATCGTTCACAACGCCGACAAGCTGGCCTTCCACAGGAGAGACCACCTCGATATCCTCGGGGCGCACCACGACCTGCACGCTCTGCTCGCGGGCAAAGCCGCGGTCCACACAGGGGAAGTCCACGCCGGAGAAGGACACCAGAAAATCCCGGTGCATCACGCCGTCCACAATGTTGGAATCGCCAATGAAGTCTGCAACAAAGGCATTCTTCGGCTCATTGTATATATCCTCCGGCGTGCCGATCTGCTGCACCTTGCCGCCGTTCATGACCACGACGGTATCGGACATGGTAAGGGCTTCCTCCTGATCGTGGGTAACATAAATAAAGGTAATGTTCATTTCGCGCTGCAGGCGCTTCAGTTCCAGCTGCATCTCCTTGCGCAGCTTGAGGTCCAGTGCGCCAAGGGGTTCGTCCAGCAGAAGGATCTCCGGCTCGTTCACCAGACTGCGGGCGATGGCCACGCGCTGCTGCTGGCCGCCGGACATCTGGCTGATGCTGCGGCGCTCGAAGCCTTTCAGGCCAACAACTTCCAGCATGTTGCGCACCTTGCGGCGGATGGTCTCTTCGTCCATCTTTTTGAGCCGCAGACCGAAGGCCACGTTCTCGAACACGTTCAGGTGCGGGAACAGTGCGTATTTCTGAAAAACGGTGTTCACCGGGCGCTTATAGGGCGGCACGCCGGTAATGTCCTCACCTTTCAGCAGCACTTTGCCGGAATTGGGTTCCAGAAAACCTGCGATCAGACGCAGGGTGGTGGTTTTGCCGCAGCCGGAAGGGCCCAGCAGCGTTACGAACTCTTTGTCATGGATGTCGAGGTTCAGCCCATCCAGAATGCGCTGACCGTCAAATTCCACTACGATATCCCGCAGTGAAACGATCACCGAGTTGTCCATTTTTTACTTTATCCTCCTTGTAACTCAGATACGAAAAAAGACAGGGCCATGCCCCATCCCTCGTACCAGGGCGACCCAGCCCCGCACAACATCCATGACGACCGGAGAACCTGCAAAAGCAGGCTCTTATATTGCGCAGTTATTCTGCCCTGTCTCGTCTATCTTAATCAATCTTTGCTGAAATGTCAATCACTCTGCCAATGTTTGCCGAAGCTTTACACGCCGCAACAAAAAAACATGCGCCGCAGCGGGCTTTCCGCATACGGCGCACAAAGGTTTTTATTCAGCTTTTAAGGCAGCGGCCGTTATCAGAAGGGCCTGCACAGTGTCAAGGTCAACCGCATAGACGGAACTGTCCCCCTCCACCATCATCCAGCAGCCGTCTGCATTTTCGGCGTAGTGGAGGGTCACGGTCCCATCGGCAGAGGCGGCCCGCACCGTTGCAAGCGGTGCATCAAAGCCGTAGGCCGAAGGGTCGGCATCCGTGATTTGTGCGGTCACATAGCCTGCCAGAGCAGAGAGGATGCTCTGCACCTTGCTGTCGTCCAGATCGGCAGAGGGTTCATCGGCCAGCCGCCACACGGTCTGATAGGCGGTGGAATCGGCCGCACTTTCCGAGGAAGCGTCTTCCGAATCGCTCTCCGCTTCCGCAGGCTCAGAGACTGCATTCAGTGCAAGGGTGCCGCTGCCCGTCGTAATGGAAACACTTTCCAGCGCGGAGGCCGTCAGTCCCGCCGGGTTGAACGCGCCAAAAAGGTCTGCTTTGGTCAGCTCAAAGCAGGCCGCCTTGTTGCCAGAAACGGTGTACACGGCATCGTCCCCTGCCTTCTGCACATACAGATCTCCTGTGACCGGGTTCTCGGTGCCAAAGGCAAAGGTGTTCGTCTCGCCTGCCGCCGTCACTGTGACCGTAACAGCCGGATCGGCAAGGCCGTAGTCCTCGCCGGGCTGAGCCGTGAGCTGACGTTTGGCGTTCAGGGATGCCAGCGCCGTGACCATGGTATTGCAGGCAGATGCATCCAGATGATAGTCCGGGTCATCCGCCAGCGTCCAGCTGCCGGAATCGTAATTTAAGGTAAGCGTTTCGCCGCCATAGGCATACCGGATGCTGGTCACATCGCCCGCCGCAAAAGAAGAAAGCAGGATGCTGCCCTCTGCGGCGGCGCTGGAAGCAGCTTCTTCTGCGGCATTGCTGCGGCTGACAAACCACAGCAGCCCGCCCAGCACAAGCACCAGCACCAGAAGCACCGCAAGGGTGCGCTGTTTTGTTTTCATGGCAGTGCCCCCTTACCTGCGGCGGCGCAGCAGCACCACCACAGCACCTGCAATGAGCACTGCTGCGGGCAGCACGAATACGAACACCATGCCCAGCGTCATGGATGCGGAAGCCGGGACCGTGATGGGTGCAGCTTCCAGTGCTTTGGTGTCGATGAGCAGGCTCTGCCCTACCAGCGAAGCGGCACAGCCCTGCAGGAAGGTCAGGTTGCCCGGGATAGACTGGTACACCTGCTCGTTGTCCATGTTGGGGCAGCCGATCCAGATCACCTCGGCACCGGTGGAGTCATTGCGCGCCCATACGGCCAGCGAGAACGGGCCGTCGGTATCGCCGGCTTCCTTTGCGGAAGAAGAGCTGGCATCAAAGTCCTGCTTGCTGTAGGCATCCTCGGTGGTATACAGCAGCGGCTCCGCCGTCACATCGTCTGTCTCGGTAATGGTGATGCCCTGTGCCACCGAGAGCATCACATGGGTGCTCTGGTTCACGCCGTCCAGCGCGGTGCTTTCGTCGGCGGCCGCGTAGTCCGGGAACAGCGAGTACGGGTAGCCGTACAGCGCGTGGCCCGCATCGCCCTCCACCACAAGGCCCGGCTCACGCGCAAGGCCGAACTGTGCCATCACTGCATCCAGAGCGGGCGTTTCGGTATAGCCGCTGGTGGTCAGCAGCACCTTGCCGCCGTTTTCCAGATAGGTCTGCAGCTGCGCGATCTCATCCACAAGGCCGTCAGCTGCAAAATCCGAAGCGGGGTCGCTGATGATGAGCAGATCACAGTCCTCCGGGATGGTGCCGGTGAGCAGATCCAGCGGCTGGGCATCGATATTCTGCGCCTTGAGCGCCTCGGTCAGCGAGGAGGTAAGCGCCTGCTCGCCGTGGTTGGTGGTGTAGTAGGCATGACTTTCTGCTGCGGCAGTCAGCTTGTAGATGGCAGAGCTGATCTGCTTTTCGCCGCCAAAGGTCACGTTGGCAGCGCCGGTGGTGTAGTAATCGGAGTAATCGTACTCGTAAAGTTCGGCGGCGTTCAGCACTTCGCTGTTCTCACCGCTGACCACGATCAGGCTGCCGGTGGATGCATTCTCTGCGCCGTACTGCGCTGCAAAGGTCGGGTAAAGCGCCGGGTCCTTCTGCTCCCAGTGGAAGTGACCGCTCTCGTCGGCGTAGTGATCCAGCAGCTTGGTGATAATGGCATCCTCGCTGCCGGTCTCACAGAGATAATAAACGGTCACGTCCTGATCCAGGCTCTGCATCAGCTGCCTGGAGCTGTCGCCCAGCGTGTACATTTTGGCGGCAGAGAGGTCGAACTCGGTGTATTTTTTCGGGATGGCCCCCACCAGCAGATTGATCAGCACGGCCAACACGATGGCTGCTGCCAGAATGGCCGTGGAGTACAGCCCATTGCGGAACACCTTGCCGTTTGCGGAGGAAGAAAATTTGAAATTTTTCATGTTGTTCCCCTCCCCTCAGTTCCAGCGGCGCTTTTCCAGCCCCTGCGCCGTGAAGAACAAAAACAGCATGGTCACGGTCAGGTAGTACACCAGCGTCGGGATGGAAAAGCTGTTGTTGACAAACTCTTCAAACGGCGTGAACAGGCACAGCCCGCTGAGCACCGCGCTGAACGCTTCGGTCAGCCAGCTGCTCTGCAGCAGGAACAGTGCCGTCAGCACCACACAGCAGCCCGCAAAGGTCAGGCAGCCCAGCGTAAAGCTGCGGGTACGCAGGCCTGCCACCACACTGAGCACTGCCGCAATGGCGGTGAACAGGGCCAGCGCCACTGCGCTGCCTGCGGTGAACATGCTGCGCAGGCTGGGCATCATGTAGGCCAGCAGCAGTGCGGCAACACCTGCCACCGCAGCAATGATCTGATTCTCGGTCAGGCTGGAAAGAAACACGCCAATGGCAATGGCGGCGCAGCCCATGAGATAATAGCACAGCAGAGCGGCCAGGTTTGCCAGCGTGGCCGTGCCGGTGGCACCCAGTGCGGCCAGTACAAGGATCATGACCGCATCGGCAAGGCACGGCAGTGCAAAGATGACGCACAGGGCAAAGAATTTGCCCAGCACGATCTCCCACACAGACACCGGGCTGGTAAGCAGCAGCTGATCGGTGCGGGTGCGGCGTTCCTCTGCAAAGGAGCGCATGGTGAGCACCGGGATATACAAAAGCAGCACAAACGTGGTGCGGTAAAGCGTGTAATAGCCAAAATCCGTCAGGCCGTAGCCCAGATTCAGAGCAACAAAATAGATGGCCGTTGCCGCCAGCATAAAGGCGGTGAGCACATAGCCGATCATGCCATGAAAGCTGCTGCGGACTTCGCGTTTGAAAATGGCGATCATTCCGTTTTCTCCTCCCCTTCATCCGATGGTGTTTCAGACTCGTTTTCGGTCAGTGCAAGGAACACTTCCTCCAGCGTCCTGTTTTCCGCTGCCAACGCCAGCACCGTGCATCCGGCCTGCGAAAGGGCGCGGGACACCTCGGCGCGGCGGTCAGAAGCATCGGCACTTTCTGCGGTAAAGGTCACCTGTCCGTCGGCCTCGGATTCGATCTCCACCTTGCGGATGCCCGGAATGGAGCCAACTGTTTTCAGTACGGTCTTCCCCCCGCCCAGAACGGTAGCGCGCAGACGGCTGCCGGGGTTCAGCTTTTCGGCCAGCTGTTCCGGCGCACCCACCGCCACCAGATGTCCCTTGGAAAGGATCAGTACCTGACTGCACACTGCCTGCACCTCGCTGAGGATGTGGCTGGACAGGATGACCGTGTGGCTTTTTCCCAGCTCCCGGATCAGTCTGCGGATCTCGATGACCTGTGCAGGGTCAAGGCCCACGGTAGGCTCGTCCAGAATGATGAGCTGCGGCGCGCCCAGCAGTGCCTGCGCAATGCCCACGCGCTGGCGGTAGCCCTTGGACAGACTGTGGATGAGCCGGGGCAGCACCTCTTCCAACCCGGTGCGGCGGGCAGCTTTGCGCACCTGTTCTTTGCGGTCGGCCTTCTTTTTGATGCCTTTCAGCTCTGCAGCAAAATCCAGATATTCCTGCACCGTCATTTCCGGGTAGAGCGGCGGCTGCTCGGGCAGATAGCCCACACAGGCCTTGGCCTGCCGGGCCTGCTCCGGCAGGCTGAAGCCCGCCACCTTCACTTCACCGGAGGTGGCGGCAAGGTAGCCGGTGAGGATATTCATGATCGTGGATTTGCCCGCGCCGTTGGGGCCGAGCAGGCCGAAGATCTGGCCGTCGCCCACCGTAAAGGACAAATCTTCAATGGCAGGGTGCGTGCCATACTTTTTGCTCAGATGCGATACTTCGATCACAGCAAACGCTCCTTTTTCATCTAGTTCAATGCTGGTATATTTTAGACGGAAAATGTGTAAAAATTAAGACAATCCTGTGGTGGGATGCAAAAAGAATTCTTAAGAATGATTAAGGCCGCCCTTTCATATGCCAAAAAGGCAGCAAAAAAGCACCGTCTCCCAAAGGAAACGGTGCTCAGAAAACCATAATTACTTACGGCCGAAACGCTTGTTGAAGCGCTCAACACGTCCGCCGGTGTCAACCAGCTTCTGCTTGCCAGTGTAGAAAGGATGGCACTTGGAGCAAACTTCGACGTGGATCTCGGGCTTGGTGGAACGAGTCTTGATGACGTTGCCGCATGCGCAGGTGATGGTGCAGTCAACGTAGTTCGGATGGATACCCTGTTTCATTCTTTTCACCTCATTTCTGGTTCTGACTTATCGGGGCCATATTATGAATGTATGTGCCCATCACAACCTTCAATATCGGCTACCCCGTCGAGCGGCCTTGGAAACGATTGCCTTACTATTATAGCACGATTCCGACAGAATGCAAGAGGGAAAATAAAGTTTTTTAAAAATCAATCGTCCAGATGATCGATTGCGTACTGCGCCTCAGATTCCGTAAACTGCTCACCATATTCCGACGTCAGCTGATCGTAGATTGCTTTGTGAGACATATCCATTGTGCTCTGATAAGTCTTGGCCTTCTGCAAAGCATTTTCATTCCAGTCTGCCGACATATGATCTACTGCATACTGCGCTTCTTCTGTGGTAAATTGCTCACCGTATTCGGAAATCAGCTGATTATAAATACCCGCCTTGGACATATACATTGTGTCACTGTAAGTTTCAGCTTTTGCCAGTGCGTTTGCTTCGTAATCAGCATCCAGATTTTCCACTGCATAATCTGCCGCTTCCTCCGAGAACTGTTCTCCATATTCAGAGGTCAGCTGATTATAAATGCCAATTTTAGACATATGCATCATGCTGCTGTAAGTTTCGGCCTTTTTCAGTGCAGACTTATATTCTGACGGTACATTGTCGTCTGCCTTATCCTCCTGCGGTTCAACAGCAGCAGTCGCTGCTTCCTGTACGGTGGAACTCGCCACACTGGAAGCCGCCGGAACGTTGCTTGCCGGTGACGCTGTCGTTTTCTTTCCTGTGTTAGAACCGGAGCTTCCGATTGCATACAGCACAATAATAATAATCAAAATGATAAACCACGGTCTTTTATAAATTGGTGCCTTGATCTTTGCGCCGCACTTTGGACACGTTTTTGCACTTGTGGCAATTTCTGCGCCGCAGCTCTTGCACACAGTCATCTTCGGTTTTGTCATGTTTAATTCCTCCATTTTTAAGAACTTCTGTTATTTAACAGCTTCACAGCAATAAATATATAGCATTTTGTTTTATATGTCAATATAACAAAATGTTTTGTCTATACTTTCATTAGTAATGTCTTATGAATGGAGGTATTCCTTTGTACGATCGAATCCGCAATCTGCGGGAAGACCATGATCTGCGTCAAATCGATCTTGCTTCCTACCTCAAATGTACTCAGGTGTGCTACTCCAATTATGAGACCGGAAAGCGGGATATCCCTACCGAAGCTCTTATCATGCTTGCGCGATATTACAATACAAGCACCGATTACCTGTTAAATCTTACAGATGAACCCGCACCCTATCCCCCATTAAAAAGATAGCCGTCAGCTGGATGCTTTCCAACTGACGGTTTTTTACTTATTTATAAATATCTCCCCGGTTTCCGGCTTTTGTTACACAGACCGTGACGATTTCTTCCTTCACCATGTAAACGATCCGGTAAGTTCCCACGCGCAGGCGGTAATATCCTGCCTGCCCTGCCATTGGTTTGATGTCCCCATCTTCCGGAAGTTTCGCAATTGCGGCCATGATCCGCATACGCTGCGGAGCAGGCTGCTTTGCAATAAACTTCAGTGCAATTTTATCGATCTGGATGTTCCACTTCACAGTGAGACCCCCAGTTCTTTGCAGGCATCCTCAAAGCTTACAAACTGGCCCTTTTCAGGGTCGTTCTGATACTCCTCCAGAAGCTTCGCACAATATGCATCATCTGCTGATTCATCAGCATCCGCCATCAAAAGGCCCTGCATATAGGCCACAACATAAGCCAGCTTATATTCCGGCAGCTTATCCGCCAGAAGTTCCATCTGTTCTCTTGTGCTCATGGTATACGCCTCCATTCTGGCTCCCATTATACGGGTTTTGATTTCTTTTGTCAAACAAAATCTTTTTGCACAGCGTCAAAAAAATCCCCTGCACTTTCATGCAGAGGACTTTAACGGTTTTACCTTACGCCGTCAGGCCATCAGTGGATGAACACAGGACCCAGCGGGTTGGTGATGGGGCTGACGTAGCCGCCCAGCAGCTTGGGGATTGCCAGGCTGATGTCGGGCACGAAGGTCAGCAGCAGCAGTGCAATGAACATGCACAGATAGAACGGCAGGGTCGCCTTGACGACCTTTTCCATCGGGCGCTTTGCAACGGCAGAGCCGATGAACAGCACAGCGCCGACAGGAGGAGTCAGCAGGCCGATGCCGCAGTTCAGAACCACGATGATACCGAACTGGATGGGATCGATGCCGATGGAGGTTGCGATGGGCAGCAGGATGGGAGTAGCGATCAAAATGATGGGAGCCATATCCATGATGCAGCCCAGAACCAAGATGATCAGGTCGATCAGCAGAGCGATGATGTAGGGGTTATCGGTGACGCTGGTGATGGCATTTGCAGCCAGATCCGGCACATGCAGCATGGTCAGGCAGTTGCCGAAGACTGCAGAGGTGGCGATCAGGATCAGCACGATGGACAGAGTGTTCACGCACTCATCCAGCGCATGCCAGACACCCTTCCAGTCCAGACCCTTGTAGACGAACACCGACACGAACAGAGAGTAGATAACTGCAATAGCTGCAGACTCGGTAGCGGTGAACACACCGCCAACAACGCCGAACACAACGATGACAACAGCGGCCAGTGCCCAGATAGAAGTGCCCAGCTGCTTAACGAAGCCCTTGACGCTGAACGGAGAGCCCTTGGGGTAATTTTCCTTGACCGAGATGATGTAGGAACCGATCATCAGGACGATGGCCAGCAGAGCGCCGGGCAGATAACCTGCCAGGAACAGGCTGCCGACCGAGATGCCGCCGGCAGTGGTGGCATAAATGACCATGTTGTGGCTCGGAGGAACCAGCAGACCCTCGCAGGAGGAGGTGATGGTAACAGCAGTGGAGAAGTCGGCATCGTAGCCCTGATCGACCATCATGGGGATCATGATGGAGCCGATGGAAGCGGTATCTGCAGATGCAGAACCGGAAATACCGCCGAAGAAGTAGGAAGCAACGATGTTGACCATTGCCATGCCGCCGCGCATCCAGCCCACGCAGGCATCAGCCAGAGCGATCAGCTTTTCAGAAATGCCGCCGGAGCCCATGAGCACACCCATGGTGATGAAGAACGGCACGGCCATCAGGCTGAAGGAAGAGATGCCCTTGACCATCAGACGGCAGACATCGGTCAGTGCCTGACCCTGCACCATCATGCACAGCACGCTGGAAAGACCAACGGCGTATGCAATGGGGAAACGCAGGAAGATCATTACAAAGAAGCTGACAAGAAGGACAATGATTGCCAGTGTCTGAACTGTCATATTACACTTCCTCCTTTACAAAAATGCTCTTGATGTGGTTGTACAGTGCCTCGATCTCGAAGATGATCATGGCAACACCGGCCAGCGGCACCGGGAAGTACATCCAGAAGCGGCTCAGCCAGGGCATGGACACGTAGAAGCCGCGGCCGCCCAGAGTGGTGGCATAGTTCCAGCCGACCACCATCATGATGACACCCAGAATGCACACGGCAAGATCGGCCAGAATATCCAGCACCTTGACGGCGGTTTTGGGCAGATACACGTCAAACGCAGTCATGCGGATATGGGCACCGCGGCGGATGGCCAGAGCAGCACTCAGCACGGCCATGTAGCTCATGCAGGTCAGCACAACTTCTTCCGACCATGCCGGGTCCGGGATGAACGAGACGTAACGACCGATGACCGACATGGTAGTGATGAGGATATCTGCGATCAGCAGCAGCTTGCAGATAAACAGGACCACTTTGTAGGTGATGTCGTACGCCGGCTTGATCTTATCCAGAGTGGTAAAGATTTTCGGCATATGAATTCCTCCATATAAAAACCCGGCAGGTCTGCGGGCGTATCCCGTAGTCCCCCGCCGGGCTATGTACTATCTCAGAACAGGAAAGGCTTTTTCAATTATGCCTTCATGTCCAGCAGCTGCTGATACAGCTCAGCCTGATCGGAGGTGTTCTCGCTGATGACCTTAGCGCAGGCCTCCTGCCAGGGTGCCTTGTCGTCAACATCCACAACGTTGCAGCCGGAGCTTCTCAGCTCCTCCAGGACCTTGTTCTCAGCGGTCTCGGACAGGTCTGCATTGAAGGCCTGCGTATCAGCACCAGCCTCCATGATGGCAGCCTGCTGGTTCTCGGTCAGCTTGCCCCATGCGTTATCGGTGATAACAGCCTGAATAGCGCCCAGAGTGTGGCCGTCCAGGATCAGGTTGTTGGCAACCTCGGGGAATGCATTGGACTTGTAGTTTGCGATGGGCTGCTCAGCACCATCCACAACGCCGGTCTGCAGTGCGCTGTACAGCTCACCGAAGGAAACGACGGTGGGGTTAGCGCCCAGACCCTCGACCATGCCGTTCATAACGGGGTCGTTGGACACGCGCAGCTTCAGGCCCTTGAAATCAGCGATGCCGGAAACCGGGTTGACCGTGAAGAAGTGACGGAAGCCCTCTTCGCCGTAGAAGACACCACGAACGGGCAGGCCCAGCTCCTGGGGCTCGTTCAGGAACTCAGGTGCCAGCTCGCTGTTGGCGAAGTTCCAGAAGTGTGCGCGGTTCTCGAAGGTGAAGGGGATGGACAGCAGCTTGGACTTGTTGCAGCCGTAGCTGGTCAGTGCGAAAGCGGAGATACGGCTGATGTCGATGGAGGTGGAGCCGCCGAGGATAGCGTCCAGAACGTCGTTCTCAGAGCCCAGAACGCCGGAAGCCTGCACATCGACGACGACGGAGCCGCCGGTCAGCTCCTCGACCTTCTCCTTGAAGTGAGAACCGGTCTGGCCGACGATGGTATCCAGCGGGTTGACCTCGGCGTAGACCAGAGTCACCTTCGGGTCGGAAGCAGCAGCTGCGGCATCACCGGCGGGAGCGGTGGAAGCTGCAGCAGAGGTAGCGGTAGAAGCAGCAGTGCTGTTGCTGGAGCCACCGCAGGCGGTCAGTGCCAGAGCAGCGGCGGAAACACCGGCTGCTGCCAGAAAGCTGCGACGAGAAATCTTCTTCATGATAAAATCCTCCTTAGATTTTCCTCATTCAGGGCGGTGCGCTCTGCACGGGTCGCACACCGTCCGTTCATTTACTGTACACACTTTAGCAAAAATTTTAAGTCAGAACAAGGGCTTATGAAAAATGTCCTGTTTTTCAAAAAAATGTGAGAAACACTTTTGTGCAGTTCCTACAATCCATAGCGCAGTTTATTCAGCACACTGCCCAACGAGATGAATACAATGTAATATCTCTTGCACTTTTCAGGCTTCGCGGATGCGCTGGATGAGGCGGCTCTGCTCCTCAAAAGCCGCGTACATGGGCTCGACTGCCGCCCGGAAGCGGGCTTTCTCGGCGGCAGAGAGGGTCGTCACCTCCACGCCCCATTCCCGCATATGCTTCTCGGCGCTGGCCTCCCGCTCCGCCCAGAGGCGGCGTTCGGCCAGAGCGCTCTCCTTTCCGCAGGTGCGGATGATGTCCGGGAAGCGTTCGTCCAGCTCTGCCAGCTTTTCCATCGCGGCCTCGCTGGCCAGCTGCAGCTCCGGCACGCGGGCATGCTCATCCTTTAAGAAATAGGGGGCCACCTCATAGTGGCCCATGGCCTCATAGCTGGGCCAGTTGTTTTCCGCGCCGTCTATCTCGGCGTTGTGCAGGGCTGCATAGACCCGGCTGTAGACCACCTGCGCCGGCTCTGCGCCGAGGTCCAGTATCATCTCGCTCATCATGTCCGACTCCTGCACCCGGAGCGTCAGCCCCGCGAGGTCCGCCAGCGTCTCCACCTTTTCGCGGGTGTAGAAGCTGCGCACACCGGCGTCGAACCACGACAGGCCCACGAGGTCCATCGCGCCGAGGCCGGAGAGGAATTCATCGCCGATCTCACCGTCCAGCACCCGCCACATCTGGGGCGCGTCGGTATAGAGAAAAGGCAGCTGCAATACGCTCAGGGCCGGCTGATACTCGGCCAGCTGGCTCAGAGAGACGCGGGCAAAGTCGATGCCGCCGTACTGCATCTGCTCGATGACGCTCTGCTCGGCCCCCAGTTCCCCGCCGCTGTAGACCACGACTTTGACCCTCCCCTCCGTCCGCTCGGCCACGAGGTCGGCAAAGGCCAGAGCGGCCTGAGTGGTGGGATAATCCTCGGGCTGGTTCTCGGCGTAGCGCAGGATGAGCTCCGGGCCGTTGTACTCTTCCGTCTTGCTGCAGCCCACAGCGCCCAGCGCCGTACAGGCGGCCAGCGTCAGCACACTGCGGCGGGAAATCATCCGCCCGCTCACAGCCCGGCCTCCGGGTCGGCCTTTGCCTTCTGGCCGGCCTGACGGCGGTACTGGGTGGGAGTCATGCCGGTGCGTTTCTTGAACGCCCGGGCGAAGTAGCTGGCGTCCTCGTAGCCCACCATCGACGCCACCTCCGCCGAGGAGCGGAAGGGGTCGGCCAGCAATTCCTTCGCCGCGTTGATGCGCAGCTCGGTGAGGCAGTCGAGGAAGTTCATCTTCTGGTACTTCTTGAACTGCGCCGACAGGTAGGCCGGGCTGATGTGCAGGATCTCGCCCACGCTGTCCAGCGACAGATCGAACATATAGTTATCCTCGAGGTAGCGGCGGACGTGGGCCATGACGAGGGCCGTCTGGCTGTTCTCGCCCTCCTCGGGGGCGTCTTCCGCCTCTGCTTCGGTCTCCGTCTGCTCCGGCTGGGGCTGGGCGGCGGCCAGCTCTTCCAGCTTCCGCTCCGTCTCGATCTGCCGCATAGCCCGGCGCACCGAGGCTTCCAGCTCGTCGGGGTCCACCGGCTTGAGCAGATAGTCGCAGGCCCCCAGATGCACCGCCTCATGGGCATACTGGAACAGGCTGTAGGCCGTGACGAAGATGACCCGGCAGGAAGGCCGCTGGGCCAGCACGGCGCGGGCAGCGTCGAGGCCGCTCATGCCCGGCATCTCAATATCCATCAGGATGAGGTCTGCGCCCCACAGCACCGCCGTGTCGGCAGCTTTGCGGCCATTTTCCGCCACCTCCAGGACCACATCCCGCTCAAAACGGCGCTGGACCAGCTCTGCAAGCGCCTCCCGCTCCAGCTTTTCGTCATCCGCGATCAACAGGCGTATCATCGTCCAAATCCTCCTCCAAAAGTTCTACAAGGGGCAGGTACATCCTGATGGCCGTTCCCCGGCCCGGGTGAGAGCGGATGACCAGCCGCCCCCGTTTATCCAGAAGCCGCAGCCGTGCGGCCACGTTATAGACGCCGATATGCTCCCAGCGCTCCCCGGGCTGGGCCAGCGCGGCTTTCAGCTGGGCCAGCTGTTCGGGCTGGATGCCCACGCCGTTGTCGCAGACGCTGATATAGAGCAGCCCCTTATCCCGCAGCGGGTTGATGCGGATGCGCACCACGCCGCCCTCTTCCTTGGGCGAGATGCCGTGCTTGAAGGCATTCTCCACAATGGGCTGCAAGATGAAGGACGGCACCATCGTCTCCGTCAAATCGAGGGAGTCGGAGATGCGCCACACCATCTTCACACGGTCGCCGAAGCGGACGTGATAAATGGAGTAATACTCGTCCACGATGCGCACTTCCCGGGCCAGCGGCACCTGCTCGTCGTTGCTCATCAGGCTGTAGCGCAGCAGGTGCGACAGAGCCGTGATGAGGGCCTGCGTGCGGTAGGCTTTTTCCTGTCCGGCGGTCTGTAAAATGACGTTCAGGGTGTTGAAAAGGAAATGGGGGTCGATCTGGCTGCGCAGCTGCTGCAAACGGCTGCGCTCCATCCGGTTCTGTAATTCCAGAGCTTCCGTCTTCTGGCGGTGGAGCTCTCGCTCCATCTCGTTTTTCTCCCGCAGGGTGGTCACCTGCTCCGCCATCGAATGCTTCATGTGGTTGAAGGCTTCGGTCAGCTGGGCCATTTCCGGCTGACGGGACGCAGGCAGGTCGGGCGAATCGAACTCGCCCCGGGTGACCTCCCGGGAGGCGCCGATCATCTGCTGCACCGGGGTCAGCAGCGTCAGCACCGAGAAGGCCATGACGCAGCCCAGCGCAAGGCAGAGCGCCACCACGACGGTCTGCACCCATTTCACCCGGTCGCTGATGGCCGACACGGTGGTGTAAGTCCCCTGAGCGTCGGTGATGGCCGTGTTCAGCAGCTGCTGGGTATACTGGCGCAGATAGCCGCCGCAGGGTACGATTTTATTATAGTAGAGCTGGGCGGCTTTCGTGTCCTGACCGGCGGCCACCGCTTCTTCCAGCTGGTCCACCAGTGCGGTGTAGCTGTCGTAGGTAGTGGAAACGGCATTGTAAAGCAGATACTGCTCTTCACTCACAGCGCCAAGGTCGCTCTCTATGCGCCAGAGCCATGCGTTGGTAACGGAAAAGGCGCTGTGGAGCTCCTCTGTCAGCGCTTTGGCGTCGCCGTACTCCCAGCGGTAATCTTCCATGGCCGAAAGACTCCGCTCCACGCCGTTCTGGAAGCGGCTGATGGCGTTGAAGTTGCCCATCTGGTCGTCCAGTTCCCGCAGCACGGTGCCGGACTGGTAAAAGCTCAAGAATATCTGCCCCGCCAGCGCCAGAAAAAACGCTGCCAGGCAAAGACTGATCTGCCCTTTCAGGGTCATCCTGCGCCCCACGCACCCATCCTCCTTCTCTGTGATATTCTGCCGCGCATCTTCCGCCTTATCCGGCCTGTCCGCCGTCAGAGCGAACGCTCCATAAACTTTCTTTTTCGTCCTATTTTAGCACATTTTAGGGCATCTGCGCAATATCATCCTTGATTGTTGGAAAATAATATGGTACTATGACCAAAAAGGAGGGTATTTTTATGTCTCAGCCGATCTCCGTTTCCGTCCAGATGGATGCTGCATCCTTCCACGATTTTGCCGCCTTCGACCTGCTGCGCCACCGCAAGGCGTGGCACCGGCCTCTGGCGTTCACGGCCATTTTGCTGGTGTCTGCCTGTGTCTGCCTGTCGCAGGTGGGCCAGAAAGACGGCGCAGCCCTGCTCACGGTGGTGCTGGCCGTGGTGGCGCTGGGCGTGCTGACGGTGCTGCTGCTGGGTGTTTACGGCCCCGGCTTCGAGGCATCCAATTTCATCTATTCGC
>ERZ840096.2347-NODE-2347-length-15643-cov-9.620028_pt1 | contig 15643 bp, 16 predicted proteins | sample MGYA00519878_ERZ840096 | MGnify/ENA primary metagenome ERZ840096 (study PRJEB31850, sample SAMEA3708865) | human gut metagenome | biome: human gut; feature: human-associated habitat; material: faeces | place: China | collected 2014 ...
GAATATCTGGATCACCCCACCCAGGGCAGCGCCTCCGCGTTCATCCAGCAGGTGCAGGAAGACTACATGGAGGCGTTGGAGCAAAAGGAAAATTTCATCGACTACATCTCCCACCGCCCCGGCGTCCAGAAGGACGGCGAGCATGGTCTGTGGGACGCCCACGGCAAGGTAAAAAATCTCGCGCAGGCAGTACGGGAGGTAGCGGAGCATCCGGGAAATGTGTGGACGCCGGTGATCGCGCTGCGCCGTGAGGACGCGGAGCGGCTGGGCTATGACAGTGCGAAAAACTGGCAGGCGCTGGTCAAGGCCTCTGCCAACGACATCGCGGCGGCGTACAAGATCCAATCGGACAACCTGCGCTGGTATGCCGCCTTTCATCGCAAGCCGAAGCAGGTGCACATTCACATGATCGTGTTCTCGACCGATCCCCGCGAGGGCTATCTCACGAAAGAAGGCATCCGGCAGGTGAAGTCTGCCTTTGCCAGACGAATCTATTATGCGGATCGGATGCACATCTACCAGCAAAAAGACACCGCGCGGCAGGAGCTACAGGTGCAGGCCCGCAAGGCAATAGTGGAATGCATCGCGCAGCTGGAGCATGGCACATCGGATAACCCGCGTCTGGAGCAACTCACCGAGGAGTTGGCAGAACGTCTGCTGACGGTCAAGGGGCGAAAGGTCTATGGCTACCTGCCGCCACGGACAAAAGCAATCGTGGATGCCATCGTGGAGGAGATCGCCAAGGACGAAAAGGTAGCGGCAGCATATACCGCGTGGCAGGAACTGTACGAGCAGGTCTGCCGTGACTACGATGAGAAGCTGCGCGAGCGGCTGCCGCTCTCCCAGCAAAAGGAGTTCCGGAGCGTCCGCAACATGGTCATTCAGGAAACACTGCAATGGATAGCGGAGCGGCAGCGGTACACGGACACGCGGAGAACACCTTCCGCGCAGGGCGAGCCTACCATCAAAAAAGATGCCGCAGAAGCCGCGCCAAAGAACTCTGAGGTCACGGCATCTCTCGCGTCGGCACAGTCCAAATCTGACCGTGCGGCGAGTGCCACATCGGAAGATTCCGGCTCTGCTGATGCTGCCGCTTCTGAGGACACCACGCCGCCTGCGGTTGGAGATGCACAGGCTTTTTCTCAGTGGTCAGATCACCCCGAACAGCAGAAGGGGAGCGTACCGGCAGGAGCGGATCACCATGCCCACACGGTGGGTGAAACCGTCGTGCGGATGCTGCATCACATGAGCCGGATCTTCGAGGACAACAGCAAGATCGACCAGATCCACCGCGGCTTGCAGATCGACCGCAAGCGCCGTCAGGAATTGCAGCGCAAGCGATTGGCAATGGGACACAAGCCGGATGACCATGAGGAGCAGACATTCAGATAAAAAAAGCTGCCGCAATTTGAATTGCGGCAGCTTTTTTTGAAGTCAGATTTGTGTTTGCGTCGGAACGAATTCCAGCTTGAGCGCCATTCCCATGCCTGCGGCAAGACGCTTGAGCGTCCGCAGAGAGGGATTGGCCGTTCCGCTTTCCAGCCTGCTGATGTCAGCCTGTGTGATGCCGGTAATGTCGGAGAGCTGCTTTTGCGTCATGCCGTTTTCCTCACGGCCTTCAACAATGGCGCGCATGATCTGACGTTCCGGTTCCTGCGCATCCCACTCCGCACGGAACGCAGGGTCCTGCATTCTTTCGTTCAAAGTCTCACGAAAATTCTTCCCCATAAATCATGCCTCCTTTTTTTGATTAAAGTCTGCGCGATACCGCTTGGCACGTTCTATCTCGCGCGGCGGCGTTTTCATCGTCTTTTTTACAAAGCCATTGGTGAGGATTACTCTGCGTCCCACCACGAAAAAGTAAAGCACCCTGCTGATATCCGAGCCTTGCTTCGCACGAACCTCGAAAATCCCGTCATCCAGCACCTTTGAATATGGCTCGCGTAAGGCGGGACCTTTGCTTTCGAGCAATTCCAATGCAGCAAATATTTTTGCCTGCATTTTATTATCCTGCGAGAGAATGAATTCTTCAGCAGGTCTGCTGCCATCATCCTTCTCGTAGTATTCCACAGTGTAGTCCATACATTCACCACGCTTTCTCTGCAACTAATTATATGTGATAAAACACATATTGTCAACAGAAAGAGCGACGATCCGAAAGGAAACATCATGAGCCAATTTATCTATTTCACGCCGGAGGAAAAGGCGCGGGCGCAGAACACGGATCTCGTGTCTCTGCTGCGCGCCCAGGGGGAACGACCCGTGCGCTCTGGCCGGGAGTTCCGTCCCCCCAACGATCTCAGCATCACCGTGCAGGGCAACAAATGGTTCGACCACTCCGCGCGCGTCGGCGGCTACGCCGTCAGCTTCGTCCAGCGCTATTACCGCCTCCCTTATCAGGAGGCGGTTTTGCTTTTGCTGGGCAGAAAGAACAGAAAAACATATGAACAGGCAAAGCCTGTGAAGGAAGTTCCAAGGCCCTTTGCGCTGCCGGAGCCTTACGGGACTATGCGGCGTATGTACGCCTACCTCATGCGTCAGCGCCACATTGACCGGGAGGTCATCTCCTATTTCGTACATGAAAAGCTGCTCTACGAGGACAAGCACCACAACTGTGTTTTCGTTGGAGTGGATGGCAGCGGCGAGGCGAAACACGCCCATATCCGCAGTACCAACAGCGAGGGCCGGGTGTTCCGCATGAACATTGAGGGCAGCGCAAGTGAGCACTGCTTCCACAAAGGCGGAACCGACAAGTCCCTCTATGTGTTCGAGGCGCCCATCGACCTCCTGTCCCACATTACCCTCTATCCATACGGCTGGCAGGAACACAGCTATGTTGCCTGCTGCGGAACTTCTATTCAGCCTGTGTTGGAGCGGCTGCGGCAGAATCCAAAGCTGGACATGGTGTATCTGTGCCTCGACAACGATGATGCGGGCAAAGACGCCTGCGACCGTATGACGGATACGCTGGAGGACATGGGCTTGGATGTGGAGCGGCTCTGCCCGGTGCGCAAGGACTGGAATGACGATCTCTGCGCCAAATTCGAGAGGAAGGAGAAAGACACATGAACGAAAACATATGGCCCCTGATTTTGCTTGGCGGCGGACTGCTGGCATTCTTGCTCGTGGTGTCCTTCCTCTCCAAGAATTATTCTCTCAACAATTTCAAGAGCAAAACCGTTGGCGACGGTCAGCACGGCACGGCGCGTTGGGCTACTCCCAAGGAGATCCACACGACCTATCATGTGGTCCCGTTCCGTCCCCGCCGCTGGCGCAAGGGAGAGGAGCTGCCCACGGTGCAGGGCATCATTCTCGGCAGCATGGGCGGCAGAAAGCGCAGAGATAAAAAAGGCGCGATTTCACAGGTCACTCACAAGCTGCTGGAGAGGCTCCGCCGTCCTACAGCAGGAAAAAAAGAAAAGCGAAAGCCGAAGAAAACAGCAATTTCCAAAATCAAAAATGTGATGGAAGATCAGCGGGATGTCCGTGCGCTGGTGGACAGCGATGATATCCATTGTCTTATGATCGGCGCTTCCGGCGTGGGCAAAACCGCGTATTTTTTATACGCAAATTTGGAGTATGCCAGCGCCAGCGGCATGAGCTATCTGGCGTTGGACACCAAGGGGGACTTGGCGAGGAACTACGGTGCCATCGCCTCCCGGTATTACGGCTACAAGGTATCCGTCATTGACCTGCGCAATCCAACCCGCTCGGACGGCTTCAATTTCCTGACGCTGATGAATCACTACATGGATATTGCACGCAAGCATCCGGAGAACCTCGCTGCCCGAGCGCGCGCAGAGAAATACGCCAAGATCCTCGCCAAGACTATCATCAACCCGGACGGCGACGCTGCACAATACGGCGAGAATGCTTTCTTCTACGACAGTGCGGAAGGTTTGCTGACTGCCATTGTGCTTCTGCTGGCGGAGTTCGCCTCACCCAAGGATGGGGAGCCGGAGAAGCGGCACATCGTATCCGCCTTCAAACTGGTGCAGGATCTGCTGGCGGTGCCGAAGTCAAGAGGCAAGAACGGTTTTCAGCTGCTCATGGATGAACTGCCGCCGGAGCATAAGGCCCGGTGGCTGGCAGGCGCAGCCCTCACCAGTGCGGATCAATCTATGGCTTCGGTCATGTCCACCGTCATGTCCCGCCTCAACGCCTTTCTGGATACGGAACTGGAGCAGGTCATCTGCTACGACAGCCCCATCAACGCTGAAATGTTTGCCTCGGAGAAGTGCGCCATCTTCCTGATTTTGCCGGAAGAAGATCCCGCCAAGAATTTCATCGCAGCGCTCATGATACAAAATCTGTCCCGCGAATTGTTCTCCGTGGCGGATGAAACCGGCGGCAGGCTCAAAAACCGTGTGGTGCTGTTTTGTGATGAGTTGGGGACGATGCCGCCCTTTGATATCCTGCCCCTATTCAGCGCGGGGCGCTCCCGCAGACTGACGCTGGTGCCGATTATTCAGTCGCTGGCGCAGCTCGAAAAGAACTACGGAAAAGAGGGCGCGGAAATTATATGTGACAACTGCCAGGACACCATCTTCGGCGGCTTCTCGCCCCAGAGCAAAACGGCAGATGCCCTCTCCGCCGCACTCGGCAGCAGGACCGTGCTGTCTGGCTCTGTCAGTCAGGGGAAAGAGAGCAGCCAGTCCTTGCAGATGATGGAGCGCGCGCTCATGACGCCGGATGAATTGAAATCCATCCCCAAGGGAGAGTTTGTGGTCATGAAAACGGGGACGCATCCCATGCGCACCAAACTGCGTCTCTTTCTGGATTGGGGCATCACCTTTGACCCGGACGGCTATCGAATGCCGGAGCGGGCGGCCCGAAAGATCGCCTACATAGACCAGGGCGAACTCGTTCGCAGCATCCATCGGAGCTGCACAAAGAGTCCCTATAACATGGAGGGAGGCAGATGAGTCAATTCAACTTCATTTACGCCGAGGAGCATCTGAGCCACCGGGAGAAGGCGGTCTATATCTACCTTCGGGACCGGGCGGACGCCTCCGGTGTCTGCTGGCCTGGGATCAAGACCATCGCCCGAGAATTGGGACTTTCGCCGCGGACAGTTCAGCGGGCTCTGGCAGATCTGGAGCGCAGGCAGCTCATCGAGAAGCAGAACCGCCACCGCTCCAACGGCAGCCTCACCAGCAATTTATACCGGCTGACTAAGCACAAAACGTCACAGCCTCCCGCCAAGGGGGGACTGTGACGTTTTCCCTTTCAAAATTCTGTCCATAGGGTAGCGTCACCATGGCGCATCCAGAAGAGCCTACTCTACCGGAGGATACAGGACAGAGAAAGAACAAGAATATGGAGGAACTTATGAAGACTATCGTTAGAAGAACAGCGCTGGCTGTCTGCATCCTTGTCCTGGCATTGATCCTGCCCACAGCCGCTTCCGCCGCCTGTGCAGGCTTTGATGACGTGCCGGAGTCTGCGGACTGCTATGAAAGCGTGATATATCTGGCAGAATGTGAAATCGCTGCCGGAACAGGAAATGACTGCTTCTCACCGGAACAGCTCATCACTGTGGAGCAATGGGCTGTCATGCTCTGCCGCGCCTATGGTGTGGAAACTATCGGTGATAGCTGGCAGGATGTGGGCCGAAGCAGCGTCGCGGAAGCCTACCGGCAGGGCTGGCTGAACGAAACCGCACTCTCCGCACCGCGCTCACCGATATGTCGCAGCGTGCTGGTTGAGAGTACTTTTGCCGCCGCGGATGTTCCGGTTTATGACAGCACGCTCTACGAGGGAGAGACATCGCTCAGCACGGCTGACAACATCCTGCGCGTGGGGCGGGAGCTCAGGCTGTGCTCTGATGATGCGGATACCAATGCGCTCGTGACGCGCGGAGAAGCGGCAATCATTCTTCATGCTGTCCTGACACAGAGCTTCCACGTCGAGGAACCGCCTGCACCGGTGACGCTGGTGAATGCGGCAGGTGTCAATGTCAACGATTTCCTGCTGGAACTGCGGAAAGTACCCGAACAGGTCCTCGATGCCTTCAACGCCGCCGGCTGGACATATTGCATCGACTTCGACTACATGGGCGGCCTCAGCAAGAAACTGAACATGAGCTGCATTGGAGCCACCAATTACAGCCGGAAAACCATCTACATCTCAGAGGCCGATGCGACGCTCCATGAATTCGGACATTTTCTCGATTGGATGCTGGGATTCCCTGCAGAGCATGAACAACTCTTTCGTGCAGAAGCTGCCGCCGCGCCGCTGCGAGACTATGCCAAAACCAACGCCAGAGAATACTTCGCAGACTGCTTTGCCTACTGCATCATCCACGGCAACGATTCGAAAATAATGAAGAGCCTTAGAAAGAATGCACCGCAGACCTGTACATATTTTGAGGAATTAAAGAAAGACAACTGGAGCAGATAAGAGCAAAAGCCGGAAATGTCTTTCTATTATGGAAATACCATACATCTGCTGTTTTCCTTGCGTTCTTTTAGAAAACACAGGAAATCATCTAGCACTTTGAATGTGCAATTGAAATCGGTTGCGAAGATTTTGCTCTCCGTCATACTCGTCATCAGAAACGATGCCAACCAGTCTTACATCCAATCGCTGCACACACAAAAACGAAAGTAGCGGTTGAAGTTTCGTACTTTCACACAGAGTCAGTGTATACACGGTTCTACATGTTTGAGGGGCTTTGTTGTTCTCGCTGGCAGTAATTTCTCTCATCTCAAATGTGAGTGCAAAGGGCTGGACTTCTGCTTTCTTAAGTAATCCTGTAACCACGAATATACCATCGCTTGTTTTTCCTGCCGGTAAGACTTGCGAGAGATCGCCCTTCATTATGTAAGGCACAATATCCTTAAATGGTTCAGGATCATAGTCATCTATACCATTACAGATTGTTTCGTAGCTGAGATTGTTTCGTAGCTGACAAATGACTTTTCTAAAAGTTCTTGAATCCCGTTAAGGCAGCCTGGGTTTTCAAATTCATTAAGGGTTACCTTTCTGAAACTGTTCATGTTTCCTTCTCTTTTTTGCCAAGGTGTTTAACCGACAAAAGCACATACATTTTTTGGTAATTCAACGCGATAGACGTTGACAAATATTGAGTCTTGATGTAAAGTTATTTTACATTATAGCGCTTTGGAGGGGACTAGTCAACTATGCGCAGTGAAGAGAAGGCTATGTTGTTAAAAAGGATGGTGGAGAACCTGCCAATCTTACGCTCAAAATTAAATATCACGCAAGAACAGTTGGCAGAGTTACTTGATGTTTCGAGGCAGACTATTTCATCAATTGAGAACGGTCAACGTAAGCTGCCGTGGAGTGTATTTCTCGCACTTATATTGATATTCTTTCGGAATGAACCCACAAAACATTTGTTAGTGGCACTTGATATATATACCCCTGCATTAAATGACTATCTCAGTATATCAAAAAACGGTGGAGGAATATAATATGGCACTTATAGATGTTATCAAATATGAAGGCGGAAACAATGTTTTGGTATGGAAACATCCGCGAGAAGATTTCAATACAGCGGCACAACTCATCGTCCACGAATCACAAGAAGCTGTTGTTTTCAAAGATGGAGAGGCATCTCACCCCTATATGGTAGGCCGCCACACAATTGAATCCGATAATATTCCGGGGATCAGGCATGTAGTGGGTCTAGTGACTGGCGGCATATCCCCGAATCACTGCGAGGTTTACTTCGTCAACAAGGCATATTCGATGAATGTCTTATGGGGAACGGCTACTCCGTGGACGATTCAGGACCCTTCGCTTCAAATTCCTTTTTCCATGAGGGCACATGGGCAATTCGCTGTGCATGTAGTAGATTCTAGGAAATTGCTCGTAAAGATTGTCGGTACCATGACAACTTTTACGCATAAAACTATAGGAGATTGTTTTAAGGGTATTTTCATTAACCGCATTAAAGATCATATTTCAAATGTCATGCTCGATGAGCAAATTGGATATGCGCAGATCAACTCGCAGTTGTCACTCCTGTCGGAGCAAGTGACTCCGAAACTATCCGCTGTGATGGAGAAGTATGGACTTGCCCTAGAGGAATTTGCAATAGAATCTATCAGCATCGTTGAAGATGAAGCCTATTCGAAGATCCGAGATGCACAGGCCAACCGTGCCGCTCGAATCATTGAAGGTAGTACGATTCAAGAGGAACGTGGCTATAATGTTGCTTTAGCGGCAGCCAAGAATACGGGAACAGGCGGACAAATGGGACAAGTAATGGCCGGAATGGCCGCAGGTGCTGCGGTTGCTCCGGTTATCGGTGGCACAATGAGAAATGTCGTCCAATCAATGAATGGCGCAGTCGATGGACCTAACTCACGGGTGGATCAATTCAGCATGGGTGCCGTTCGCGCAAAAGATAACATCAATCCTGAGGGGAATACAGTTTGTCCCTCTTGCGGTGCAAAGCAACAACCTGGGGCGCGGTTCTGTAATCAGTGCGGCAACCCAATTGAAACGACCTCGGCAGAAATAACTTGTCCTTTCTGCGGTGCGGTGATTCAAGCTAACAGCAAGTACTGCTACCAATGTGGCAGCAACCTATGCGGAGGTCTGAAATGAAAACTGGTTTGAAAAGAATTTGGCCGATTATTGCTATTTTGGCATTGTACGCGGTCGTATTTAATGCCATTTCTTTCATTTGTGCCGTAGAACTAACAAATAATTTTTGGTGTGGATACGCTTTCATTATGCTGTCTTGGCTTTGCGCGGTAATCGTTGCAATACACACTGCTCTGTACAGTGGACGCAATTGCGTAGAAAACGCTCTATTTATAAAAGCCCCCAGCATATTGATTTCTGTGATTTATCTACTGGCCCAAACAGCTTTTGGCATTGCTGTTATGGTAATTACATCCTTTAGCATTAAGGCAGCGGTATGTATTCAGATTGCACTTTTTGCACTATATCTATGCATTGTTATTGCCCTTGTGATGTACGAAAAAAAGGTGCGAGGGAACAGCTGATATTTTGGTTTTGGGTGGAGATGTTAATTATGAAAGAATGTAAGTATTGTGGCACAAGTTATAAGGATGAATTAACCGCATGTCCGAATTGTGGTGGAAATCTTTTCTACAGTGGAGAAGAGCTTGCAGAAGCTGAGGAATATGCGAAAAAAGAACGGGAGAATCAGCAGCGGGCTATTGCTGAGCCAAAAAGCAGAGCCGGAAAGGTGGCCGGCATCGTTGTGGGTATTGTGGTGCTAATTGCTGTCATAATTGCAGTTGCCTCCAACGCATACAACAATCATGCTGTAAGTAGTGGCTTGAGTCGTGCTGATATGGAAGAAGCGTATAATCGGGGTATGGCGTACTATAGCAACAAAGACTATGTCGCAGCCATAGCGGAACTGAAAAATGTCAGTACCGAAAGCAAGTATTACAACGAAGCGTCTGAGACATTGAAAAATGCTGTCGTGGCATACGGCGAAAATGCATTGTCCCGCGTGACTACATATGCAGACAACAAAGATTATGAGATGGCCTGCTCGGTTCTTACCGAAGTGATGCAAACAATCCCATCTGATTTACAGATTGATGAAACATCAATCGTTAGTTCTCTGCAAGATTCTGCATTTAATATTGCTGAGGATTGTCTCGCTGGCGGCGATTATTCTAACGCTATTCCTCTCTTGCGCACCGCAAATGGATTAGCTGCAAATGCAGCCATTGACTCTTTGCTTGAGAAGAGCGTTGGCGAATATCGGGATATGACGATTGCTCAAGCAAATGCCGCATTGGATGACGAAGGGTATGAGGCAGCTGTTGCCATCGTAAATCAGAGTTTGTCTGTCCTTCCTGATGATGCTACAATGTTGCATTTGATTGAGGAATATGAAGCATATAAGCCTATTTTGCTTTCAACATTCAAGGTTTTCGAAAGTAGCAATGTTTATTATGATGATTCAGCAGAAGATATCGTAGGCAATGTATATACCGATACATACTGTTTGCAAGGAGATATGCATGTACTTATTGGGGGCGGCTTACGAGAAGGGGGCAATAGTTATTTAGAGATCTACATCGGCGGGGAGTACACTACTTTTTCTGCAACTATTGCGCCCTCTAATGAGTGGAAAAACCGCAGCGAATATCCCAATTGTACAGTAGATATTTACGGTGACGATGTCTTGCTAAAAAGCAATAGCTTAAACTGCAAAGATACGGCGTTTAATATTTCTGCTGACATTTCAAATATCAACTATTTAAAAATAAAAGTAACTAATTGCATATACGACGGCGAAGTGCTGTTGATAAATCCTGTTGTATCTAGATAACCAAATGGGAGGGAACACATATGAGCATTACCTTGATTGAAATAGATGCGTTTCCTCGCTACGGGATGTTTGATTCGTCTAAAGAAATGGCAAAGAAGCAGGTTCAATCCAAATTCCTTGACCTTCTGACCTTTTTGCACTCATTGTCTGCCGTCGAACAAGTGGTGTATGAGTTAACATTTCTTTCAGGCAAAAAGATGCCCCGTACAATTCTTTCTGTTCACGCCTTGGATAATGTTCCTGATAGCAAATCGGCGGAGAAACTTGCCACACATATTATGGAAAGGCTCAAACATTCTTTCTACTCTTGCGAGCAGTTAGTTGGCGTGCAGATGACGAATACCGCTACCGAAATACGCGAAATCTTATCAAGTGAAATCGTTGCGCTTTTTAAGAGTGAAAAAGTGATAGGCAGCAACACTTCTTACGCTGGATATTACTATTACACAGATGTACTGCAATTGGGCAGAGAGTCACCGGCAGTAGACAACTATAACGATCTTTTCAATTTTCTGCTCAACACGGAAAGAAGTCTTGTTTCGTTTCAACTCATACCGACGGCATTTTCGCAATCAGAAGTATATGCACTCAGTACACTTTCTTCCGAGTTAAAAAGTATTGTAGATGGAGTTCCAATGGGTGGGCAGATCTATCGAGATGCCTCTGTAGAAGAGCCTCAAAAAACATATGCCTACTACACAGAACAACGCCTGCAGCCACTCTACTTTTGTAATATAGTGGCAGCTTCCGCAGCGGGTAATGTAGATGGCCTTGCTGCTACCCTCAAGGCGAGCATCCAATCTGCTACTCTCTCACCAGTAAGCATTGATGCTGTGCATATTGATATGGGTGGGGCTGTAAAAGACTACTTTCATTTTCCGTGGACTTTGGCCAATACTGCACTTTTCAGTTGCAGGGATTCCGCCATTTGGAATAATTCACCTTTCCAACCCGTAAATCTCATGCGACTTCCGTTCCTCTATACTGCAGCAGAGGCCGCTCTGTTTTTCCGTCTTCCAATTGACGATGAAGAAATCCGCGGAATCAAGAGCAACAAAATCGCAAATACAAATGAAACGATCAGTGCTGCGGTAGTAGACCCCTCAAATATCTGCTTTGGAGCGTTATCCGATTCTCCGCAAACTCTGTTGGGGGCAAAACTATCCGACTTTACTCGACATGCCTTAATTGTGGGAACACCGGGAAGTGGAAAGACAACATTTGCAATCAACTTACTGATGCAGTTTTATCAGAAGGACGTTCCGTTTTTGGCAATCGAACCCACTAAGACGGAATACCGCGCAATGCTTGATAGAATCCCTGACTTACAGATTTTCACACCCGGCAACAGCAAAATATCTGCCTTCTCAATCAATCCATTCGCACCGCCACCGGGAATCACAGTTGAGCAATACACCCCAGCACTGATGAGTGCATTCAAGGCGGCCTTTGATATGGAGACTCCACTTGATGTCATTTTTGCAAGTGCCATTAGAAAATGCTACACAAAGTACGGATGGAAAAACAACAGTTGCGTAGGAGATCCTGATGTCCGGCTTTTCGGCTTGTATGAGTTTATCTTAACTTTTAAGGAGTTGGTCGCTTCATCCGCCTACAGCAGAGATGTTCGGAGCAATATTGAGACAGGCGGAACATTTCGCTTGATGAACCTGATTCAGCAAAATAGTGTCCTGTATGATACTGTAAATGCAATTAATCCCCTCGACTTAATCAGTAAGCCAACGGTTATTGAGCTCAATGCTATATCAGATGATGAGCAAAAGGCCCTTTTGATTTCATTGATTCTTATTCAGATATCACTTTATACAATATCAATGGGGGCAAGCTGTGGGCGGTTGAAAAATGTTATTCTGCTTGATGAAGCCCATGTCCTTCTTGGACACAACTCCGATTTCGGTATGCGTGGGAGAGCCAAAGAAGCAGCCGTAAATCTTTTTCAAAAGATGATTGCGGAAATCAGAGCTGCTGGAACGAGTATGATTGTTGCAGATCAGATGCCGTCTCAAGTTTCAAGAAGTGTCGTTGCGAACACAGATATTAAGGTCGCATTCCGATTGGTCGAGAAGGAAGAGCGTGAAATCATCGCAAATAGTACCGGCATGACACCTGACTATATGAACTTCCTTTCACGGATGCAACCCGGCACTGCGGTTATTTACTATTCAAGGTTGGAAACGCCCAAAATTATATGTACTCCGAACTTTAGAGATAAAGAAGGTATCCGACTGAACCTGACTGATTCGGAATTAAAAAGACAATTGGATATCGCTCATGTCACCCACGAAGGAACGCCCCCCTTCTATGAATGCCGGTCGTGCCAGCAATGTGGAGGAAAATGCTCACTAAAGTTGCGCATGCAGGCGGACTACTACGCAGGACGTATCATGATTTTGTTTAGCAACAAAATTACCGATTCGGAAACTTTAACAAAATATATGCTCAGATTACACGAACTGGTTATTCAGTACGAGAAGCAGAGCCGTCACGATCTCCCTATCAAGACATTATGTAATTGTACGAAAATTAATTTTATTCGTAAATTCATGTTGGAAAAACAGACAAAGTTAGAAGGAGCACTGGCTGAAAAACTATTGAAAGAAGCTTTAATACCGGAGGTGAAAGGGATATGAGCGACTTCGAATTTGATGCCATTGATATGAGTACTGACACTGATGATATTGAGTTGGACGGCGGTGACTCGGCTGAAGGGTTTGAAGGTGGCATGGATAGCGACGAGAAGTTTGGAGACTCTGCAGCTGAGCGCGACTATTCGGATGATTTTTACCACGCTGAGAGAATGTCTGAAGAGGAGGTGCAGCGCATAGATGATCTTTGGGATGACTCCAGAGAATTTCGGGAAGTTGAACCGTACAAAGCTATTTCGCAGAGCGAAATGGCTGATATTGGCAATGATGTTTCAACTATAGAAGAGCGATTCTCAAACGAAATAGATGCGATGTCTTTAGATGAATTGCAAGCTGAACATGACAGAATAGAAGCAATTGCACAAATGAATGATATGGATATATTTGCTGAGTATGACCAGCAACAGCAGGCAAACAATCTGATAGGCAACATGTCAAAGGAACAGTTACTGGATTTGAAAGATAGTGTAGAGGCGCACGACCCACAAACATTGGATTTTTTTGGAATTGATAGCGACGATACAGCCGACGCTCCTAAACTGTCTCTCAAAAAGAGACTATAAATCGTTGTAAAATTCTTTCGTTGACAGACTGTTCCTGCTCTAAAATTGCGAAAAGTGGGTGGATATTTGTGCTCATTGATAAGCTTTTTAAACCTAAACATCGCTTGACAAGGGCACACAGAGAAAAACAACTGAAAATGAGCTGCCAAGCCTTACACAATGCACCGCCTAACAGGACATAGGCGGTGTTTTTGTATGCAGACAGCGTTTTCTCTGTGTGCCGATATGGGCCAGCCGTGCGGCGTGGCCTAAATTCTTGTTCGGGTCGGGCGAAAATAGCCACTAGGGGATGCGCTCCCGGCGCTAACAGCATTTATAAACGCAGCCCTCATAGGTTACCAATGAGGGCTGCGTTGAAAAAGCAGTAAATGATGACACGCTGGTTGGCGATGTCAGGGGATATTATGTGTTAGTATGCATTAAGGCAGCGCTTAAAGATCCCAGTCGCACTCCTTGCAAGCGTTATTCTCAACAACTCCACAAGCCTCAATAGGGGGAAGTCCCTTTTCTTCTACAAATTGATTTAGCTTCTCAAGTGTCTCACATGACAATTCCATGATTAATTCTCCTCTTCATCATTTTTAAACCATTCGATGATTCGCTTTGCACCAACCAACATCGCCGTAATCTTGCTCCCAGATATATCTGTCATTTGCCCGCTTTCCCATCTTTTTACAGTAAAATAGGCATTTGCATAGAATATAAGTTTTGCAAATTGACAAAACATGTCATCCTTATGATACATATTTCCGTGTGAAACAAAGTTTGATCCGTAGCATGATGGGCATATATTCCGTGCAATGCATACTTGACATTTTTTGTCAAGAACCTCTGAAGGTATTTCTTCAGTGAAAATTAATTTATCTATTTCTTCTTGACTGCCCCTTTTATTTGTTATAGGCATGAAATAATGGCAGGGATACCTGATGCCATTCACTGCATATGTAAACATTGTCGTTCCAGCGCCACACCATTTTTCGGTATGTGGGGTGTCGTATGCTACTAACCAAATATTTAAGTTCAACATTGAACACGGTTTAACATTTGGGTTATTCAAATAATAACCAATTAGTTTCCCTAATTCTTCCTTTAGCAAGCAATAATCGTTGGTGTCCCATTCAACCCCATATGCTAGATTGCATGATATATCAAAGCCCATTTTATGGCATTCTATAATTCCGTCGGCCAACATCGGTAATGTTAATTTAGAAATGGTAAGTTTTATTCCAAAGGGGGAATAGTTCTCCTTAAAAAAACTTAAGTCAATTAAATCAAATGAATTGCTTCTATTTAAGTTGTGCATATTTCTCGGCCCATCGAGACTTAATCCCACAGAGAAATTGGGATGATCTCTCAGCCATTTTTGAATTTCTCCATGAATAAGTGTCCCGTTTGTCGTTGCAAAAAAAGAATAGCTTGCTGGCCAATGCTTACCCTCCACATACTTTACTACATCTTTTATCAAGTCAAAAGCTAAAAACGGCTCTCCTCCGAAAAAACGTATATTAAGACGATCATATGCTCCCAATTTTGCAAAATTGTCATCTATGATTTTCTTTGCTGTTCTAAATGACATTTTACGCGCACTTTTATTATGTTCATAGCAATATACGCAAGAAAGATTACACATTTCAGTTACGGTGAGCATTATAGTTAATTCCATCTTTGTCTCCTTGTCTATCATAGGCGTCTCATCATAATTTCTTGCACTATAATATATATATGCCGTAGGGCTTTCTGTCAAGAGTGACTTAGCTTAATGCAAGGCTAGTCTTCCCAATTTCAACTGGTCAGCAATTTCTCCATATCTACAATCACATATATGACAATCTTACAGCAATGAACCTAGTTTCTTCTCCTTTTGCCATCGCAATTGGCGCAGCAGGAGTCGCCGGTGTAGTAGCTGCTGTTTTCGCAACAAAGAAAAAGAAGAATAGTAAATAACTCAAGAGTGAAAGAGAGGCCAGGAACATGTTCCGGCCTCATTCTTTTTTCATATTATGTTCCTGATTCTGCAAAAAAATCGCTCAATGTGACTCCCAGCGCAACGCAGATCCGCTCAATTGTGGGAACCCCCAACTGACTTCCGCGCATCTCAGCATTCTTCAAGGTTGAATATG
>ERZ840096.2360-NODE-2360-length-15585-cov-2.333548_pt1 | contig 15585 bp, 16 predicted proteins | sample MGYA00519878_ERZ840096 | MGnify/ENA primary metagenome ERZ840096 (study PRJEB31850, sample SAMEA3708865) | human gut metagenome | biome: human gut; feature: human-associated habitat; material: faeces | place: China | collected 2014 ...
CCAATCCCGGCATCACGCGAGTCATGACGGGGCAGGTTCTCGTCTACGAGGATCCCAGGCTCATCGAACGCGTCAGCCGACTGCATCTCGCCCTTGAGGCGGGGCTGAAGCTGAGTTACCGCACGGCCGTTGCCGAAGGTGCGCTTCCTGCCGATTTCGATGCGTCCGGCAGGGCGTCCCTCCTGATGGCGTCCGTGCTCGGCCAGTGGCAGCGTTTTGTGCTGACGGGCTTCAAGGTGCGCCCCGGGTTCAAGAGCAGCTCCGATACGGAGCTCTTCCTGAAGCCTTGAGCAGGGAGACAGAAGATGGAAAAAGGAGGTCGCGGATAGTTTCGCGGCCTCCTTTTTGGGTCAGTGCGGCTTAGTTTTCGGTCTTGGTGTCTTCAGCTTTGTCAGCTTTGGCGTCTTCGGCCTTCTTCTCCGTCTTGGAGGCCTTGGCTCGATCAGCCTTGAGCTTTTCGGCCGCCGCTTCGGCCTTGAGCTTCTTCACCAGATCGCGGGGCTTGCCGCGGTACTTGGATTCGGCCACGGGCTTGCTCTTGAGGAAATTGACGGCCTGCTGGAGCTGCCAGTCCTTGTCGTCGCCGAACATGTATTGGTAGTCGGGGATTTCGCCTTCCTCGTCATCGTAGGGCAGATCCTTGAGCAGGTCCTTCTCATCCTTATTTTCATCCTGATTGATCAGGTGGTGCGTGAGGTCGGCCTCGCGGATCTGGAAGGAGGGGTAGTTGCCCTTCGGAGTGTCGTCGACATAGATGTCGGGGATGATGCCCTTGGCCTGAATCGAGCGGCCCGACGGCGTGTAGTAGCGTGCCGTCGTGAGCTTCACGGCGACGGTCTTGTCTCCGAACTTCATCGGCATGATGGTCTGCACGGAGCCCTTGCCGAAGGAGCGGTCGCCCATGATGGTCGCGCGCTTGTGGTCCTGCAGGGCGCCCGCCACGATTTCGGAGGCGGAGGCGGACGAGGAGTTGATCAGGACGACGATGGGCACCTTCTTTGCGACAGGCGTCAGGCCGGAGAGCGCCCTGACGGCGTTGCCCGCGCGGTAGTCGGCTTCGACCGCCTTGAAGGTGTAGTCGGACTGCGCCTGACGGCCCTTCGTGGAAACGACGTCGGAGCCCTTCGGCAGGAAGGCGGCGGAGACGCCGATGGCCGCCTGGAGCAGACCGCCCGGGTCGTTGCGCAGGTCAAGCACGAGGCCTTCGAGATGACCGTCCTTGGCCAGTTCGTCGAGATACTTCGAGAGATCCTCGGCCGTGCGCTCCTGGAACTGCGAGATGCGGATGTAGCCCACCTTGTCGTCGAGCTTCTTCATCTTGACGGACTGCGTCTTGATGAGGGCTCGGACGAGCGAGAAGTTGAGCGGCTTGTTGGCGCCTTTGCGGGCCACGACGAGCTCGATCTTGGTGTTGGGCTGACCGCGCATGAGCTTGACGGCCGCATTGAGGGACATGTCCGCCACCGACTTGCCGTCGATGCGCGTGATGATGTCGCCTGCACGCATGCCTGCGCGTGCGGCGGGCGTGTCGTCGATCGGGGAGATGACGCGAACGCCCGCGGGGTCCTTCGTCACTTCAAGCCCGAGGCCGCCGAAAGAGCCCTGAGTGCTTTCAGTCATGTCCTTGTAGCCCTCGACGTCGAGGAAGCTCGAGTGAGGATCGAGACCGCTCACCATGCCGTCGACGGCGGACTGAAGGAGCTTGGCGTCTGAGACGTCGTCAACGTAGAAGTCCTTGATCGCATTGAAGGCGCTCGTGAACTGGCGGATCTCCGCAAGGGGCAGGGGCGAGGCCGACTGTTTTTCGGCGTACGCGGTAATGCCGACGGTGGAGAGGACGCCGGCGCAGATGCCTGCGCACAGCAGGGTGACGGATCGAAGCTTGTGCATGATGATTTTTAGGTGCCCGACTGGAGAGGAGGGCTTCCTCATGGGGCGGGATGGGTTACGGTTTCAGCCAGGGCTGGGGATTGATCGGCTTGCCCTTGTAGCGGAGCTCAAAGTATAAGCCCGGCTCGCCAAGGCCTCCCGAAATGCCTACGGAACTAATTGTTTCGCCTTGTTTGACGGTGTCACCCACGTTCTTGAAGATCGATTCATTGTTACCATAAATCGACATTGCCGTGGTCGATGATGATGAGGTTGCCGAAGCCGCGAAGCCAGTCGGAGAAGACGACCTTGCCGGTTGCGCAGGCGGAAACCTCCGAGCCTTCCTGTGCCCGGAACTGCATGCCCTGCCAGGTGGTGCCCGGCTGGTCCTGACGCTCGGTGCCGAAGCGGCCTACCACGGTGCCCTTGACGGGACGGGTCAGGCGTCCCTTGAGCTTGCCGAAACTGCCGACCTGCGGCGCATAGGAGGCGTTCTGCTTTTTGGACGGCGGGCGGATGGCCTGCTTTTTGGCGGCCTGCTCCGCCTGACGGCGTTCCTTTTCGAGGCGCGCATCGATTGCGGCCACAAGCGAACTCAGGCGCGCCTGGTCCTTCTTGAGCTTGTCGATGCGGGCCTGACGCGACTTGATCTCGGACTGAAGCTTGCCGTAGGCCTGCTGGCGCTCCTGCTTCTCCTTGAGAAGGGACTTGCGCTCCTTCTCCTCCTCCTGCTGGATGCGTGCGAGCTCGCGATGCTGCTTGAGGTGTTTTTCGGAGAGGTTGCGGATGTTGCTCTGACGCTCTTCAAGATCGTCGATGGCCGCCTGCTGCGTGCGGGCCAGATACTCGAGCTTGGCCTTGTCACTGGCAAGCGTGCTCGGGTTGATGCCTCCGATCAGGTTCTGCCAGTGGCTGCGCCTGCTGTTGATGTACTGAGCCTTGGCGATCTGGGCGACGGTGTTTTCAGCGTCCTTGAGATTGTCGGCCACGTTGTTGCCGCTCTTGCGGAGCTTGGCAAGCTCGTCCTCGACCCCTCGCTTTTCCTCGCGAAGGTCGCGAAGCTTTCGGTTGGCCTGCGAGATGGCCTGATCGGCGGTCTTGAGCGCCTGGCTGGCCTCCTCGCTTCGCGCTTCGCGTGCATCGAGCTCGGCCTGCAGGCTCTGCAGCTTCTGCTCGATGTTGGCGCGCTGGCCCTCGACGCGCTTCTTTTCCTGGGCGGCTTTCTGCTGGGCGGAGGCGGCAAGCGCGTCCGAGCCGTCGTGGATCGGGGAGAGCCACAATGCGCCGGCAAGGCAGGCGGTGCAGAGGAATTTCAGACGGAAGGGCTTCACGGTGCGAAGTACGGCGTGGATCGGCCAGGCAAAAACAAAAGCAAAACAAAAGGAAAGTTCGCGCTTTCCATGATGCTCATCATAGCGGCAAAAGAGCCCGATGAGTGTGCATCTCGTTTACAATCATTGGATTCGCCTCTGCTCCGGCGGCACTCGTCAGAGTGCGGGGATCAGGGGGCTTCCGATCCATAATCGAACGCAATAAACATGTCGCAGTTTCTCATTGACAACAGCCTGCTGATCGTCGTGATCGCGGTTTCCGTCCTCGGTCTTCTCATCCCCGTCATCAACACCCGCCGCTACGCTCCCGAAGTCTCGCCCGCTCAGGCGACCGAGCTCATCAATCGCCAGGGTGCCCAGATCGTCGACGTCCGCAAGGCGGCCGACTTTGCGAAGGGACACATCGCCAACAGCCGCAACATTCCCGCTGACCAGATCCAGAACGAATTCGGCAAGCTCAAGCGCGAGCGCCCCGTGATCCTCGTTGACCAGACCGGCGCGGGCTCCCGTCCCGTCGCCCGACTGCTTCGCGGCGTGGGCTTCCAGCGGGTGACCATTCTCGAGCGAGGCATCGTCGGCTGGCTGCAGGCCAAGATGCCGCTTGAATAATTCGAAATCATCCCCATATCCAAATAAAGTGCCTGACGAAAGGGTTCGCCGGGCATTCTCGTCAATTGTTTAATTCCGGTTGCCCGCGAGGCCGCCGGGCAAGGAATCCAAAATGGCAGAAAACGAAAACGCCCAGCCCCAGGATAATCAGCAGCCCCAGCAGGAAGCCGCTCCGGAACCCGTATTCCAGCTTCAGCGCTGCTACCTCAAGGACGCCTCCCTTGAAATGCCGCATGCTCCTGAAATCCTTCTGCAGGCCCAGCAGGAACAGCCGCAGGTCGACATCAAGTTTGAAGTCAGCCAGAAGACGGTTGCCGAAGCCCTTTACGACGTGACCGTCCGCGGCACCATCACGGTCAAGGCCGCCGACAAGGTGATTATCCTCGTCGAAGGCACGCAGTCTGGTCTTTTCGCCATCCACGGCATTCCGGTCGAGGCCCTGCAGCACGTCACGAATGTCGTCTGCCCGGCCATGGTCTATCCGTACCTCCGCGCCAACCTCGCCGACCTGATGAATCGCGCCAATGTTCCGCCGGTCCATCTGCCTGAGGTGAACTTTGAAGTTCTTTACCAGCAGCGTCTCGCCCAGGCTCAGGCTGAAGCCGAAGGCGCCGCTCAGGCCTGATCGGTACTTTGATTCGCCGGCGAAAGGCAGCCTTCGGGCTGCCTTTCGTTTTTTCAGGTGTTGGCGAGCAGGCGTTCTTAAGCAAAATGCGGTGGGTGATGTTGGTACAATGGAAAGACTGTTCAAAAATTGTTCGACTCCGAATTTGCCAAGCAGCCCCGCCTTGCCGCATTTGAGTCGGAGCCGCTCTCGGGATTGAAAAAAATGACTCAAAGCATCCGCATTATTTTGGTCGATGATCACACGCTGTTTCGCAGCGGTGTCAAGGCCCTTCTTCAGAGGCAGCCTGACTTCGAGGTGATCGGCGAGGCCAGCGACGGTCTGGAAGGCGTCAAGCTTGTCGAACAGCTGGATCCTGACGTTGTTCTGCTTGACGTGGACATGCCGAGCATGAACGGCTGCGAGGCCATGGCCCAGATCCATGAATCCCATCCCGGCCTGGCGGTTCTGATGCTCACGGTGAGCGAGGACTGCGAGACCCTCGCGGAATGCCTGCGTCTGGGCGCTCGCGGTTATCTGCTCAAGAAGATCGATCAGGACTACCTGCTTCGCGCCATTCGCTCCGCCTACAACGGCGAAAGCATCATTGCGCCGCAGATGATGACGAAGTTCGTCAACCGCTTTGCCGATCCTGAACCGCGCAACGCGCAGGACATGGAAATGACGGCGCTCACGCGTCGCGAACGCCAGACGCTCGCCTGGCTTGCCCGCGGCGTCTCCAACAAGGAGATCGCCCGCGCCATGAATCTTGCCGAAAGCACGGTCAAGGTCCATGTTCAGAGCTGCCTGCGCAAGCTAGGCCTTTCGAGCCGCGTTCAGGCCGCCATCTACGCGGTCGAGCACGGTCTCGACAAGGAACTCGACTGATGCAGGCAGGCTGACGCCTGCTGTACCGCTCAAGAGAAAGGGCGCCCGCGTGGGATGCCCTTTTTTCTTGTCCGATTCTTGGACGGCGGGTTCAGATGCCGCCTTCGTAGCCGTTCTGACGCCATGCCTCAAAGACGGTGACGGCAACGGCATTGCTCAGGTTGAGGCTGCGGTTCTTCGGCCGCATAGGCAGGCGGATGCGCTGCGCCTCGGGGAAGGAGTTGCGGATGCCTTCGGGAAGGCCGGAGCCTTCGCAGCCGAAGACGAACCAGTCGCCCGGCGTAAAGCTCGAGTCCGCAAACGGATGCGAGCCGTGCGTCGTCATGGCGTACATGCAGGAGACGTCGGGATGCTCGGACTCGAGAAACGCCTCCCACGATTCGTGGATGCGGATCGTCGCGTACTCGTGATAGTCGAGCCCCGCGCGCTTCATGTGCTTGTCGTCAAGGGAGAAACCGAGCGGCTTCACAAGGTGAAGCGTGCAGCCCGTGTTGGCGCAGAGGCGGATGACGTTGCCCGTGTTGGGCGGAATTTCGGGATGAACCAGAACGACGTTGAACATGTTGGAGACTATTCCGAATAGTGGGCCTGCTCAAGAGTCTGACGCATCTTCTGGATGGCGAGCTTCTCGATCTGGCGGATGCGCTCTGCCGAGACGCCGAACTCGTTGGCAAGCTCCTGCAGCGTGACGGCCTTGCTGTTGCCTTGTCGAGATTCAGGTAGCGGGCCGTGATGATGCGGCGACTGCGCTCGTCGAGCGAGCGCAGGGCCATCTGCAGGCCTTCGCCTTCAAGGCGCTGGTGCTCCTTTTCCTCGAGGATGGCTTCGGGTTCGTCGCTTTCGCGCGTGAGCCAGTCGGACGGGGTGAACGCGTTGTCGGAATCGTCGTCGGCGTTCGAGGGCGTGTCGAGGCTCGTCTCCTGACCGTAGAGGCGCTCCTCCATCTCGAGGACCTCCTTGGGCTTGACGTCGAGCGCGAGCGCGATGTGTTCGGCCTGACTGTTGGTGAGGGCCGTCTGAGGGTCCTCCTTCATCTGGCGCAGATTGAAGAAGAGCTTGCGCTGGTTCTTCGTGGTGGCGAGCTTGACGATTCGCCAGTTGCGGATGATGTATTCCTGAATTTCCGAGCGGATCCAGTGCACGGCAAAGGTCATCAGGCGAGCGCCGCGGTCCGGATCGTAGTGGCGGATGGCCTTCATGAGGCCGATGTTGCCTTCCTGAATGAGGTCCGCATAGGGCAGGCCGTATCCGAGAAAGCCTCGGGCGATCGAGATGACCAGGCGGAGATGGCTGAGAATGAGCCGCTGGGCGGCCTCTACGTCACCGTCGTCGCGAAGACGGACGGCCAGGGACCGTTCCTCCTCGGGCGTCAGGATCGGAGCACGCTCGGCTGCGTGCATGAAGGCTTCGAGGTCTCCGAGCGGACCGACGAGCGCCGGTACGGAGGGTGCCTTGTATGCGACGAGGGCTGTGCCTTTGGGTTTCTCAGTCATTTGTGGGTGAGTCGGAGCCGGAAATTCGGAAAAGACTGTATGGTAGCACCGATCGGCGCGCCCAATCCGGAAAAAAAAACGTATGCTCGGTCTCTCGAAACAGGGTCAGCGGCGGGCCTTTCGCCAGGCGTCCTGAGCCGAAAGAAGGGCGATGATGTAGCCGATCAGGCTGCAGATGATCACGAAGCCAGCGCACCAGTCGACGGGAGGAAGCGCAAGCGCGAGCTCGACCTCGTAGAGGCGGGCGACGGTGACTATCGGGTGGCCGAGGACCGCGAGGCCTGCGTACGTGATGGCAATGGCGCCGAGGCTTGCCGACATCATCAGGATGAAGCCGCGCCAGGCGATCGGACGCATGGCGAAGGACGGAGAGGCGCCGAAAAGATAGAGGGCCTTCATCTGCGGCTGAACGGAAAGAGTCGTGAGCCTGATGGAGGCGGCGACGACCAGCATGACGAGCGTGAGCACGACGATGCCGAGGCAGAGGAGACCAAGACGAGCCGCGTTGGAGAGCGCGTCGAGCTTTTCGCGCCAGTCGGTCTCGTAGGCGAGCATGTCCACGCCCTCGATCTTTTCGATGCGGCCTGCGGCGGCGTCGACGCCTGCGGGCGAGGTGCTGCTGCTGACGGTGGCGATCAGTATGTCGGGAAGGGGATTGTGCTTGACCGCCTTGTCCTTGAGCCCGAGATGTTCATTCAGGCTTCGGATGGCCTCGTCCTTGGGCACGAGCGAGACGCGCTCGATGGTTTCGATTTCGGCCACGGCTTTGGAGAGCTTCTCCATGTCCGTGCCCGACTTCGTGAAGACGGTGATTTCGACGGAAGTCGGAATCTGCCTGATGGGCTCGGCGAGCTCGTAGAAGATCGTCGAGATGAAGAGCGGAATGGAAAGCGCAAGCGCCGACAGGAAGGTCGCGAGCGAGAAGAGGCTGAAGTTCTGGCGGAAGCCCCTGAAGGTTTCCTTGAGCGCCCAGGCGCGCGAGGAGGCGTAGCTCATGCGGCGCCTCCCCTGTTGGACGCGGTGAGCGTGATTTCGCGCGAACGGCAGCCCTCCGGCGTCAGATGTTGGTGCGTGGCGGCGACGACGGTGACGCCCGCGAGGGCGAAGGCGCTCAGAAGGTTGATGAGCGTCTGGGCGTTCGTCTTGTCGAGGTGCGTCGCGGGCTCGTCGGCAAGGATGAGCACGGGACGGTTGACGACGGCGCGGGCCAGACAGGCGATCTGGCGCTGGCCAGCTGAGAGGCTCGAGGGACGAAGGTCGGCGAGATCAGCGGCGCCGCACTTGTTGAGGGCCAGAAGCGCCCTGCGGCGCGCTTCCTGTGCCGTTTCGTCCGCTGCGAGCGCAGGCAACATGACGTTTTCGAGAACGGTCCTGTCCTCAAGTAGAAGCTCCTCCTGCATCATGAGGCCCATGGAGCGCCTGAGCCATCGGCACTGGGCCTCGTCGAACTCGTCAATGCGGTCTCCCGCAACGACGACTTCGCCCTTCGTCGGGTCGATGAGACCGGCGAAGAGCCTGAGGATGGTGCTTTTGCCGCACCCCGTGCTGCCGTGAATGACGACGAATTCGCCGCGGCCGACTTCAAGACTGAGGTCGTCGATGACGGCATGACCGTCGTAGACGACGCTCACGCCGTTCAGCTGCAGGAGGGGTGCTTCGGTTTCGGACATGAGACCTCTCAGAAGGTGGTCACGGTGATCACGCGGCCGACCTTCTTCCAGTCATCCGCCTCCTGCTGAAGCATGTAGGCGGTGAGGGGATGCTGTTCAAGCCAGGTGCGGTCGATGGCGATGTTGAGCACCGAGTTGTTGAGGCTGCGGGTGATCGTGATGAGCGGAAGCGGCGCGGGCTTGCGGGCATGCGCGAAGATGACGGCAAGGCGCATGGCGAGCACCTGACGGGTGTTGGCTTCGGACTTGAGGAAGTCTTCGGCCTTGCCGAGGCCGCCTCGCTGGGCGAGGATCAGCTTGGCCATGTACTGCTGGTCGGTGCGCGTGAATCCGGGCAGGTCCGCATTGCTCACGATGTATTCGCCGTGGCGGTGGTAGCGGCTCGTCGAGATCGTCGTGCCGACTTCATGCATGAGCGCGGCCCAGCGCAGGCTTGAGGGCGGCGGGATCGATGCCGGGGTCGAGCATGCGGAGGAATTCAACGGCGTAGCCTGCGACGATGTCGGCTTGCTCGCGGGACACGCCGCAGGTGCGGATGATCGCGTCGACGCTGATGTCGCGGGTGTCGCGGTTCTGGACGATGCCGAGCTGTTCGTAGAGAAGACCCACGCGAAGGGCGCCGCTGGCGGGACGCATGGACTTGATGCCTGCGGTGCGGTAGACGGCGGTGAGGACGGCATAGCCGCCAGCGATGACTTCGCGGCGGTCGGGCTTGAGGCCGGGGAACTGGATGTTGTTGATGTTCCCGGCGCGAAGCAGAAGCGCGCGGATCTTTTCAAGATGCTCGGGCGTGACTTCGCCGTCGCTCCAGCCCTGCGCAACGCAGATGTCGGAAACGGCGCCGAAGGTGCCGGCGGAGCCGTAGGCTTCGTCGAACTTGGTGTCGTTGAACTTGTGCTCGCCTTCGCTGAACTCGGCGCAGCAGGCGACGATTGCCTTGTCGAGCTTTTCGGCGGTGATGACGCCGTCGGCGAAGAACTTCATCGACGTGTTCACGCAGCCGACGTGGTAGCTCTCGTATTCCTGGGCCTCAAGGTCCTGGCCGACGACGAACTCCGTGCTCGCGCCGCCGATGTCGACGACGAGACGGCGCTTGTCGGACGGGGGCAGCGTGCGTGCACAGCCCTTGAAGACGAGGCGGGCCTCTTCGTGGCCGCTCAGAATGCCGATGGGATAGCCGAGTGCAGCTTCAGCCTTGGGAAGGAATTCGGAGGAGTTCGCGGCCTCGCGCAACGCCTGCGTGCCGACGGCACGCACCTGGGTGGCGGGAAGGCCTGCGAGCTTTTCGTGGAAGCGGCTCAGTGCGGCGAGTGCCTTCTCCTGCATCTCGGGCGTGAGGGCTCCGTTCTTGTCGAAGCCCGCGGCCATGCGAATGGTTTCCTTCCAGTAGCTCTGAGTGACGATGCGGTCGCCGTCAACACGGCCGATCTCTACGCGGAAGCTGTTGCTTCCAAGATCAACTGCACCTAAAAGCATCTTGTGTGCTCCATTTTTAATTGATTATTCCGGGGCTGTAGCGGGAGTGTTGGGATCGAGCCCGACGAGCGCATTGGCGAACTGCACCGCATTGAAGGGCTGCAGGTCGTCGATGGCTTCGCCCACGCCGATGAAGTAGATCGGCAGGGGATTTTCGGGACGCATTTGTGTAATGGCGACGAGCACGCCGCCCTTGGCGGTGCCGTCGAGTTTCGTGACGATGAGGCCGGTCAGGCCGACCGCGGCGTCGAAGGCCTTCACCTGGGTAAGCGCGTTCTGACCATTGGTGCCGTCGACGACGAGAATCGCCTCGTGCGGAGCGCCGGTCATGGCCTTGTCCTGGGCGCGGCGGATTCGGCGCAACTCTTCCATGAGGTTGATCTGGGTGGGCAGGCGGCCGGCGGTGTCGGCGATGACGATGTCGGTGCCGCGCGCCTTGCCTGCGCTCACGGCGTCGAAGACGACTGCGGCAGGATCGCCTCCCTGCTGGGCGATGACTTCGACCTGGTTGCGGTCGCCCCAGACGGCGAGCTGTTCGCGGGCGGCGGCTCGGAACGTGTCGCCTGCGGCGAGTAGGACGCTCTTGCCGCGCTGGCTCAGGTACTTGGAGATCTTGCCGATGGAGGTGGTCTTGCCTGCGCCGTTGACGCCCGTCATCATGATGACGAGGGGATGCGCCTGCTCGATGTCGAGCTCGCGCTGCGCCGGCGCGAGCATGCGGGCGATTTCATCTCGAAGCGCAAGGCGAACTTCGTCCTGCGTTTTGAGACCCTTGAGCTTAATGGTGTCGCGCAAACGTTGTAGGATACGAGTCGACGCCTGCACGCCGACGTCGGCCGTGATCAGTGCGTATTCGAGCTCTTCAAGAAAGTCGTCGTCGATCACGCCGCCTGAAAACAGGCCGACGATATTGACGCGCGTTCTGGCAAGACCATTTTTTAATCGGGAAAACCATCCCTCGGAAGATCCAGTCATATTTCTCTAATGGCAGTTCGAAAGAATTCAAGGCGCCTGGGCGCAAGTAACTCAAGTTTAGCAACGCCCGCGCCCGTTCGGGGAGCGGGAAGCGTACGAATTGTGTCAGGCAAGTGGAAGCGCAGCGTCGTTCCCGTTGCTTGTGCCGAAGGGCTTCGCCCCACTTCCGAGCGCGTGAGGGAGACCGTCTTCGACTGGCTCACGCACCTCTTCGGAACCCTCGAGGGCTGCGATGCGCTCGACATGTTTGCCGGTTCCGGCGCCATGGGGCTGGAGGCCGCGAGCAGGGGTGCGGATTACGTCGACTGGCTTGACATCCATCGTCAGGGCATTGCGGGAATCCGCCAGGCGCTCACACGACTCGGTGCCGACGATCACAAGCAGGCGCGCGTGGCCGATGCCTTCCGCTTTCTGCAGGACGCGCCCCGAAGCTATGACGTGATCTTCATCGATCCGCCCTTCAGTCTCGACATGCAGGTGAAGGCCGCACGCGCCGCGCTCGGGGCGCTCAGGGAAGAGGGCCTTCTCTACGTAGAGTCGCCGACGGAGCTGCTCTCCGACGAGGCGCTCGAGTCCCTCGACGTCGTCCGCGTGCGCTCGGGCAGTGCGGGCGCCGTGCGCTTCGAGCTGCTTGCCAGAGCGGGAAGCGGCATGGCGGGGCTCGTACGCCTGTCCAAGGAAGAGAAGAGGAGCAGGAAATGACGACGGCAGTCTATCCGGGCACGTTCGATCCCATGACGAACGGGCACGTTGATCTCGTGAGGCGCGCCTCCCGCATCTTCGATCATGTGGTGGTGGGCGTTGCGGAAAGTCGCAAGAAGTGTCCGCTACTTTCGCTCGAAACCCGCGTGGCTCTTGCCCGCGGGATCTGCAGGGAGTTCGAAAACGTGACGGTGCAGCCCTTCGACGGGCTGCTCAAGGACTTCGTCGCCGCCTGCGGTGCAGGCGTGATCATTCGCGGCGCGAGGGCCGTGAGTGACTTTGAGTATGAATTTCAAATGGCTGGTATGAACCGGCAGCTGATGCCGGACGTCGAGACGATCTTTCTGACGCCTTCGGATCAGTACCAGTTCGTGAGTGGGACCTTCGTCAGGGAGATTGCACAGCTCTCGCCGAAGGATGCGGCCCGCTTCGTGACGCCCGAGGTGCTCGAGGCACTGATTGAGGCATGCGCTGACAAGAAGGAGTAGATGATGGCGCTGATGATTACTGACGAATGCATTTCCTGCGGCGTCTGCCTGCTGGAATGCCCCAACGAGGCCATTGTGGAGGACGACGGCGTCTTTCGCATCCGCGGCGGCCGCTGCACGGAGTGCGTGGGCTTCTTTGACGAGCCCAAGTGCAGGGAGCTTTGCCCTGTGAGCGAGTGCATCGTGCCCAATCCCCGCCGTCCTGAAACAAGGGGGATGCTGCTTGAAAAGCATCGCCGCCTCGAGCTCAGAAAACAGGTGGAGGCGGCGATGAAGGTGACGGGCTTGTAACGTTCGTCAGACGGGGTTGCGAGCGTCGGAGTTTTCCGGCGCCTTTTCTTTGCCGATGAATTCATTCGCCCAGTCGGGAAGCTCGATGTCGGGCAGCCTGAACTCGGGGAGGCTGAAGTCCTCGGTGTTGAATTCGGGGAGCTTCAGCTCGGACGCATCGAGGTTGTTCCACCAGTTTTCAAGTCCCTGACGGAGGCGGTCCTTGAAGTTGCCGGCCGTCCAGGGCAGCTCGCCGACGTGTTCGCGGGCGGAGGCGTGGGCGGCCGGCCAGTCTGGCGTCCAGAGGACGGGGTCGGCCTGGATGCCAGACTGGCATCGTGAAGAAGGTGGAGCCATTGCCGGTGGTGAAGTCGACGCGACCGTCGATGTGTCCGTAGGCGCCCGTGAAGGCGGCCTTCCAGTTCGAGCCTTCGGCCGAACCGTTCCTGACGGTCCAGGCGCCGCCGTTGAGGGAGAGTTCGCAGGATAGCGCGGTGAAGGCCGTGCGGCTTGCGCGCAGGAAGGCGCTTGTGGGCAGGGCCTCGGGCTGGACTTCACGCATGATTTTCGAGGCCTGCTCGAGGTCGGCGCCGAGGAACTCGCCGTCGCGTGCCTCAAGCCTGACTTCGGCGACGCTCTTCGAGGCGTCCTTGAGCTGCCCGGAGGCGTCGAGCGATCCCGAGAGAGGACCGCTCAGGATGGAGGGGAAGAGGTCTCCTGCATCAACGCCGCTCCACTGGCTGCGGATGTGCCAGGCGCCGTCTGCGGAAAGCTCGGCGTCGAAGGGAACGGGTGCGGAGGGAAGCTTCAGGCTGCCGTCGATCACGTAGGCCTTGCCTGCGGCGGTGACGAGACGTCCGGTCGCCTCATGCCTGCCTGCATGGGGAGACTTGAGCATGACGTTGAAGTCCATGGCCGACTCGACGTCCTTGAGGAGCGTTTCGGAGGACATCAGGCCGACGGCCGTCTTGAGGGCGACTTCTCCAAGGGAGATGCGTCCCGTGAGACGGGGAGTTGCCGCGAACTTGTGCGGGAAGAGCGCACGGTCGGCCGTGAAGGGCACGGCGTTCGAGACGGACAGGTCCAGCGTGACGGGCGTGCCCTGAAGAGTGCCGTCGAATTCGGCGCGCCCCTCGCCCGAAGAGGCGTTCCAGAGAAGGCTGCCCGTGAGGGAGCCCGCATCCGAGGCGCTCGTGGCGCCTGCGGCCCTTTCGCTCGCGGAGACGGTGATGGACGGAGCTTCGAGGCGACGCGCGCCGAAGTCAGCCTTGAGGGCCGAGGAGGCGGAAAGGGTCAGGGAGCCTTCGGAGGACGTGACGGTGAGGGCCGTCGTCAGGGCGGGGGTGTCAAGCGTGTGCCTGTCGAGCGTGACGGCGGGGGCGGAAAGCTCGAGCAGCGTCTCTTCGCCGCGCTTCAGGGAGGCGGCGACATTGGAGAGCGAGGCGTTTTCGTGCGTCAGTGCAATCCTGTCGGCGTGCCCTGCGAATTCGGTGCGGCGGCCGCGGACTTCACCCTTGAAGGAGGCGTCGAGCTGTTCGGTCCTGGCTTCAAGAAGGCCTCGAGACCAGTCGGTGATGCCGCGGAGCTCGGCGCTGCCGAGCATTTCGGGAAGCTTGATGACACCGTTGAGGCTGTAGGCGGCGCCCGCTTCGCTCAGGTTGCTGATCGAGACGGAGGCGTTGTTGACGTATGCCCAGGGTTCGGGTCCCGTCAGGGGATCGGAGAAGTAGACGGCGCCCCTGTGAACGACGAGGTGATCGACGTTGAAGGCAAGCGGCTTGACCGTGCCTTCAATCCAGGCGCGAACGTCTTCGGGAGACGTGTTTCCGAAGGTGAGCGAGCCGTCGGCGGTCGTGATTTCGGAGATGCGGGGGCTGCGCGTGAAGAGTGCAAGCGGATGAAGCCTGATCGTGGCGGAGGGCACGCTGCCGCGGACGGCGCCGTCGGCGCTGGTGAGAACGGCGTCCCTGACGGTGAACTTCAGGCTCGGCAGGCGGGTGTCGATGTTCAGTCTGGCCATTTCGATCTTCAGCCCGAGATGATGCGAGAGCGTGTCGGCCAGACGGGCGGAGACGCGTTCGGGTGTGATGAAGACGTAAAGTCCGGCGACGAGTACCAGCAGGAAGAAGGCGAGCGTGGTGAGGGCAAGCAGGAATGAGCGCACATAGCGCATGGCGGAATCCTCTCTTTGAGTCTTTGCGCGAACAAGTGTGCCACAAAAGAAAAGGGGACGGGCGCGGGCCCGTCCCCTTTCAGAGAGAAGGTGATCGTGTCGTCAGGCACCCTGACGGATCAGGTAGTCGAAGGCGCTCAGAGAGGCCTTGGCGCCTTCGCCGAGGGCAATGACGATCTGCTTGTAGGGAACTGAGGTGCAGTCGCCGGCGGCAAAGAGGCCGGGGGCCGAGGTCGTGCAGCGGTCGGAGACGGCGACTTCGCCGTACGCGTTGAGCTCGACGGCGCCGTCAAGCCATTCGGTGTTGGGCTTGAGGCCGATCTGAACGAAGCAGCCGTCGACGTCGATGGATTCGGTCTCGCCCGTCTCCCTGTTGAGGTAGAAGAGCTTTTCAAGCTTGTTCGAGCCCGTGAGCTTGGAGGTGCAGGCACGGTACTTGACGGTAACGTTCGGGAGCGAGAGGAGCTTTTCCTGAAGCACCTTGTCGGCGGTGAGCCCGGCCTTGCTCAGCAGCTCGAGCGCGCCGGAACCGGTCGCCTGGAACATCGCCAGCAGAAGGTGTTCGACGCTGATGTATTCGTCCTGCATCGATTCGGCCTGCTTGGCCGCGTCGACGAGCAGCGTGCTGAACTCGCGCGACTGGTAGACCTGCTGTTCGCCGCCCTGGACGGTCGGCAGCTTGGCGAGCGCCTCATCGACCTGTTTGCTGAAGAGCTGGCGGCTGACGCCGAGTTTTTCGAGCAGCGACGGAACGAGGCCGTCCTCCTGGCGCATCAGGGCGGCCAGCACATGAATGTCCCGCAGCTCGGTATTGCGGTTGCCGACGGCGATGTTCTGGGCTTCGAGCAGCGCTTCGCGGCTTTTGTTGGTGAGTTTTTCCATGTTCATAATCAATTCTCCTTTTCATGCATGAAAGCAATAACGGGAATATAGCACGAAACATGCCAACAGCCGGCCTTGCAAAATACGGATTCGGGTGTACGTTATCCGGATGAAAAAGGCAGGCGCCGCCGGGACAGAATGTCCCGGTCGCCGGG
>ERZ840096.2361-NODE-2361-length-15577-cov-3.242752_pt1 | contig 15577 bp, 9 predicted proteins | sample MGYA00519878_ERZ840096 | MGnify/ENA primary metagenome ERZ840096 (study PRJEB31850, sample SAMEA3708865) | human gut metagenome | biome: human gut; feature: human-associated habitat; material: faeces | place: China | collected 2014 ...
CAAATACGCTCTTGAGTTCTCAAACCACCACCACTCACCCGCCTCGAGGCACCCCAGCCGGGGAACCACTCGCCGAGCGGCAGCGAAGAGTCAATTTACACGAACCCCGGCAATCACGCAAATCGACCCTTCCAAAGATACCCTAGAACCGTTGCAAATAAACACATCCCTCGGCGTGTCCCGATTCCGTCCATCTGAATCGTCTTTCTCCTTTTCCACAGAAACCAGCTCATCCTTCCGGAAAACATGTTCGTCGTATGAGTCGCCTTATCAGGAATTGACGGAACGATACGTTGAGGGGATTCTGTTATCCTGTGGGGCGCAGCGGAGCAAAATGACCTGCCAAGACGGGATGGTCCCTTTCATGAGCAGGCTTTTGACTCAAAATAGAAGACGGATCGAATATTCCGCAGTGATACCGTGAAGGGAGGGAACGGCATGGAGGCGCAGCTTATGAGGCTACAGGACCTGAGACTCAAAGAAGGAATGTCTCTAGAACAGCTGGCCGAGCTCTCCGGCGTGGATCATGATCGTCTCGTCATGTTCGAAAACAATCCGGAAACCATACGCAATATGCATTTGGACACCGCTCGCCAAATTGCCAAAGCATTGCACTGCAACGTGTTGGAGCTCCATCCCGACGAAGGTTGGAGAGGCGGAATCCACTGCGCTGAATCCGGGCTAAGAGACATTCGTCGGACTCGCGGCTATACGCAAAACGAGTTGTCAGAGATGACAGGGATTCCCCAGCCGAACATCTCTTGGTTTGAGACAGGCTATCGCTCGACCTCAGGCATGCGGCTGGATACAGCCAGGCGTCTGTCGGAAGCGCTTCGATGCGATCCGACAGATTTCCTAAAAGAAGCGTATAGCCGATATGAAAATAAATGTTGTATCTGATTTAGATAAAACACTTAAATTTCATCGGACGCCATACTTCAACAAACGAATGCATCCCGCGCACCTCCCATCTCACCAAAAAGATTAGGCAAGAAAGAAGCCCATCAATCATTGACTTCACAAACCTTTCCCTTCCAGAAAGCTGGATAACGTCCGAGATTTTGCGCACTTTCGGACGTTATCTGGCGCGGAGGACGCATTTGCGCAGTTCGGAAGCGATGAGCACGATCATGGCAAGGCCGAGGCATTCGACCCATGCGCCGACGCTGAGCGGTACCGTACCGAAAGCGGTGTTGAGGAACGGAATGTAAATCACCGCCAGCTGCAATACCATGCTCAGCGCGATCGCGCCCCATAGCCACTTGTTGGAGAACAGTCCGACGAACGCTGACTGCAAGTGCGAGCGCGAGGCAAGCGCGTTCAGCATTTGCGCGAACACGAGAATCGTGAAGCCCATGGTGCGTGCTTCCGTCATTTGTGCGTCGTGACCGATCGCATCGACGGAACGGTCGGTGAACAGACCGCCGTCCAAGTGCATGTCCATGCCGATCAGGGTGACGGCCGCCATAATCACACCGATGAAAATGATGTCGCCCCACATTTCGGCGTCAATCACGCGATCGGTGAGTTTGCGCGGCTTGCGCGCCATCACATCGTCGGTGGACGGGTCGACGCCCATGGCGAGCGCGGGTGCCGCGTCGGTGAGCAGGTTGATCCACAGCAGCTGCGTGGCAAGCAGCGGCACGGTCACGCCTTGGCTGCCGGGCTGGGTGATGCCGAGGAATCCGGCGAGCATCACCCCGCCGAACACGGTGAACACTTCGCCCACATTGGAGCTCAGCAGGTAGCGCAGGAACTTGCGGATGTTGTCGAAAATGCCGCGTCCTTCACGCACGGCTGCGACGATGGTGCTGAAGTTGTCGTCGGCGAGGATCATTTTCGCGCTCTGCTTGGTCACTTCAGTGCCGGTAATGCCCATGGCGACGCCAATATCGGCGGTTTTGACTGCGGGAGCGTCGTTCACGCCGTCACCGGTCATGGCCACGATATTGCCTTGCCGTTGCAAGGATTCAACGATCTTCAGCTTGTGTTCCGGCGCGACTCGCGCGTAGACGGACACTCCGCTGGTCACCTTGTCGAAAGCCGCTTCGTCGGGCAGTTCGTCGAGTTGGCTGCCGGTCATGGCCGTGCCGCCCTTGTCGATAATGCCCAGATCGGTGGCGATGCGCGCCGCGGTCAGCGGGTGATCGCCGGTAATCATTACCGTACGAATGCCGGCGCGATGCGCTTCGGCAACCGAATCACGCACTTCCGTGCGCGGCGGATCGATGATGCCGATCATGCCGACCCAAATCAAATCGTTCTCAAGCACATCGCTTTGTTCCGCAATATCGGCAACATGACCTGCGGAATTCAGCATGATTCCCGGCACTTGCGCAAGAGAAGCGGTACCGAGCGGACGATAAGCCTGACCCAACGTGCGGTATGCGTCGGAGGAAAGCTGTTCGACAGTCGCAAGAATCTGCTGGCGATCACCTTCCGTAAGTGGGCGAACGGCACCGCCGACCGCAATCCTGCTGCAATATCCAAGAAGTACATCGGGGGCACCCTTGGAGAAGACGGTCAGGCGGCCGGCGTCAGCGTTGTCTTGCGCCACGATGGACATGCGCTTACGTTCGGAAGTAAACGGGATTTCGCCGACGCGCTCGTAGTTGGCGTACTTGCGATCCGCCTTCACTTTTCGTGCTGCGACGATGAGTGAGACTTCGGTCGGGTCGCCGACCGCCTCCCACGTTACGTTTTCCGCATTTCCGGCAGAAGCAGCAGATTCGCGCAGTTCGCCGTCGTTCGCCAACGCGCCCACGGCAAGGGTCGCAACGGCTTCCGATTCGATGATCCCGCGTATTTGCGCATGTTCCATGGTCTGTGGATCGACCACCATGCGGCCTTCCGGCGCATAGCCGGTGCCAGTAAGCTGCACTTCGCCGCTCGGAGTGACCACGCGCTCCACGGTCATCTCATTGCGGGTGAGCGTGCCGGTCTTATCGGAGCAGATCACCGACGCGGATCCGAGCGTTTCCACCGAATGCAGCTTCTTGACGATCGCATTGTGCATGGCCATGCGCTGCACGCCGAGCGCGAGCACCACCGTAAGAATCGCAGCCAAACCTTCCGGCACGGCCGCGACCGCCAGCGAGACGGCCAACAGTAGCGAATCGATCACATCGTGAACGTCTTGGAAGCCTTCGGTAAGCGCGAGCGCGACCAGCACCACGACCGCGATGATGCATACCGCGCTGCCGAGGATTTTGGAAACGTAGTTCATTTCCTTTTGCAGCGGGGTTTCGTCGTCTTCCGTGGCTTGCAGCAGATCGGCGATTTTACCGACCTGCGTGCCCATGCCGGTGCTGGTTACGATGGCGCGGCCGGTGCCTTGCGTTACGGACGTGCCGTTGAACACCATGTTGGCGCGGTCGCCGAGGGCCTTCGCCTGTGCGAGGGTGTCGGTCTTTTTGCCGACGGGCACGCTTTCGCCGGTGAGGCTGGCTTCCGCGATTCGTAGGCTGGCGGCGGCGAAGAGGCGTCCGTCCGCGGAAACGGAGTCGCCTTCGCCGAGCACGATGATGTCGCCGGGCACCACGTCAACCGTGTTGATGCGTTCGATTTTGCCGTCACGCAGCACGTTGGTTTGCGGCGCGGTCATGCTGGAGAGCGCTTCGACGGCGGCTTCCGCCTTCGATTCCTGGATGTAGCCGAGCACCGCGTTGACGATGAGGATCAGCACGATGACGATGGCGTCGAACGGCAATGCTTCGCCGCCTTCCGCACCCGGTACGGCGTTGGCTCGTTCAATGAACCATGCGACGAGCGAAATGCCGGTTGCGGCCAACAGCAGGTAGACAAGGGGGTCTTTGAATTGTTCGAGGAATTTCTTCCATTTCGGCACCGGTGGTGCGGACGCGAGTTCGTTCGGTCCGTACTTGTCGAGTCGACGCTTGGCTTCCGCTTGACTCAGGCCGGTATTCAAATCGACACCAAGCGATTGCGCTACGGTTTGCGCATCGGCGAGCGACGGATCGACTTGCGTTTGCGTCGCGGTTTTTGCTGCTTGTTCGAAATTTCCCGAACTGGTATCGCGGAATTGGGTGGATTGATCTTCCTTGCGATCAACCATGATGATCTCCTTGGGAGCGCCGCGGAGTAGTCAGCACTCCCCTGCCGTTGCGATAGTGCGAAATAGCGGAAAATTGCGATTTTCGCAACCACTCGCCGAACTGGGCAATGCTGCGCGGTTGTGGGCACCGGGCGTACGCCATCGGTGCATTCCTGCCATTATTACACACCGTGCCCATTTTGCAAGACTGCAACGCACCGTCTTTTGTCAAGATTTCACAAAATCGTGAAACATAATCTGCAATCGTATTTCGACCGCGCATTCGATTACACGGCAACACCGACGGCAATGTCGCTACCATCTTTGGCGGAAGTGTGATATGTCATCGGATGTTAGTAAACAAAATTACTTACGCTATGATTCGTAGCGTACATTAGCAACGTCGCAATGGATAGGGGTAGTTATCATGGCAGCTCAAGAAGCCGCGCAATCACAGCAAACGCAAGGGGTTCCGGAATCGCGCATCCTGCAGGCGCGGCAGGCGAACGCAAGCTGGCTCACCGATCCGACCGTATTCGCGGTGAATCGCAAGCCCGCGCACTCCAATCATCGGTATTTCCTAGGCGAAGCCACCGAACCGAAGCAGAATCTCGACGGTGTATGGAAAGTAAACGTCACTCAGGCCGCATCCATCGACGTGGAAAACGCGCCGTTCGCCGCAGCTGACTTCAACGATGCCGGTTTCGGCGCGATCAACGTGCCCGAACACCTGCAGATGGCCGGCTATTTGAAGAACAAATATGTGAATGTGCAGTATCCATGGGATGGCCATGAGGATCCGCAGGAGCCGAACGTTCCCGAAAACAATCATGCGGCGATCTACCGCCGTTCCTTCACGCTTAACCGTCCGCTCGCCGCGACGCTGGAAAATGGCGGCACCGTCAGCATCACGTTCCACGGCATGGCCACCGCGATCTACGTGTGGGTCAACGGCACGTTCGTCGGCTATGGCGAGGATGGTTTCACCCCGAACGAATTCGACATCACCGAAGCGTTGAACGTTGACGGCGACAACGTGCTCACCGTCGCCTGCTACGAATACGCGAGCGCCTCTTGGCTGGAAGATCAGGATTTCTGGCGTTTGCACGGCCTGTTCCGTTCCGTGGAGCTCGCCGCACAGCCTCGCGTGCATGTCGAAACCGTGCAGATAGAAGCCGACTACAATCCCTCCATGGCCGCCGGAACGCTGAATGCAACCCTGCAGTTGCGCAATGCAAACGACGCGGCCACCGTCAAGGCGAAACTGCGTGACGCAAACGGCACTGTGGTGTGGGAATCCACGCAATGCGCCAACGAAACCATCACCCTCAATTCCGGCGCGCTGAAGAACATTGCGCCGTGGAGCGCCGAAGAGCCAACCCTGTATGAGCTGACGGTGCTTGTCGTCGGCCATGACGGCCCGCTGGTCGAAAAAATCGTGCAGCGTATCGGCTTCCGCACATTCCGCATCGAAGACGGCATCATGAAGCTCAACGGCAAGCGCGTGGTCTTCAAGGGCGCCGACCGCCACGAATTCGACGCGAAGCGCGGCCGCGCCATCACCAGGCAAGACATGATCGACGACATCACGTTCTGCAAGAGGCACAACATCAACGCCATCCGCACCTCGCACTACCCCAACCAGGAATACTGGTACGACCTGTGCGACGAATACGGCATCTACCTGATCGACGAAACCAATCTTGAAACGCACGGCAGCTGGTGCCTGCCGGGAGACGTGGTCACCGAGGATTCCGCCGTTCCGGGCAGCAAGCCCGAATGGGAGGGCGCGTGCGTGGACCGTGTGAACAGCATGATGAAGCGCGACTACAACCATGCTTCCGTAGTCATCTGGTCGCTTGGCAACGAATCGTATGCGGGAGACGTGTTCCGCGCGATGAGCGTCCACGTGCACGAACTCGACCCGAACCGTCCGGTGCATTACGAGGGCGTGACCCACAATCGCAAGTATGACGACGTGACCGACATCGAAAGCCGCATGTACGCGCATGCCGACGAAATCGAGGAATATCTCAAGTCCGATCCGAAGAAGCCGTATATTTCCTGCGAATACATGCACGCCATGGGCAATTCCGTCGGAAATATGGACGAATACACGGCTTTGGAACGCTACCCGCAGTATCAGGGCGGATTTATTTGGGATTTCATTGATCAGGCGATTCTTGTGTGCTTGCCCGATGGCGATGAACGTCTCTGCTACGGCGGCGATTTCGGCGATCGTCCGAGCGATTACGAGTTTGCCGGAGACGGTATTGTGTTCGCCGATCGCACGCCGTCGCCGAAGGCGCAAGACGTCAAGCAGCTGTATGCCAACGTGCGCATTGTGCCGGGTGAAACCGGCGTTGAGATCGCGAATGACAATCTGTTCGTTTCCACCGCCGACTATGTGTTCGTTACGCGCGTGCTTGCGGATGGCGAGCCGGTATGGCAGGCCGAACAGCGTTTTGATGTGCCGGCTGGCGAAACCAAGCACTTCGATATTGAATGGCCGTTGGAGGCCTACCGAGGCCAAGCCAACGAGCTCACGCTCGAAGTGAGCCAACGCCTTGCCGCCGCAGAAGAGTGGGCGCCGAAGGGCTACGAGCTGTCGTTCGGCCAGACCGTGGTTGCAGGCTCCAAGCCGGTTGCTGCCGGCGAGGCGAAGCCTGTTGACGGCATTGTGACCGTTGGCCGTTGGAATGCTGGCGTGCAGGGATCCGGTCGTGAGATTCTGCTGTCGCGTACGCAGGGCGGCATTGTTTCGTACACGCTTGACGGCCGTGAATTCGTGCTGCGCAGGCCCACGCTCACCACGTTCCGCGCGCTGACCGACAACGATCGCGGTGCAGGCCACGGTTACGACCGCGCGCAGTGGGTCGGCGCAGGCCGTTACGCCAAGTGCGTCAACAACACCATCGAACAGGTCAATGACGATACGCTGAAAGCCGTATACGAGTACGAGCTCGCCACTCCGCAGCGCACGCACGTCACCATCACGTATGTGGCAGACACCACCGGCAAGCTGCACTTGAGCGTCGACTATCCGGGTGAAACTCAGGAAGCCCCGACCATTCCGGCTTTCGGTTTGGAATGGACGCTGCCGGTCGAATACTCCAACCTGCGCTTCTACGGCCCCGGACCCGACGAAACCTACGCCGACCGCAAGCATGCCAAGCTGGGCATTTGGAACACCAACGCTTACGACGATCATGCGCCGTACCTCATGCCGCAGGAAACCGGCAACCATGAGGATGTGCGTTGGGCTGAGATCACGGATGATGCCGGTCATGGCATGCGTGTGAGCCGTCACGGCGAATCAGCGTTCGCGCTCAGCCTGCAGCCGTACAGCGCATTCATGTTGGAAGAAGCCCAGCATCAGGACGAACTGCCCGCTCCGAAGCACATGTTCCTGCGCGTGCTCGCCGCGCAAATGGGCGTCGGCGGCGACGATTCCTGGATGAGCCCGGTGCACCCGCAGTACCACATTCCAGCCGATAAGCCGCTCCACTTGGATGTGGATATCGAGCTGATCTGACACGTTGGGGCATGCCGGTTGCCCCAACAATTACGGGGGGTCCGCGTATTCTGCGGATCCCCCCTGCTTGCGTTATTGCGTTACCGCGTTACCGTCAATTTGCATTGGCGCTCATTGCCTCATATCATGCTCACCGCTCACCGCTGCGGATAGGAATCCTCAAAGAAGCGACGCTCGAGATGCACGATGGTGCGGAACACGTCGGCCTCCGAGCCATCCACCGACGCATACTCGTTGACAAGCGCGATCAGGCGGCCCGTCCAGGCGCGGAAATAATCGCCCTCATGCAAATCAACCCAACCCTTGTGCGCCGGAATCTGCTGAACGACGCCAGCGTCGATGGTGCGCTTGGCCCAGGCAAGATAAATCCATTCCATGCAGCACAGCGCAGTAATGAGTTCTTCCCAAGTTCCCTGAACCAGCTTGGTCAGATATTCGCAATATTCACGATTTGCCGGAGTCTGCTCGGAATTATTGTATTCTTCGTCAGTAATTCCGTATTCCTTAAGGAATCCGGTAAAATATGTGGCTTCATTGTCAGCAAACCATTGCGATTGTTTCGCCAGCATATCTTTGGTTTCCTGACGCGGCGCAAGTTCAATCGCATGTGCCATAATGCCCTGATTAAAGAACTTGAAATCCTGAATTAAATAAGACTTCAAAATCGATTCTGGAAGTGTATCATCCAGCAATTCATTCACAAAACGCGAATTGATTGCCTGATTCCATTCGTCGGCCGCCGACATATACAGCTGATCGGCTACGGAACCCGGCTCGGCTCCCAACCACGCATAATCGCCGCTTGCGGACTGCGGCGCTTCCGGAACATGATTCATGGTCACAAGACCCCCTCGGTTAATGCGGCCAATGCAAACGCAACGCACATCTCCTCGCTCCGTTCCGCCATGGCTCGCTGTGATGGCGCCATAATAGCCGCCGTTCCCAACGTACCGAACGCGCCACCGAAACGCAAGAAGCAGAACGCTTCCATGACCGCCATGACCGCACTCAATCTCGGCGAATCATTGCGCGAATTTGTTGAGGCGGCGATCGTAGGTCATGAGGCCGTTGAGCTCTTCTTCGACGTCGGAAACCTGCGTATACACGTAGCCCGCCAATCCGCGTGATTCCAACGATTCCGCCGAATCAAGCACGGAACGGACGGCAGTGCGCCAATCCTCAATCGAATCGTATTCACCGTAGCCGTACGCGCGCGAAACCGCAGCATGATCGGCAACCAACTGCGCCAATCCTCCGAATTCCGAAATCACGAACGCACGAACGCCATGCTGCGCAACCGGCAACACCGCGTAATGCGCGGCACGACGACGCCGCTTATGCCGCTTTTCATATTCGGCCACATACCCACGCAACGGCCCCTTATCCGGGTAGATTTCCAGCGGACGGAAGTAGTTGTGCACGCTGTGAACATCGCCGCAACGCTGGTCGTACCAGCCACTCGTGGCGTCGATCGGGCGCGTCGGGTCAAGCGCATGAATGCGTTCCGCCGCATCGCACGCGTCGAACTGCCCCCACCCTTCGTTGAACAGCACCCACGTGACGATCGACGGGTGGCCGGCAAGCATGTGCACCATGGCATCGCAGGTGCGCGACCAGTCGCGGCGGTACGTCGAATCGTCAGCACCGAGCGCCGCGAAATGCTTCGCCGTGTCGTCGCGGTACTTGTTCCATGTGGCACGCATGAGCGTCGGCTTGCGGTTGGTGGCCCACGCGTTGTATTCGCCGCCACCCGACACCGCGTCTTGCCACACCAGCATGCCGAGGCGGTCGCAATGGTAGTACCAGCGCGCCGACTCGATTTTGATATGCTTGCGCAGCATAGTAAAGCCGGATTCCTTCATGGCGGTTATGTCATGCACCAGCGCTTCATCACTCGGCGCGGTCAGCAGGCCGTCCGGCCAATAGCCCTGGTCGAGCACACCCTTGAGGAACACCGGCTTGCCATTGAGATGGAAGCGCGCGATACCCTTCAAATCAGGCTTAATCTCAACCGTGCGGAACGCGCAATACGAGCGCACAATATCTTGCTTTTCTTGCGATTTCGCGGGTTTCTCTTGAATTTCCTGCGATTCTTGCTGCAGCTTTTCCTGCTTTCCCTGCGATTTCGCCGCACCAAATTCCAGCGTCGCCGTCACGTCATACAAATACGGATCGTTCGGCGACCACAAGTGTTCGGCCCGCGTTGCGATTTCCGTGCGCACCTTGCGCATGCCAGCCGGCAGCAATTCGTCCGCGACGATCGTGCCGTCCGCGGGATCGGCTACGACGATATGCAGTTTGGCATTCGGCTTGTCTCCGCCGATTTCCGCGCGAATAAACAATCTGCCGTCGGCGGCGCCCTTCAGCGTAAGCGTCTGCACGTACGCTTCCGGCACGATCTCCATCCACACGCTCTGCCAAATGCCGCTTTGCGCGGTGTACCAAATCCCCTCGCGCTCGATTTTCTGCTTGCCGCGCATTTGCGTGCCCGAATCGTTCGGATCGTACACGCACAACGCAATCTCGAAAGCATCATCGGGATCGACGAATGCCGAAATATCGACGTCGAACGGCAAATATCCCCCGACATGCATCCCTGCAAACTGCCCGTTGATAAAGCAGGCGCACACGTAATCGACCGCTTCGAAATGCAGCATCAAGCGGTTCGCATCGCCGATCTGCCGAACCGCCTCCCCTCCCCCAAGCGTCACGGGATGCACCACCGTGCGATACCAGATCATATTGTCTGGGTAAATCGTCTGATGCACACCGGAAAGCGCGGATTCCGGGGAGAACGGCACCAAAATCTTGCCGTCGAACGTTTCGGGGATGGCCGCTTCCTTCACTGCCTGCACCGCTTCGTCACGGGTGAGCACAGCCGCGGATTTGCGCCATTTCGAGCCGTTGCCGCTTTCGGGAATGGATACGATCGCGTAATCCCAGAATCCGTTGAGCATGGTGTGATTGCCGCGCACCATGGTTGGGCGCGGATGCTCGTTCAGGATTGGCGTGCGGCCGTTTTCCAGTTTGCGTTCGCCGTCTTTTGCAGGGCAGAACGCCTTGTGGGCGTCGTTGGAAGACAACCATTCGCCGGCGATCTGTTCGCCCCAGGGCGTCCACAACTGCTGCAGCGGCTCTTGGGAACGCATTTTCGTAGGCGCGGCTTTCAGCACTCGCTTGACGTCCAACATAAGAGCCTCCCTGCAGCATCGCATTTCCCTCAACTTCCCCATTGTAACGAGAGGAATGGCAAAGAGAAATAGCGATTGTTACGGATTTTGAAATCGATTCAATCCGGATTGCACTATAGATTTGTAAAATCGTATATAGAAAGTCGAATATTGCGCATTAGATTTACAAGTCGGATTTGCAAAATCAGATATAAAAAGCCGGTGCAAGAACTTCGTAATTCCTTGCACCGGCAATCAGAACAACTCACCTTAGCGGCAAATCAGGCCAAATCAAGCCGAATCCCCAGGTGAATCAGCGAATCAGCCTTCCAGCTTGGCCTTTTCGGCGGCAAGACGGGCCGCCTCGGCCTCACGACGAGCCTTCAGCTCCGAATCGAAGCGAGCGAGCTCCTCTTCAACGGCCTCCGGCGGAATCTTCGCGAAAATCGGATGCGGCTTCGGCACTGCAGTGCCGGCCACGATCGGCTCGGAAGCCCACGGATGCACGGTTTCGCCCAGCTTGTAGTCGCCGGTGATGATCGGATACATGAAGCCCGGCTTGTCGAGATCCTCGACCTCTTCCAAGCGCGGCAACGGCGAGAACGTGCCTGTGCCGCCGAGAGCTTCCCACACCTTCTGCGCGGAATGCGGCAGGAACGGGGCCAGCAGGTGGTTCGCGTCGGACACGGCCTGGGCGGCAACGTGCAGCACGGTGCCGAGGCGAGCCGGATTGTCCTTGATCTTCCACGGTTCGGTGGCGGAAATGTACTTGTTGATGTCGCCGACCACACGCATCGCCTCGGACAGGGCGTGCTTCTGGTGGTGGGTTTCGATGGAGGAGCCGACCACGTCGAACGCGGCGGAAGCCTCTTCCAGAAGGCCACGGTCTTCGTTGGTCATCGAATCCTCGTCCAGCGGTGGAATCTCGCCGAAGTTCTTGTTGATGAGGTTGGCCACGCGGTTCACCAGGTTGCCCCACGAGGAGGCGAGCTCCTCGTTGTTGTGGCGCACGAACTCGGCCCACGTGAAGTCGGAATCCGAGGATTCGGGGCCAGCCACGGAAATGTAGTAGCGCACGGCGTCCACGGGGTAGCGGGCGAGGATGTCCTTGACGTAGATCACGATGCCGCGGGAGGAGCTGAACTTCTTGCCTTCCATGGTCATGAACTCGCTGGCCACCACCTGCTCAGGCAGGTTGAGCGGACCCATCGGGCCGGTTTCGCCGCCCTTGGAGCCCTTGCCGTTGTACGCCAGCATTTCGGACGGCCAGATCTGGGAGTGGAAGGTGATGTTGTCCTTTCCCATGAAGTAGTAGGCCGGGCAGCTCGGGTCGTTCCACCATTCGCGCCACTTCTCCGGGTCGCCCTGGCGGCGGGCCCATTCGATGGAGGCCGACAGGTAGCCGATCACGGCGTCGAACCACACGTACAGCTTCTTGTTCGGGTTGTCAATCCAGCCCTTCACCGGCACCGGGATACCCCAGTCGATGTCACGGGTGATGGCGCGCGGCTTGACCTCCTTGAACAGGCCGAGCGAGAAGTTGATGACGTTGGTACGCCAGCCCTTGCGGGTCTCCAGCCATGCCTTGTTGGCTTCGGCGAGCGCCGGCAGGTCGAGGAAGTAGTGCTCGGTCTGCTCGAAGCGCGGGGTTTCGCCGTTAATCTTGGAGACGGGGTTGATGAGCTCGTCCGGGTCGAGCTCGTTGCCGCAGGCGTCGCACTGGTCGCCACGCGCACCTTCGGCGTGGCAAATCGGGCACTCGCCCTCGATGTAGCGGTCGGGCAGAGTGCGGCCGGTGGACGGGCTAATCGCCACCTGCTGGGTGCCCTTGTAGATGTAGCCGTTCTCCAAGCACTGCTTGAACATCTCCTGCACCACGTGCTCGTGGTTACCGGTGGTGGTGCGGGTGAACAGGTCGTAGCTCAGGCCGAGATCGCACAGATCCTTGGCGATCACACGGTTGTAACGGTTGGCGAGCTCCTGTGCGCTGACGCCTTCCTTGTCGGCTTCCACCAGGATCGGGGTGCCGTGCTCGTCGGTGCCAGACACCATCAGCACGTCATTGCCCTTCATGCGCTCGTAGCGCGCGTAGACGTCGGAGGGCACACCAAATCCCGCGACGTGGCCGATATGACGGGGGCCGTTTGCATACGGCCAAGCAACATTCACCAAAACATGACTCATAAGGCTTGATTATCCGGCGCGGCGGGGACACGCCCGGATAGCTGCCGCGCCGCCATCCTCATCCCACTCACCTATCCACCCGCAACTTCCCCACATACTTATCTGTACACCTCTTGCGCGCTTATCCACATACGCATTCGCACACGTATCCACGCACCCATCCGTACGCACGTCCACGCACATCCGCACACACTTCCGCCTGCCAATATCCACCGAGTTATCCACATCATTTGCGCACCTAGTAAAGTTATGCACTTATCCACCGTTTTCGCTTATCCGGTGGCGCGCAAGCCGCATTTCTGCATATTGTTCGGTCATGGATATCACAGCAGGTCCGATGACGGACATCACAACAGTCGCCTCGCCGGCAACCGCGCAACCTGCGGTGCCGCCGATACTGTTTACCAAGGATCTGCCGGGACCGCTCAGCCTTAACCGTCTGGCCGCCTTCGGCACGTTACATAAGCTCGACGATTCCGCCGGCTACTGGATCGAGCATTCGGGCACACTGTATGGTCGCGCGAAAATCGTCGCGGAGGTCGCCCCGTTTGGCACTGTGGTGTGTTCGATGACCGCCGCTTGGGTATGGCTGGGAGGCCCCGACTTTCCGAGTACCATAGACGTGATTTCCACATCGCACTTCCGCTCGGCATCCGTCAGCCGCCGTATCCGCGTATTCAAAAGATTGACGTTGCCGGAGCAAATCATCAAGCTCGGCGGGCTGCCTGTCACCACGCCAGCCCGTACGGCTTGCGACCTGGTGATGAGTCCTGAAGACATCCCCGATCCTTCCACCGTCAACGCACTGGTGTGCCAGCTGATGTCCGCGTACCAGTTTCGGCCAAACGACTGTCTGCAAATCGTCAAGGAGCATCGGCATCACAAGTACGCCGGACGCGCACGCATGTTTTTTGAATCGGTGCAGCAGGAGATGGACGAACCGGCTTTGGAGCAATGCGCATGACGAGGGGGTTCATTGTCAGAGGCCATCGCAGAGGCCGCCATGCCGCTCACCGTTTACGGCATTTGCGGCAGGCGCAACGGTTGCCTCGCCACGCGGCGGCGGCACACTCATCCGAATCCGCATCGCGCGCAATCTCGGATATGACCGCGCCGCCTGAACCGCCCATCAGACTTACGCCCGCGGTGGCATGTTCGCCCGATACGGATGTTGCCGTGCTCTGGCACATCGCATATCACGTGCCCGAACTGCGTAAATGGCTGGTTGCCAATCCCAAAGCCGACGCGCCTTTGCTGGAATTGGTCTCGCAGCGTGGTGGGCCCGGGGTCCGGCAGGCGTTGGAAATATTGTTCGAGTCGATGGAAGCGTAACGGGGAGATAATCGCCGGCTGCTGCGCTATCCCTTGATTTTCAGCACAGCCGCATACACCTGCTTGCGATTGGCCAACGATCCGTCAGCCAGTGGATGCTCCTGCACCACTTGCGCGATGGCGTCCTTGATACGCAGGCCGTCCTCCAAAGCACGGTCGATGGAGAGCACGGCCATGTCATCCACGCTCAACGTGCTGGGCGCGGCCGCTTCGGCCTCCTCGTTGGACGCGCCGCCGATGACCAGCACCATCTCGCCACGGGGCGGATCATCAATCACACTTTGGCGAATCTCGTCAATCGGGCCGCGACGAATCTGCTCATAATCCTTGGTGAGTTCGCGGCACAGGGCCATCGGGCGATTCGGGCCGAACGCGTCCAGCAGATCGTCCATCGAATCGGCAATGCGATGAGGCGTCTCGTAGAACACGATGGTGCGGCGTTCGGGCAACAGCGTGCGCAGATACTGCACGCGCTCGGAATGCTTTCGCGGTAGGAAGCCTTCGTAGCAGAAGCGGTCGGTGGGCAGGCCGGAGAGGGCGAGCGCGTCGAGCACAGCGGAGGGGCCGGGCGCGCAGGTGACGGGCAGACCGCGTTCAATGGCACGGCGCACGATGGCCAAGCCGGGGTCGTTGATGGTGGGCATGCCGGCGTCGGATACGACGAGCACGGTGGCGCCGGTTTCGACCTGGTCGAGCAGGCCGTCGGCCTTGTCGCGCTCGTTGTGGTCGTGATAGGCGATGACGCGACCGTTCACATAGACGCCGAGGCGACGGGCGAGATCGTAGAGGCGGCGCGTGTCTTCGGCGGCCACGATATCGGCCCGTTCCAAGAGGGCCACCAGACGGGCTGAAGCGTCGCCGACATTGCCGATCGGGGTGGCGGCGAGCACCACGGTGCCGGCGGGGATGGTCACGGCCGATTCGCGGGATTGGGCGACGGCGGATTCGCCGGCATGAACTTCATCATTGCGTTCAGGCACTTGCGTCACGCTACCGTCAGCGTCATACTGCTCATTCAACTCATCTGCGCTTGTCATACTCCCAGTATTGCCCATGCCACAGAGCAATCCACGACAATCCATGGCGAAATCGAGGCATTCTCCCTTTGCAGGGGCTGATTTCACATGTTCCGGAGGTCTACTTCCGTTTCAAGGGGCTCCTCATCCGGTGAAGCACCGATACAAACGGCTTTGACGCAACGCTATTCCGCCATTTTGGCGGCGTATCTACTTGACCATCAGCCCCTCGAAACGCAAGTAGACCTCCGGCAAACCCCAAATCAGCCCCTTGAAACGCGAGATG
>ERZ840096.2384-NODE-2384-length-15357-cov-8.272709_pt1 | contig 15357 bp, 11 predicted proteins | sample MGYA00519878_ERZ840096 | MGnify/ENA primary metagenome ERZ840096 (study PRJEB31850, sample SAMEA3708865) | human gut metagenome | biome: human gut; feature: human-associated habitat; material: faeces | place: China | collected 2014 ...
CATACTGTGCAGCCAGCGGGTTTTCGCTGCTCACCTGCGCGGCAAGGCTGTCCGGACCGTATTTGTCGGCGCGGCGGTTGGCCTTGCGGATGCCCGGGGTGTCCAGCAGGCTGATGGGCCCCACCTTGTCCCTCAGGGCCACAAAGGCGCTTTTGGCGGCTTCGTAGTGGGCGGGCGGCACAAGGATATCAAAGCGACGGTCGCCAAGGCAGGCTTCCACGCAGTCCTGCCAGCTTTCGTCCTCCACGTTCAACAGTTCACAGAAAATTTTTGCATCCGGCTGCATGCCCCGGCTCTTGAGTTCCGCATTCACGGCATCCCGCACCCGGGTGGCGGCATCGCCGTGGGGGTAGACCCACTTGCCGCCGGACACCGCGTCCAGCTCGGCGCGCTTGCCGGCCTGCTCCTTCTGCAAAGCAGCAGTGTTCTGGCGGGCAGCAAAATAGGCTTCCTCCAGCGGTTTTTCCTGCGCGGAGAGCCATGCGGTGAGCTGCGGCAGAGTGTCCGCCGTCAGCTCTTCGGCCTTGATGCCGGCAGCAAAGCCGCTGCGGCGTAGCACAGCCAGCAGGCTCTGGGTGCGGGCAAGGGCACTTTCTGCCTTTTCGGCTTTGCGTGCGGCGGTATCCAGCGCCGTTTTGCGGCGGGAAAGCTCCTCGGTCAGGGCATCCAGTGCCCGGCCCTCGCCGCTGGCGCTGGCGGCACCGTGGGCGGAAAGATAGGCCCGGCGGGCTTCCGCTTCGGCATTTTTGGCCTCGGCATAGCGGGCGTTCAGCCCGTCCAGCTGGCGGCGGCCCGCATCCAGATGCTCTTGCCAGACGGTCTGTTCGCTGCCGTCGGCAGCGGCGCGGGCCAGCAGCGCCGCGCCCCGGTTCACAAGGGTCTGGGTCTGCTTTTCGGCAGCTTCGCGGCCAAAGTTCACGATCTCTTCCAGCGCGTCGGCGCGGGTCTGTGCTTCGGCCAGCACGGCGTGCAGATTTTCCAGTTCCAGCCGGTCGCCCTGCAAAGCGTCCAGATCCAGCTCCGGCTGGGGCAGGATGTACTGGTACAAAAACTCCCGGAAGTTGGGGATCTCGTCCATGCTGGTGCCCATCTGGAACACCTCGTTGAACTTTTTGCCCAAGGGGCTGGAGGCGCGCCCGATGCCCAGCGCACGGCAAATGCGGTCCCGCGCTTCGCTGGGGCTGCGGGTGTAGGAGAGACGGCCCGTTGCGGGCTTGAAGTCCTCCTTTGCGCTGGGTGCACCGGTCTTGGGGTCGATGAAGGGCAGCTGTTCCAGCGTGCAGCCGTCCTCCGAAAGATACCATGTCTGATCGCCGGGGTGCAGCTCCTGCATGGGGCCTTCGGACTCCACCCGCACCGCGATGACGAAGGGGGTGCGCTTGACGCTGTCCCAGAACTCCGCCCCGATGTAGGCCACAGTATGGCCCGGGCGGCGGTAGGCGTTCTCGCCGCGCTGCTTTGCGTGCACCGAGCCCTGCAGGGTGCGGCCGCTCTTTTTATTGCCCAGCGCATTGAAATTGCGGTTGGTGGTCAGGCAGTAGCGGATGGCATCCAGAATGGTGGTCTTGCCCACGGCGTTCACGCCGATCATATAGGTGAGCCGTGCGCAGTCAAAGGTGACGTTTTCAAAGTTGTGCCAGTTGATGAGTTTCAGCCGCTTGAGTTCGATCATTCTTCACCCTCCCCTGCTTCTTCCGGTCGTTCATAAAGGCCAAGCTCTGTGCGGGTGCGGGCAGATTCTGCCGCTGCATCCGCAAGGTCGGCATCCGGCAGGGCCAGCAGCACGGTGGGAAATACTTCAATGCGGCTGTCCAGCCCGGTCAGCCGGCCCACGGGCCGGGCCAGATTGTACCGGCGCAGGGTGCGCATCAGGTTTTCCAGCGTTTTCTGGTCCAGACGGCGGGGCAGGTTCATCTTCTGCAGCTCGGTCTGCACCTCTTCCACCGTCACCAGCACTTCGTCTGCATTGACGGCAAGGCTCTCGCGCTTTTGCAGGTACAAGAGCCGCAGTACCAGCAGCAGGATGCTCTCGTATTTCAGCAGCCGGGCCTGACTGCCCTCGTGGCCGTTGACCAGAGCCGCCGCCTGCAGGGGTGCCGGGTACAGCAATACAGAATAGCCCAGCGGGGCGAACACAGCGCGCACCTCGTCCAGATGATCCTGCACATAAAGATATTTTGCCCGCTGATCCTCCACGCCGCCCAGCACGAAGCAGTGGTTCAGCAGGTAATTCGCGGTTTCTTCCAGCATGTTAATGGTTGCCATTTTCTTCCTCCCTGCGGCGGGTGAGGACAAAGTCCTCAAAGCGGAAACCGCCGCGCTCCACCCAATTGCCGGTGAGCTGAATGTCATAATCCCGGTGCGGCGACTGCGAGTAGGTGTGCAGGCCGATGATGCGGGCAAAATCGTTCGGGTATTCGTCTGCCAGAAGTGCCGCGTTTACCTGCGGGCGGGCGGCAAGGGCCTGCCGGGCCAGCAGGGCCACGTTCTCCTCGGTAACGGCAAGGCGGGCGTAATCCAGCAGCAATTGCTGCTCTTTTTTGAGCTGTTCCGGATCGAATACTTCGGTGCGCACCGGGGCCAGCGGCTCGGCGGTGCGCTGGGCAGCGGGCGGGTAGAGGAATTTCTCCCCGAACACTGCCGCCGGGTACAGGTGCAGCCGCTTTGCCACCGGGCCGTCGTCCGGCTCAAACAGCTGCTCCGGCGTGCGGATATCCTCGGCGTAGCGGCGCAGCAGGGCGGTGACGCTGCCCTGCGAAGAACGGTCGCTCAGCAGCAGGAACTGTGCCCGCTGCACAGCCCGCTTGCGGTAGCGGATGTGGCTTGCATCGATCTCGCGCATGAGCAGGCTCATCTCTTCCAGTGCGTCCCGCTGCTTCTGGATGAGTGCACGCACGGCAGGTGTCGCTTCGTTCGGGGCGCAGCGCTCCACCCGGGCATAATCAAAGGCCAGCTGCGGCAGGTAGTTCTCCTCGCAGTCGTCCAGCTCCTCTTCCAGATAGGCGCGGTAGTTGAACAGGTTGTCGCTGGTCTTGAAGCGGTGGTAGGCCGCCGCCACCACCTTTTCCTCGTACTGGTCGAACAGTTCCAGCACCTCCTGCGGGGTGCGGTTGCGGGTGAGCCGGTCGATATAGTGGCCGATGGAGGCATTGAGTGCCCGGAGAGAGCGGTTCAGCGCGTCAAGGTCTGCATCCACCTCCCGCAGAACGTTCTCATAGGGGCTTTTTTCCTGCCCGATGCTGCCCAGCAGCTGCCATGCCTTGTACAGCTTGCCGGTGTAGGTGACCACGCGGGGGTTCAATATTTCTTCCAGCGCTTCCAGCAGCGGCGTTACCTCCGGCACAAAGGCAAGGGACGCTTCCCCCTCATAGCTGCCGGGCTGCTCTTCCAGCCAGCCGGTGCGGCGCAGCCGCAGCAGAAAGCCCACGGCCAGCGTGTGAGGGTCGCGGGTGGGCTGCTCATCTTCATCGCCCGCACCGTCGGCATCCAGCGCAAGGGGCTTTGCCAGTGCGGCAAAGTAATCCTCGGCACGCCAGACGGCCTCCGCACGGGAAATGCTGTAATCCGCCGTGTGGCGGCACTCCTCCCAGAGCAGAAGCAGCAATTCCGCATAAAAAGCCCTGTTCGGCCCCGCCAGCGGGCGGAACAGCCGCGGGGACACCAGTTCAAACAGCTGCATGGAAACGTCCTTTCCTGTTCACATCAGAATACGTTTTTATTGTACCACAAAACGACACGGTTTGACAGAGAAACCATTCAGAATTGCCGCCGGGAGGGGCGGGGCAGACTCCTTCCGTCAAACCCTGCGGGTCTGCCACCTCCCCTCAGTGAGGGAGACGACCCTCTCCGTCATCGCTGCGCGATGCCACCTCCCCCGAAAGGGGGAGGTTATTTGCTGCAAACCGTCAGATGCTTAAAAGCTCCCCCTCTCGGGGGAGCTGGCACGCCGTAAGGCGTGACTGAGAGGGTTCAGACAGCAAAAAAGCCCCGGGGAGCGGGGTGCTCCTCGGGGCAAGTCAATTCTTCAATTTTGCGAATTAAGCTTTACGACACAGACTGGACAATTTCCATTGCTATTGCTGCGTAGGTTTTGCCATTGATTACTTTAGTGGCAATACCGATTTTCTTAAGTGCCCGCAGAGCTTCTACAACATCAGCACCAGCACTATCTGGGGTAATTTCATCCAAGGATTCGGCGGTGATTTCTTTTGCCTGACACACACCCTTATCGGGTTCGCCCTTCGTTCCTACGCTAATCATTACAACTGTTACAGATTTTCCATCAGCACTGGGCGTTACAATAGAAGTGTTTGCATCAGGAGCCGCAATCGTGCCATCCTCCTTGATTTTCGCCAACTGAGCCAGAGCCTTGTTACGCAGGTCGGTATCATTTTCCAGGTTTCCTGCATTCTCGCCACGGAGAGTGTTAATCGCTGCGATGTATTTGTTTTCAAATTCCTCGCCAATCGTGGATGTACCAGAACCACTGCCACCGCCGCAAGCGGTGAGCATTGCCAGAACCATCACGCCGGCCAGAAGGGCGGCTGCGAAACGTTTGAACATTTTCATTGTAATGTTCCTCCTGTTTTCAAATTCTGACGGTTTGGGCGACCCCAAATCGCTTTACCCGTCTGAATTTATTTTATCCATACCCCCCCCCCGCATGTCAACAGGCATATCGCCCAAATTCCGCCCTTCTTTTTGGCAATTGTCCCCAAACACAAAAAAGCCCCGGGGCGGGACGGACTCCTTCCGTCAAACCCTGCGGGTCTGCCACCTCCCTCAGTGAGGGAGGCAACCCTCTCCGTCATCGCTGCGCGATGCCACCTCCCCCGAAAGGGGGAGGTTTATTGCATCTGACCAGAAGGCGAAAGGCTCCCTCTTTGAGGGACGATTTCCCCCGGCCGGGGGAAAATGTCGCGCAGCGACAAAAGGGGGAATCTGGCACGCCGCAGGCGACTGGAGGAGTTTGCTCCGAACGCAAAAAAGCCCCGAAGGGCGGCCTTGCAGCCACGCTCCGGGGAGAAAGGGTGAGGAGTTTTTACTTGTTTTTGTTATAGTTAGGGTTCTCAATCTTAAATGTGATTGCAACAAAGCTCTGCTTGTTGCTGGTGTTAGTCTTGACAACGACACCAACCTTAGACCATTTGCCACTCTGGCTGATGGTTGCTTTGAAAGAAGAAACCTTGTCGCTGTCCTCGATCTGCTTCAGAAGTTTATTCAGCAGTGTCCCATCAAACAGGTAGTTTGCAGTCACAGTAACGATCAAATACTGCTCGTTTTCACCTTCCACATGGACATCACCATTGAATTTATAGCCCCAAACATCAAAGGCGCCCTTGAGGTCCTCGTCCAGCTTGGCTGCAGCGATCTTCTGCATGTCGCTATCATTCTGCAGGCTTGCGGCACCTTCCCTTTTTTGGATCAGGCCCATCACTTCAGTTTCGGCGTCCTTATTCTCGCTCATAGAGCCGCCGCCACCGCCGCAGGCCGTCAGCAGGGCCAGAGCCATCACGCCCACCAGAAGCAGGGCAGCAAATTTCTTCAGCTTTTTCATCGTTAAGCGCCTCCTGTCATTTCAAGATTTTGTTGATTTGTCTCATTTCAGTGCTGTTTTTTCGCACTACAGAACGGGGGTCTTTCTGCCCTGATTATATCCGACAGCAGTTGGTTTTGTCAATCGAGAAGATGCATAAAGTTTCCGAAACATTTTCGTTCAAAATCAATGAAACAGCGGCTTTTTTGTTGCAGTATTGAGATACACTGTCCTTATTTCGCAAAGGTTCTTTACCGTGCTGGAAAATCTTCCTCCGGCGGAAGCTCCATGCTGTTCTTTTCCGGGGCACAGTCCTTCCCGGTTTGGACAGATGTTGTGTTCCGATCCATCCTTCAGAATTCTTTCAAAAATTTACGATTTTACACAATTCTACCATTTTTGCATGGTAAAATAAGGTCGTAGAAAAAACAAAGGATGTGGCTCAATATGCAACACTGTCCCGCCCGCGCGGCACAGCGGCTGGCGGCGGCAGTTCTGGCGCTGTGCCTTGTGCTGGCTCTGGCCGTTCCCCACGCACACGCAGCTGCCCTGCAGGAAACGCACGGCATCCGGATGCTGGACTTCAGCACCAGCCAGATCCTTTCCATCGGCAACCAGACCTCCGGCAAATGCAGCTGGTACGCCTTGCGCTATGCACGCACCATTCTGGATGGAAAAGTTTCCTCCGGCAGCGGCATGTGGTCAAACGGTGCGGTCTGGTCTGCGGGCGGCTACTACGGTTATTCCGGCAGCCTGTCCGAGTGCCTGCAGAAGCTTTACACCGAGCTTTCCGCCGGGAAGCCGGTGATCGTGCATCTGAAAAACACCGCGGTGAGCGGCGTAAAACGGCACACGAACCGCACCTCCAGCTATGAATACCACCTGACCAGTTCCGGCTGGAACAAGGTCAATTACCCCCATATCGCCACCAGCGCCGCCTATGGCCACTGGGTCTGCGTGGTGGGTATCCGCCCGGATGCAGACCCCGCGAACCTGAAGGAGAGCGATTTCTACGCGCTGGACCCGGCCCGTGTTTCCGCAAACGGCACTCTAGCTGTGACCCGGCTGCTGGACGGCACCATCTGGACAGAAAATTCCCCGCTGAAAACAGCAGGTTGATAAATTTAGAAAGAGCAAAAAAGCTGACGCTTTCGCGTCAGCTTTTTTGTTTGCAGTTCAGATCAATACCCTTTTACCGAGAAGCCCCGCTCCCATGGGTCGGGCGGCAGATCCTTCTGGCGGATGCCGGTGATCTGGATGTAATCGCTTTTCTGGATCATGGCGAACAGCCGCAGGAACTTTTCCGGGTCGCCCTGCACTTCCAGCGTCACGCTGCCGTCGTCCTCGTTCTCCACCCAGCCGGTCAGTTCCAGCGTCTGGGCCGCATAGCGGGCGCGGTAGCGGAAGCCCACCCCCTGCACCTGCCCTTCGATGGAATAGCGGCGGCGCACAGTGCCTTCCGGGAGGGAGGGCGGCGTGGCATCCTGTGCTTTTTTATGCAGAAAATCAAACATCTTACAGCTCCTGATAGGCGGTCATCAGCGCCGGGATGAACTGCTTTTTGCGGCTCACCACACCGGGCAGGGTAAAGCTGCCGTCCTCGGCAGGCTGGGTCTCAAAGCCGTCCGAGAGCACCTCGGAAGCATAGCGGCCATCGCTGATGACCACGCTCTCCTCCTTGGGCACGTCGGTGAGCAGCATGTAGATATCCTCCACGTTCTGCTTGTTGCGGGCTTCTTCCAGATAGGGCTGCAGCAGCGCCTCGGCGGCAAGCAGGTTCTTGCGGGTCATGTAGCTGCCCTGCGCCACGCCAAAGCGGATATCGCCGCACATGAACACCTTGAAGTCCTGCAGGAACACCTCCTCGGCGGTCTTGCCGTCCAGCTTTTCGCCTGCTTCAAACATCTCGCTGGCAAACTCGTCAATGTCCACACCGGCAATTTTTGCCAGACGCTTTGCAAGGGCCTCATCCAGCGGGGTGCAGGTGGGGCTGCGGAACACCAGCGTATCCGAAAGGATGGCCGCCAGCAGAAGGCCTGCGATCTGCGGCGGGATCTCCATACCGTTCTCGTCGTACATCTGGGTGATGATGGTGGCAGTGCAGCCCACCGGCTGGTTGCGGAAGTACACCGGGCCGCTGGTCTCCAGACTGCCGATGCGGTGGTGATCGATGATCTCCAGAATTTCGGCCTGATCGAAGCCCTCCACGGCCTGCGTTGCCTCGTTGTGGTCCACCAGAATGATGCGGCGTTTTTGCAGATTGATGATGTTGCGGCGGCTGACCATGCCGCAGTATTTGCCGTCCTCGTCGAGGATGGGGAAATAGCGGTGGCGCACCTTGGCCATCACACGGGTGACGTCTGCCACCGGGGTGACGAGGGTGAACTTCATGATGTCGCTGCGGGTCATATAGTAGGAGATGGGAGCGCACTGGCTGATCAGCTTACCGGCGGCGTAGGTGTCCACCGGGGCCGACATGATGGCCACGCCCATTTCCTCGGCAATGCGCTGGATGGTGCGGCCCACCTTGGAGCCGTTGCAGATGATGAGCAGCGACGCTTCTTTTTCAATGGCGCACAGCTGGCTTTCGTAGCGGTTGGTCAGGATGACGATGTCGCCTTTTTCCACGGTATTTTCCAGCATTTCGGGCGTGGCGGTGCCGATGCGGATGTGGCCGGTGGTGCACACGTCGTCCTCGCGGCCCACCACCATGGTGCCGCCCAGCGTTTCCAAAATATTGCGGTAGGTGGTCTGGCTCTTGGCCAGGATGCCGGTGTCGAACACGTCCATGTTGGCGGTGGCGATATCCTTCACGGTGATCACGCCTTCCAGCTCGTTGTCCGGGCTGGTGACCGGCAGGGTGTCGATCTGCTTGTCGCGCATGATCTCCCACGCCTTGCGCAGGCTGGTGGAGCCGGGGATGCCGGGCATCTCGCGGTAGTCCACATCGCGGATCTTCGGGTTCACGTCCGTGCACATGCGCGGGGGCTTTACCCCGAACTTTTTGAGCACGAACTCGGTCTCCTGATTCATTTTGCCTGCACGGCGGGGCTCACAGACCAGATCACTGGTCTTGTTTTTCAACTCTGCATAGGCAATGGCCGAGCAGATGGAGTCGGTATCCGGGTTGCGGTGGCCGATCACGACCACCTTATGGGCTGCTTTTGGCATATTATTCCCCCTTTGGGTGCTGATTTACCTTTTATTTCTTATCTCATTTACCACAGTGCACTCCCCGCTCCTGCAAAGCGCGGTGCACCTCAGGTTTATTTTATCACAATTGCCTGCACGGGTAAAGTGGAACAAACACGCTGCGGCGCGGCTTTTCCGCCTGCCGCATTCCTTGACAGACCCTGCAAAAAACGGTAAGCTTTACCTGAAAAAAACACAAATGGAGGCATCTATGAAAAAACAGTTTTTCGGCATCCTCTCCTGCTGCGTGCTGCTGGCCTGCCTGTGCGCCCTGCCCGCCTACGCACAGGAACCCAAGGCCGCACAGCCCGCCTCAAAAGAGGATAAGGTGGTAACAGACGTCACCGGTTCTGCCGACCTGATGCGCAATGTCGTTGGCTTTACCACCAACTTTGGCGGGCCGTACCACTTTGCGCAGGCAGACCACAAGTCCCCTGCGCAGGCCTACGGTGATGCCCCTGCCGAGGGAGCCGTTGCGGTGCTGCGGCTTTTTGCCCGCGCCGATGACCACGGCGATGTTCCCCTCAACACCAGCGGACACAGCTTCCTCACCATCACCAATGTCTCGGAGCAGGATATCAATGTGGGCGGACTGCTCATTGCGCCGGATACGTCCATCACCGTAAGCACCCGCGGCAACCGCTGCGAGCATTCCGGCATCTGGTACAATCTGGAGGGCTACTACAAGTATTACCTGAACGCTTCTTACTATCAGAATCTTTACGGCATTCAGGTCTCACTGGACCAGAGCCAGCTAGACACTGTAAATCAGGCATTGGCCAACGCAGACCACTGGTCGGCCATTTACAACTGCACCTCGTTCTCTGCGGGCCTCTGGAATGCCGTGTGCTCCGATACGCTCTGCGCCGGTGTGCCCGAGACCCCGGCCGACCTGAAAGCGGACATGCTGAGGAAGTACCCAGACAAGACGGTGTTCGGGCCGACCGTCCCGTATGATTATATCGTATATTACGGCACCAGCCTGACCCCCAGTCAGGAATTTTCCTGACAGAAGATTTTCTCTTGTAATTCTGCGCGTTCTGCTGTATGATATAGGTCATGTATCCAAGTGCATCTTGTCACCGTTACGGAGGAACCTATGACAGCAACCAAAACGCCCGCGTTCCATAAGCCGCCGCTGTTCACCCGGCAGCAGCTCATTGCCCTGCTGCTGCCGCTGATCGCAGAGCAGGCGCTCAGCGTGACCATCGGTCTGGCCGACACGCTGATGGTCTCCTCGGTGGGGGAAGCCGCTGTTTCCGGCGTGAGCCTTGTGGACAGCTTCAACACCCTGATGATCCAGATCATGAGCGCCCTTGCCACCGGCGGCGCGGTGGTCACCAGCCAGTACATCGGCCGGCAGGAGCCAAAGGATGCCAAGAATGCAGCGGCGCAGATCCTGTTCATCCTGTCCAGCTTCAGCCTGCTGGTGGCCGCCGTTGTGGTGGCGGGCCGCCATGCCATCCTGCGCGGCATCTTCGGCTCCATCGACGTGGACGTGATGCGCTATGCCGAGACCTACTTCCTTCTCTCGGCCCTGAGCTACCCGTTCATCGGCCTGTACAACGCCGGTGCGGCCCTGTTCCGGGCGCAGGGCAACAGCAAGATCAGCATGATGTCCAGCCTTGTGATGAATGTGGTGAACATTGGCGGCAACGCCGTGCTGATCTACGGCTTCAAAATGGGCGTGATGGGTGCCGCACTGGCCAGCCTTGTGTCCCGCGCCATTGCCTGCGTGGCTGTGCTGTACCTGCTGCAGCGGCCCGCCTGCCCGCTGCGGGTGGACGGCCTGCAGGCCCTTGCCCCGAAGGCACGGCTCATCCAGCAGATCCTGCGGGTGGGCATCCCGGCCGGTATTGAAAACGGCATGTTCCAGATCGGCAAGCTGTCCGTTTCCAGCCTGACCTCCACTCTGGGCACCGCCGCCATTGCGGCCAACGCCGTGGCAAACACCACCACCACCTTTTTGAACATCCCGGCCAACGCCGTGGGCATGGCTGCGCTGACCGTGGTGGGCCAGTGCCTTGGCGCAGGCGAAAAGGATCAGGCCGTGTATTACTCCCGCCGCCTGATGCTGTTTGCCTACTGCGGCGCATGGTTCATGAACCTTTCGGCCTTTCTGTTTGCCAACAGGTTTGCGCTGAGCCTGTTCAACCTCTCGCCGGAGGCCTACGCCATGGCGCTGGAAGTGATGGTGTGGTTCAACATCGTTTCGCTGTTCATCTGGCCTTCCAGCTTTACCATGCCCAACATCCTGCGTGCGGCAGGCGATGCCCGCTTTACCATGACCGTGAGCATCGTGTCCATGTGGGCCTTCCGGGTGGGCTTCTGCTACCTGTGTGTGCTGGCCTTCCACGGCGGCCTGCTGGCCATCTGGATGGGCATGTATCTGGACTGGGCGTTCCGCTCCCTGTGCTTCTTTGTACGCTTCCTGCGCGGCAAGTGGCTGGAACAGCAGGTCATCTGAATCTTTCCTCTGCATTTTATAAGAGCCTGCCGCGAAGGCAGGCTCTTTTTTACGCAATACGCACAAATAATTTATTTGTTTTTCAGCAATGTTGTCTGCTTTCGTTCTTGTTTTTGTCACATTCCCGGCGTATAATTTCACAGTGCTAAGAGCTTTCACTTCTGCAAAAAGGAGGCTTTTTCAATGAAACGCAGTTGGTTTTCGCGCCATCCGATTTGCTTCATGGCGCTGTATCTCATACTTTATCTTTCCGCATTCAATTTCCTGAACACCCAGATCCATATGCCGCACATCCTCGTGCACTGCCGGCTGGACGATCTGATTCCCTTCTGCAAATATGCGGCCATCCCCTATTTTGCATGGTTTCCGTGGATCCCGTTCACCCTGTTCTTCCTTCTGTGGAAGGCACCCCGGGAGGACTTCTGGCGGCTGTGTATGCCGCTGTTCAGCGGTATGACCATTGCGCTGGCCTGCTACGTGATCCTGCCCACCGGGCTGAATCTGCGCCCCTGCTATGTGCCGGGCACAGACATCTTCGCCCGTGCGGTACGGTTCCTGTACAGCACCGACACACCCATCAATGTCTGCCCGTCCATCCATGTGTTCAACTCGGTCACGCTGATGCTGGCCTATCACCGCTGCCGCATCTTTGAGCAGCCCCGGTTCCGCTGGATGCGCCCGGCCGCTGATGTGCTGTGCATCTCCATTGTATGCTCCACCATGCTGCTCAAGCAGCACAGCTGCATCGATGCAGCGCTGGGCGCTTTGCTGGCGCTGGCACTGGATACCGCGTTCAGCCGTATGATGGACACCAACGATCTGCCGCAGATGCGCCGCATCTGAATCTCTATAAAAAAGAAATGCGCTGTCATCGGAGGCAGCGCATTTCTTTTTTGTTCAGAACAGATCCTCCGGCAGGCAGACATCCTGCTTTGGCACCTTTGCCCAGGAAAAGTCCTTGATCAGGCTTTCCGGTGTACGGGGCGCAGGCTCCGGCTGCAGGCCGTAGGCGTAGGCAAGCTTGCCCACGATCTCCTGCGCGGTATACTTTTCCCGCAGGTTTTCCAGACTCTGGTCGCCGTCGCGCTTGGAGAGCCGCCGCCCATCCGGGGCCAGCAGCAGTGGGCAGTGGGCAAACCCCGGTGCCTGCAGGCCCAGCAGGCGGTACAAATACAGCTGCCGTGCCGTGGACGAAAGCAGGTCTGCACCACGCACCACTTCGGTAACGCCCATGCGGGCATCGTCCACCACCACGGCCAACTGATAGGCGAACACGCCATCCGCCCGGCGCAGGTAGAAGTCACCGCAGTCGTGCAAAAGATTTTCGGTGTGCAGGCCCATGCAGCCATCCACAAATGTGATGTCCTCGTCCGGCACCATCAGACGGTAGGCAGGGGCCTTCTTTTTGCGTTTTTCCTCAATTTCGGCAGCGGTCAGGCCGCGGCAGGTGCCCGGATAGACCACGTTGCCGTCCGAGGTATGGGGCGCGCTGGCCGCGTGCAGCTGGGCGCGGGAGCAAAAACACGGGTACACAAGGCCGCGCTCTTCCAGCTTTTTGTAGCTTGCGGTGTAGATCTCCGCGCACTCACTCTGGTAATAGGGGCCGTTCGGCCCGCCGGTGCTGCCGCCCTCGTCCCACGCAAGGCCCAGCCAGTCCAGATCCTGTTCCAGCAGGTCGGCATAGATGCGCGGGCAGCGCTCGGCATCCAGATCCTCAATGCGCAGCACGATGCGCCCGCCCTGACTTTTTGCGCTGAGCCACGCCAGCAGGCTGCAGGCCAGATTGCCCAGATGCAGCCGCCCGCTGGGGCTGGGTGCAAAGCGGCCGGTTGGCGGCACAGGCTCTGTTTTTTGCGTAAAAACTGCTTGTTCTTGCATGTGTATCCTTTCAACCGCCGGACGATTTAAAATTGCCGACGCGTTCGCTTTGGCAATATCAGCGGAAATATTATTTTATATATTCGCGTTTGTCGCGCTCTGCGGAGCGCTCCAAACGCATTTTCACGGGAAGGGGTCGTAACGGGAAACGGCATGTTGCTGCTGTCGGCTCATCGCCGTCGCGCAGCGACTATAGATCGGCGCAACACAAAAAATCCTCTAGCGGAGCGACTTGGATTTTTTGTATGGAGCCCAACCGCTTTGGGGTTACTAGGGGCGAGCAGCCCCTAGTTTGCAACGGCAACGACCGCGGCCAGCGGCCGAAACAGGGAGGAGCTGTTGGGGCAGCGGCCTGCAGGATGCGAGTGCCGTCCAAGGCACGAAGCAGACGCAGGGAGCCGCAACCCGCTGCCTCCCGCGCCTCGAAAGTAGCGGAGACCTTGCCGCGCTGAACACGCGGCATTTGCTGCGCAAACCGGTCTGCGGCTTAAAAGCCCCACTGGGGCTTTCATGCCCTGCGGGCACCGCCGTCCTTTCTGGTTCTCTTTTGGCACGCAAAAGAGAACGTACCCGGCGGCAATGCCTTTTGCAAAAGCCATAGAACCTGCCCCACGCGAAAACGCTCTGCACGGGAAACATCACAGCAGGCTCATCTGCTCGCCCTCGTCCTCGGCGCGGAGCAGCGCACCGGTAGCGGGCAGGCTGCGCACACGGTAGCGGTGGGGGTTCGCCAGCTCCAGCGTGTCCGCCGGCACCACCGAAGCGATGGTCTGGTTCTTTTTCAAAGTAACCACTGCCACGCCCTGACTGTCGCGGGTGGTCTTTGCGGCGATCTGCGCCGTGCCAACCAGCAGCATCCGGCTGGCGCTGGTGCGGATGGCAAGCTCCGTTTCCTCCGGCAGGAAGAAGAGCTTCGCCAGCGGTTCCTTGTCGCAGTAGGCCTTGAGCAGCTTGCGGCGGTTCTGCTTGGTGGCATAGGAGCTGAGCGGGATCTTTGCGCACCTGCCGCTGGCAAAGAAGAACAGCATATAGCCGCTGTAGTCGCTGGTGATCACCATGGAGAGCACGTTCTCGCCCTCGTCCATGCCCAGACGGCCCGGGATGAAAATGCCCATCTGGGCCACCTTGCCGTCCTCCAGCTCTGCCAGACGCACCTTGTACACCTGCTGCTTGTCGGTAAAGAACAGCGCTTCTACGTTGTTGCGGGTCTCGATCTGCTGCACGATCTCGTCGCCTTCTTTCAGCTTATGGGCACCGGCGGTGCGCAGACCCTGCGGCGGGATCTTTTTGAAGTAGCCCTCGCGGGTGAAGAACACTGTCACGGGGTAATCCGGCGTTTCTTCCTCCTCGGAGCCGTTCTCTTCCTCAGGCAGATCGTACAAGATCTCGCTGCGGCGGGGCTGACCGTACTTCTTGGCAACATCGTTCAGCTCATTGATGATGATGCGGCGGATGCGGGCGGGCTTTGCAAGGATATCGTTCAGGTCGGCAATGTCCTTTTCCAGCTGTTCGATCTCGCTGGTGCGCTTGAGGATATATTCCCGGTTCAAATGACGCAGCTTGATCTCGGCCACATAGTCGGCCTGCACTTCATCGATGCCAAAACCGATCATCAGGTTGGGCACCACTTCGGTCTCTTCCTCGGTGGTGCGGATAATTTTGATCGCCTTGTCAATGTCCAGCAGGATGGCAGCAAGACCCTTGAGCAGGTGCAGGCGCTTTTCCTTGCCGTGCAGGTCGTAGTAGGTGCGGCGGCGCACGCACTCCACACGGAAGGCCGTCCACTCCTTGAGAATTTCGCGCACGCCCATCACGCGGGGCTGGCCGGACACCAGAATATTGAAGTTCGCGCTGAAGCTGTCTTCCAGAGGGGTAGCCTTAAACAGCTTTGCCATCAGCTTGTCGGCATCCACGCCGCGCTTGAGGTCCAGTGTCAGCTTCAGGCCATTCAGGTCGGTCTCGTCACGCATGTCGCTGATTTCCTTGACCTTACCGGCCTTGACCAGCTCCGCGATCTTATCCATGATGGCCTCCACCGTGGTGGTGGGCGGGATCTGGGTGACCTCGATCATGTTTTCGCCGGGTACCACATTGTAGCGGGCGCGTACCTTCACGCTGCCGCGGCCGTTCTCGTAAATTTCACGCATCTGCGCTTCATCGTACAAAATCTGACCGCCGCCCACGAAGTCCGGGGCGGGCATGGTGGTGGAGATGTCGTGGTGCTCGTCCTTCATCAGGGCCACGGTGGTGGCGCACAGCTCTGCCAGATTGAAGGAGCAGATGT
>ERZ840096.2405-NODE-2405-length-15214-cov-3.288871_pt1 | contig 15214 bp, 9 predicted proteins | sample MGYA00519878_ERZ840096 | MGnify/ENA primary metagenome ERZ840096 (study PRJEB31850, sample SAMEA3708865) | human gut metagenome | biome: human gut; feature: human-associated habitat; material: faeces | place: China | collected 2014 ...
GAATGCCCTCTTCCATACGGAGTAAATAATAATTCTCCTCGGCAGGGTTATCTTTGAGTGTTACCTGATAAATCGCATTCTGGCGAGCAGAACCAAAAGAGCCAGCTACCGTGGCATAGGTTACCCCCGCTTTCAAGACCTGAGCAGGCTCAGGCATGACCGTCTCAGCACTTGCCACACCATATTCCGGATAAGAAGCTTCCACACGGATACGATCCCCTTTCACCGGTATAAAATCAGACTTGAAATAACCTTTCGTGTTAAATGCCTCATCCCCCTCCTGAAAGCTCATACGCTCTTTAAAAACGCCATTCACGAATAAATTCACCTCGGCTTTATCCAAAGTCACGTTCGGATGATCATCCGTGAAAAACCAAGTACGGGAGACACTTACGGTTAAGGGTTCGCCGGTTATAGCGACACAGTTCACTACCAAGGTAGGATCCGGCCGTAAGGATTCAAGGTCGATCTCCTTGATGCAAGACATCAAACCAAACAGGCTTACTATACAAATCGTATTTATTAGGATACTCTTTATCTGTTTCATCTTCCTAGAATTTATAAGTATATGATAGGGAAGGTATGATAGGCATAATACCTATCAACTTAAAACAAGGTTTTGTTTTACCGCTATAGGGAGAAGAAGAATCTGGGACTAAGTTATTCGTTCGTTCCCAGTTATCACTTTTATAGACCATAAACGGATTCATCCGGCTATATACATTATAAATACTGATATTCCAGATGCCCATTCGTCCCTTCTTCTTCGGACGGTAAATATTAAGTCCCAAATCCAGACGATGATAAGCCGGCATCTGGTAATTATTACGACGTGTATACAAATCCACCACTTCCCCGGATGGTTCCCACCAGTTATTCATCTTGTATTGGTTGGAAATAGTAAGCGTACCAGCTTGCTCATAACTCTCCAACGACAAGGTCATGCGATTGCCGGAAGTATACGTCCAAGCGGCTGTCAGTTCCACCTTATCCGACAGTTTATGCGAAACCACGATATTCAGCTTATGCCGGTTATCGTAACGTGCCGGAAAGCGTCGCCCGTTATCGATCTCATCGAAACGCCGATCCGACCATGAAAGTGTATATCCTATCCAACCGGTCGTACGTCCGCTTTCCTTGCGAGCCAAGAACTCCACGCCATACGAACGTCCCTTGCCGACCGCCATTTTTTCCTCCCAAGCCGCCGTACCGGGCAAGAAGGAATAGCCGTCTTTATAATCCAACAGGTTCTTCATCCATTTATAATACCCCTCCACCGAGAAACTATAGGAACGCATCAGATTATAATAGAAACCAACGGAGACTTGATCGCTGATTAAAGGTTTCAACTTACGGGTAACAGGCATCCACGCATCCGTCGGCAAATTTATATAACTGTTGCCCAATAAATGGATATATTGCCCCATACGGGCGTATGAGGCTTTGAAGCTAAGATCGTCACGTAGCAACCATCTCAAGGAAGCGCGAGGCTCCAATAAGGTATAAGCCTTCCGCTCCACATTGAACAGGCTAAACCGAAGCCCCGCATTCAAACGCAAGCTAGGTAAGACATTCCAATCATCCTCTCCGAAGACAGCCGCCTCACGGGCCCATAGCAGATCATTTGTATATATTTTCCCTATATTCGAAAACTCCAGCATACCGGAACCGGCTGCTTTCACCTCATTATACTCCGGGCGGAAACGGTGCATCAAGAAATCCCCTCCAAAACGAATCACATGCGACGTAGAAGGCGTGTAATCAAAAGAGGAACGGACGCCCATATCCAAGATAGAGGTAGAACTACTCGTTTCCGATGAAGAAGAGAGATAATTATCTTCTCCTTCCACACCATAATTATATTCTTTTGAACTCCGTACATTCGAGCGATACCGTGAAAAGACCCCGGAAACCCGTCCGAACAAACGGTTATTGAAGACATAAGTCCAGCCCAAGGTTCCCATCAAATTACCCCAACGCAGCGATGAATGGGTACCATCCGTATAAGGGACTTGCTCTTCTTCTGTTGAGAAATCCGTTCCCCCTCCTTTTAATACATCATTCCCGTTATATAAGCTGAAAAACATCCGGCTGCGATCGCTGAAACGATGATTAAGCTTTAAATTCAAATCGTGAAAAGCGTAACGAAGGTTGATCCGGCTCCCGTTCTTTTTTATGACCCTGTTTACGATCGCTATCGTCGGGGCAGAGAATACATCCAGCCACGAGCGTCTAAGCGCTATCTGAAAAGCCGTGCGATCCTTGATGATAGGGCCTTCCAAGCTCAGATTACCGGAGATCAGCCCGATCGTAGCGCTACCATGGTACTCTTTCATATTGCCCTCTTTGGTATGGACATCTACCACAGACGAGAGTCGCCCGCCATATCTCGCAGGGAAACCCGCCTTGAAAAAGTCCAGATTACGGATCGCCTCCGGATTGAAAGCGGAGAATAGCCCGCCGACATGATTGATCTGGTAAACCGGATTACCGTCTATCAAAAACAAATTTCCATCTTGGTCGCCGCCACGAACATATAAACCGGCCAGTCCCTCTGTCCCACTGGCTACACCCGGAGTCAGTTGCAAGGTCTTCACGATATCGGACTCACCAAACAGGGTCGGTGTCGCCTTGATCGTCTTCTGGCTAAACTCCATCGTTCCCATCAAGGTGTTATTTACAGACAAACGATCCCGCTCCGAAGCGGTAACCACCACTTCCTCCAGACGGGCGTTCGGACGCAACTCAATATTTAACAAAGTATCCCTATCCAACTCCGTGAAATTAAAGGAACAGCTCTCATAGCCAATGTAAGAAGCATGCAAGCGGATATTCCCCGGCGGAAGCGTCAAACTGAAAAAACCATAGCTATTCGTAGCCGAGCCTTTCCGGCTGGCGACCTCATAAACAGAGGCTCCGATCAGAGACTCCGAGGACGCTTGGTCCCTCACGAAGCCGCTGATCGTTACCTGTCTCTGTCTACGCTTCAGAATCACGATCTTTCCACTCACCTTATACACGATCGGATACGACTCGAACAAGCGGGTCAAACAATCCGTCAATGCCTCATCTTTCACTTGGAAACTGATCTTCGGAAGCTCTTTCAACAAAGAAGACTCATACGAGAAGGTCACGCCCGCCTGTCTTTCGATCTCTGACAAGACCTCCGGCAACGAAACCTCCTTCATACGCAACGTAATCCGGGGATCATCCTTCGTCTTGGCTGATTGGGCCAAGAGGTCTGGAACAGGCATAAAAATCATCCAGCAAAAAATGGCCATAAGCCATTTATTCATCCACTCTGTCATCATTCTACTTTATTGAGTTCATTGATAAGACAGGATCTCCCGGAAATACCCCTATCAAGGAAAAGCCTTTTTTTCATACCTCGTGAACTTACCGCTTCATGATGTATGAACCGGCAAGCGCAGGTCGTCAACGCAGGATGGGCTTATCCATCCCAAGGATTCCAATAAGGAGGCACCGTGTCTCTCGGCATCGTGATACGCGATTTATCCTCTTGATATCCGGTGACAATCCCAAAGCCGTTCTCCACATTCGAATACGTATCGGCAGGCTCTATCAACGCCCCGAAATTCGCGTCGCCGATCGTGATAGAGTACCCCCTCATAATCTTCATATATCGATAATAATCCTCGGAGATAGACAACAGGCGCACATCGTAATGAACGTCCAGAGAAAGGGTATCACTCTCATACGAGTATTCAACAGGAAAAACAGAAACCTTAATAGCATTCGTATTAACCAGATCCTCCCCTCTAAATACGCCCATACAGTAACGCCCATCCATCTGGCTCGTGATAGGACTACCTCCAAAAGACTGGAAAACAGGATCCTCATAATCCACGCTAAAACCAGAATAATACCAACTATATCCTCCTAAGCTACGGAAAGAGGTTACGGTACGGGTACTATCCCCCTTCCGGAAGTCCAAGATCTGCTCCACGATTAAACGATAATAGGAATCCGTCTCAACCCCGATTTTAACAGAGAAACGCAGATATTCGGCATAGTAGGCAGAAGATCGATAGGATAAGGTATCCACCTCATAAATCCGTGCCCGACCGGGGATACGAGTTTCCCCGGATACCGGCTCATACCCATCGGCCTCGGCCTCTATACGCAAACAATCCCCCTGTCTCACGAAACAACCGGGCAGAACATATTGCCCCCGTGAATGTATAGAATCTTCCGGCAGGTCATCATTGCGCATAAGACCTTGAAACTCATCATTGACATAGACACGGACTTTCGCATCGGATAACTCAAAATCGGGAACGCTATCCATGATAAACCATGTTTTCGAGAGATGAGCACACACCTCCTTTCCGGGACATACCGATGCGTTCAGTACAATCCGATCCGGTAGATCCTCCAAATCAATCTCCACATCCCGAACGCAAGAGACCATCAATAATCCTAACACAAACAGGTAAGGTAAATATCTTTTCATAAGCTAGAATTTATAAGTATAAGAAACCGAGGGCATGCAATAGAACAAAATCGTCTCCTGTAGCACTACATGATATCGCTGATTTATATCCTGGTTTACCATAACCTCCGTCATGAAGGGATTCGGTTTCAAATACGTATTGTATATGCTTATGTTCCAAATCCCCATCCGACCCTTCTTTTTATATCGATAAAAATTCACGCCCAGATCCAAACGGTGATAAGGAGACAATTGATAATTATTACGAGCGCTCAAACCTGAATTCATCGGTCTGTATGAATCTACTCCGGCATACCCGTTCTCTTTCTGATAAATCGGAGACAGATATTTATACTCCGGCAAGCTAATATGGTTTCCTGAGGCGAACACCCAAGCTCCCGTCAACTCCACCTTCCGGGATAACTTACGAGAAACGACCACATTCACCTTATGCCGGTTGTCGAAGCGAAACGGGAAATGACGCCCCTTATTCACGGAACCATCCGGAAACCACCGATCCGACCAAGAGAGCGTATACCCGATCCATCCGGTTGTCTTCCCATTTGTCTTTTGCGCCATAAACTCCACACCATAGGTCTTACCCTTTCCCAAACCGACCCGGTCTTCCCAACCGGAGAAATGTGTCTCAACCGGCCAATGATCCTTATAATCAATCAAGTTATTCAACCGTTTATAATACCCCTCGATCGAGAAATCATACATCCGTTTCAGATTATAATAAAGCCCGGCAGTAATCTGGTGAGAACTCATCGGAGGGACTTGCTCCGTCACCGGGACCCAAATATCCGTAGGCTGGTTCACATAGGTATTCGATAATAAGTGGACATATTGGTTCATCTTACTGTAGGATATCTTCGCCGATAGATCCGGACGAAGTAAATAACGTGCCGACAAACGAGGCTGAAAAGAATGATAGATCTCATTCTCTACATGAAACAAGGTATACCGCAATCCGGCATTCACCCGCAAGCGATCCGTGACCCGCATCTCATCCTCGGCAAACAAAGAGAACTCATGCCCTTTTATCAAGGAATAATCATACAAAAGCTCATATACGGGATTTACTAACGAATCGTTCACCCAAGACCGTTGCTGGCTATTCTCCGGACGAAAATTATGATACAGGTAATCCGTGCCCATTCGTATCCGGTGATTCATTGAAGGACTGTAATCCACTGACAGCCGTACGCTCAGATCCTCCATCTCCGATTTATAACGGCTATCCCGCTTAATTGATTGCCGTTCTGCCCTATTTCCTTCGATTTCATACCCCTTCGCCTCTTGCCGGATATGCGAGCGAAAACGGCTGTAGCCCACCATTAGATTACCAAACAGCTTTTGCCCGAACACGTAGTTCCACCCTGCGGAGCCGATCAAGTTTCCCCAACGCCAGAGAAACATATCATCCGAATCCTCATGCTTCTCCTTGCTTCCCTGCCGAAAAGCATCTTGCCCCATATAAAAGCTCAAATAGGCCCGGCTACGTTCCGAGAAAGAATGGTTCACCTTCGCGTTTATATCAAAAAAGTGATAACCGAAACTCTCCTTGGTATCACTGTTCTTATTAATGATCGCCAAAGCCGTCCCTGTTATCAAATCCAACCACGTACGACGTACCGAGACATTAAACGAGGAGCGATCCTTAACAATCGGCCCCTCCAGATTCGCCCGTGCGGAAAGCAAACCCACGGAGATATTCCCGTGATACTCCTGCCGGTTACCGTCATTCATACGGACATCTACAACCGACGAGAGCCTTCCCCCGTATTCCGCCGGAAAGCTCCCTTTATAAAACCGGGTATTCTTTATCGCATCCGGGTTGAACGCCGAGAAAAACCCCAACAAATGGTTCACATGATAGACCGGATTTCCATCCAGCAGATACAAATTCTCATCGGCCCCGCCCCCACGCACATACAAGCCGGTCATTCCCTCGGTGCCTACCGCCACGCCCGGCAACTGCTGTAAGGTCTTCACCAGATCCGCCTCCCCCAGCAAAGCGGGCATCGACTTCACCCGCTCGGCAGGTACGTCGATCACCCCCGCACGGCTACTCAATATCTCGTAGCGAGGCCGGGTCCCCCGAATAACGACCTCGCCTAACGAGGCCAATGACCTCAACGGGAAGTCGATCATCGTATCCCTTTGCAAATCGATCTCTATCTCCATCGCCTTAAAGCCCACATACGAGGCCCTAAGGCGAACCTTACCGGGTGGAAGTATCAAGCTGTAAAAGCCGTAATTATTAGACATCGTCCCTCCCCTCGAACTTTTCACCAGAACCGAGGCCCCCAACAAACTCTCATACGAGGCTGAATCCCTGACAAATCCGCTGATCGTATATTGACGGGGCTTTCGCTTTAAGATGATATATTGCCCCGTAACCCGATAGATAATCGGTAATGGGGAAAATAAGCGCTTCAAGCAGTACGACAAGGATTCATCCCGGACAGACAGGGAAACCTCTGGCAGCTCTTTCAGCAGAGAAGACTCGTACGAGAAGAACAATCCGGTTTGTTTCTCAAGCTCCATCAATATATCCAACAGGGGAACCTGCCGCATATCCAACGTAACCGTCGGCGTAGGTTCGGGCATCTGCGCATATAGATGTCCCATCCAACCGGGAAGCAAAAGAATCCCTATCAGCCATACAACAATAGATCTCATAAAATGATCTGATTTTATTTCTTCGAAGTGGAAACCAAACGTGCGTCCAATGTCTGGTTAACAACCTGCAATACATCCTCCAAGGGCAGATTATTAAAAGTAGCGGTCAATCTCGCTCCCTCATTCTTTGTCCGGTTCGCGATCTTGACTTGATAATAATCACTCAAGTCCTCAATCACCTTATCCAGCGGCGTCTCCATAAAACGCAGTTGCCCCGTTCTCCAAGCCAACTTGTTCACGTCTTCTTCCGTCACTACCGTTATCTCCTTGTTCTCCACAGAATACTGAGCCGACATTCCAGCGGTAAGTATCACATTCTCCTTTTCCTCCCCGGCGGTAAAACATACCTTGCCGGTAACTACATTGACTTCCGTAACGGTAGGCTTCTCATCTATCTGGAAACTTGTTCCCAACACCGTAACTTCCGTTTGGCTCGTTTTCACTGAGAAAGGGCGTGCCTCATTCCTCGTCACTTGGAAAAAGGCCTTTCCATTCATCTCCACGGCACGCCTCTCTTTATCATATCTCTTCGCGTCATACCGGATCCATGAATCGCCAGCCAAAGCGACCAAGGTACTATCCGGAAGATAAACATCTTTCATTTGTCCGGGGGCGGTAGTAATCGCAACCCAATCCGGGGCGTTTCTCTCTACCGTAAACCATGTTCCCAGACCTACGAGCACTAACACGACAGCGACCGCCCCGATCCAATACCGGCGAAACGAGACCTTCCGGCTAATCGCATGCTCAGAAGCGAACTTCTGCCATGCCTTATCCGGGTCAAGGCTTCCTTCCCGATAGCGTTTCGCTACGAAACGGATGCGTTGTTCCAATTTATTGTCATGCTCGTTATTATTCATAACTATTCCTTCTATTTAATAAGTCCTTCCAGTCTCATACCATTGGAATCCGACATTTGGGGCCTGCCCCTTCTTCAATGGAACTCCCACGCTCATACTCGGCGAGATCCTAGACGATACGCAAGATGAGAAAATCATCATCGACACCGCAAATATAAATACCCACTTTATACAAACCATCGCTTTCATCCTATTTTCTCTTTAAAATGTGTATCCCAAGGTAAAACTAGCCGTATGATAGTTCAGACCTATGTTATAAGCATATCCCTTGTATTGCTTATCTATACCCAGATCATAGCCAACCTTGAAAGCGACCCGTTTCACCTCTATACCAGCCTCTATGGTAGCTCCCCAGTCAAAACGAGGCGCTACCGCATATCCTTGGCCGGGATTAAACGGGTTATATGATATTTCCTTATTATAGGGCAGCTTTCCTTTTAAAGAATAATCACTTTCCTCATACGTCACTTTTCCTCCCAAGCCAACCGCCAAATAGGGACCGACCGCCAAATGTAACCGAACATCCTTACTTACCTGCCAATCGAAACGAGCCAAGATCGGTAATTGGATATATTCACGATGCTCCTTCTGACTGCGATGCCTTATACCTTCTACATCAAAATCCTTAATTCCATAGGTATCATAATAGAAGCCCGTAAAGCCGTAACCATTACCATAACCGTATCCCCACAGATTCAAATAATCACTGGAAACGGGATAGAGAAATATACTCGTACCTTCCCGTCCCCCATATGGACTCTCACTAGTTCCATAAATCTCACTATAAGAAGACAGCCCCTTCCCCCGTCGCACATAGTACAAACCGGATTGAAGCGAGAACCAGCCCGATCCGAATGTATAAGAGACCGCGGCCCCAGCCTTAAAGCCTACCTTAGCGACATCTCCCTTATACTTTGTCACGTTCATACCGGCTTCCGGCGTCACTTTCCATTGCGCTTGGGCCGAGATCACGCACGTCATCAACATCACAAATACCACCAACTTCCTCATACACTCTCCATGCTTTAATGAAATAAACAAGTAACCTTTATCTCTAAGACAGAGAAATATGAAAAACCCCCATTCCTTTCTATAAAAATTATCCGAAAAAGAACATATAAACACGGATAGCGGTCTCTCGCAAAGCTTTCAATGCCTTGCTCATCTGGTTCTCAACCGTTTTTACCGATAAATTCAATTCCTCCGCGATCTCTTGGTATTTCAAGCCATCCCGTTTGGATAACAAGAAAATCTTCTTCCGTTCGGGAGGTAACTGATCGATAGCGTCCCACAGGCGGGCGTCACGCTCCGATCGCAGGATGTCTTCCTCTTCCGAGGTATCTTCTACGTCGGGTAACTGCTCGGTGGCCTCAGCGTTTACGGGTTGTGAGGTAAATGAAAGAGAACGATTCCTCACCGCTTGATATAAATAAGCCTTGAGATTCCCGATCACATTACCAGCCCGGTTCTTATCCCATACATCTGCGAAGGCCTGTTGCACGATATCCTCGGCATCGTCCACCTGATCGGTATAACGAAGCGCAAACAAACACAAGGGCTTATATAAACTCTTGAAATGATGTTCAAATTCTTGGGTGGTAATAGCAGCCATACGTTTGTTATCTGTAACTATTCACCGCAAAGTAACAACCTTTTCTTTTTAACAAATCGCTTTTCAGGTTCTTTATAATGGTTTTAATAAAAAGAAAGCGTTTAAGGACTTATCCCTAAACGCTTTTTCTTATTTTTAATTAATAAGCATCAATATGGACGAAAACCGATAATCTGGCGTACCTCATTTAAAGTCTTAGAAGCGCTCTCACGAGCTTTCTCCGCACCCATACGGGCTACCTTATCCAGATATTCCGTATTGGCGGCCATATCCAAGATACGCTCACGGATCGGAGCGCAGAACTTATTGATATCCTCGGCCAACTGCTTTTTCATATCGCCGTAACGGATCTCGCAATTGTTGTATTTCTCATTAAAGAAATCATAGGTCTCTTTCTCGGAGACAATTTCCATCATCGTGAATAAATTGGCGATCGGCTCGGGCTTCACGCTATTCGGCTCGGTTGGTCCCGCATCAGAAACCGCTTTCATAACCTTCTTCTTGATTGTTTTCTCATCATCGATCAAGTAGATCGCGTTACCCTCACTCTTACCCATCTTACCGGAGCCATCCAAGCCCGGTACTTTCACGGACTTATTGCCCAAATGGAACGACGCAGGTTCCGGGAAGAAATCTACTCCATAGGTAGAATTGAAACGGCGGGCGAAACGACGGGCCATTTCCATATTCTGCTCCTGATCCTTACCTACAGGAACCTTCAACGCCTTATGGATAATAATATCGGCGGCCATCAAGGTCGGGTAAGTCAACAAACCAGCGCTTACGCTATGTTTATTACCTTCATTAAAAATCTCCTTCTCTACATCGCCTTCACATCCTTCCCGGCTGATATGCAACTGCTGACGGGCCTTATCCTTAAAGGAAGCCGTACGCATCAACTCGCCGATACCGGCGTTCATATTCAAATATAGATACAACTCTACCACCTCCGGCACATCGCTCTGAATATAAATGGTAGCTTTTTCCGGATCGATACCACAAGCCAGATATTCCGAGAGGATCGTCTTTACGCTATTTCGTATATTGTCAGGATGCGGGTGAGTAGTCAACGAATGCCAATCAGCGATAAAGAAGAAACAATTATACTCATCTTGCATCCGCAAGAAACTCTTTACCGCGCCAAAGTAATTGCCTAGATGCAGATTACCTGTTGGTCTGATTCCACTTACTACTGTTTCCATGTCTTGTTATTTTTAGTTTTCAAGTGGCGGCAAAGATAGTAATATTCTCACAATATACATATATTATATGCCGCAGATCCTCCTAACCACCTATTATAACGGTGGGACATCCCAATACGATTTGCCCTCCGTGAGCTGTCGTATCTCCCATTCTGGCGGCAGGTTTACCGCAGATCATCACGGTGGAAGATCCTTTAATGATCGTATCCGGAGGGCCTACACAAACGCAATTATCTCCCATTACCGCCGCCGGTAGCTTGCCGATTAGAACAGTCGCCGCTCCCGGCCCTACAATAGGACCGCCTACATGGGGTATCGGTGATGGCCAAGCCGGGGTTTGCATAGGACATGTATGCATATCTGTCAATCTTGCTGCTGGAGGCATATTTATTACTTTTTAGTTAACGATTTATTGAAATGATAATCTACAAATATATAATATTTATCATGAATATACTACTTTTGCGCGCTAATATTTTTAATCATGAATGCAAAAGCAAAAGGATATGTTCTAGGGACTATCGCCGCCGCGACTTATGGAATGAACCCCTTGTTCGCCCTACCCTTGTATAAAGCCGGTATGAATCCGGATTCAGTCCTGTTTTTCAGATATTTATTCGCGATCCCGGTATTAGGTATCATGATCAAAACGAGAGGGCGGAACTTTAAGTTGAAACCCAACGAGATCGTTCCTTTAATCCTCATGGGGCTGTTGGTTTCCTTCTCTTCCCTAGCGTTATTCCAAAGCTATAATTATATGGAAGCAGGCATCGCCTCGACTTTGCTGTTTGTCTATCCGATCTTAGTGGCGCTGATCATGGCGTTTGTCTTCAAGGAGAAATTAACGTTGCAAACCATCTTTTGTATCTTGCTGGCATTAGGCGGTATCGGCTTACTTTATAAAAGTGGCGACGGAACGACTCTTAGTTTAACCGGTGTCCTGTTGGTCATGGCTTCCGCTCTTTCCTATGCTATTTATATCGTAGGCGCGAATCGTCCGCTATTGAAGAATATCGCTACGTTGAAACTTACGTTCTATGTCTTGCTTTTCGGAATGACCTTGTTTTTAGTCCGTATAGATTTCGGCAGGAGCCTTCACATTGTCCATGATTGGTATTTATGGGGTAACCTGATCGCTCTAGCCATATTCCCAACCGCTATCTCTTTCCTTTGCACGACACTGGCGGTCCAATATATCGGCTCCACCCCGACGGCGATCCTCGGAGCCTTGGAACCGTTGACCGCCGTATTCTTCGGAGTGACTGTCTTCGGTGAATCATTAACGTTACGATTGTGTTGCGGAATCATCCTGATCATCCTAGCCGTTACCCTCATTATCGCAGGAAGTAACGTAACAAGCCACCTAGTTCGTTTTCGAAAGCTTTTCCCAAGGCTTCCGCTTAAGAAAAAGAACGCTAAATCATAAAATCATATACAGGCATCATTTCTAGATACTATTCTACGGGGCTATCGCAAATCTATGATAAATTCGTAAAATCATTTGTTACAATCAATTATTTTACATATGTTTGCAATAAACAATACGTATCCAATCATGATCACCAAGTTCTCAACATGCTTATTGTTCCTTGCATTGCTCTTAAATAGTTGTCAGCAAAGGAATCAACCCACCTCTCCCCAATATGAAGCGGAGTATAATCGTTCGACGACTCCGGCCCTCATTGATATAGAAAAGGCGCTGGACCATCCGGCGATGTTGAAACTGAGTCAAATAGCCTCTAAGCTGGAATATTATAATGTTGGAGACGCTCGTTACACGGTAACACAAGCGATCGCTATTCCGGATAGCGACGCTTTCATCACATTCAATAACCCACGTATTTATTATCGTAAGCAAGGCATTCCCAGCAAACGATATGGATTTAAGGCCTTGGATTATAAATGGAACCATGGGATGAACGGCCTTAATCTATTTTACGACAAGAAAACAACCCGTATGTACTGCGCCTTGAGCGGCCTCGACCAAGACAATAAAAAAGATTCGACCACATTCAACGATATAAGGCCATGTATCGGGGAATTACCCACATTAGATACGATGCTGACCATTCAGAATTATATATTCCCCGAAAACCTGCCTACCCAATATTCGATAAATGCGGATGCCAGTCAAATAGTAGGCTTCTCCTCCTCGGGATATATGCTTTGTGATTATGCGGAAGGCTCTAAAATCCCGAAAGGAATAACGACATTCAACCTTCGAGGAGATACGCTTTGCAAATTCATCCTCGCAGATGCCAAGGATATTAACGTCTCTCCGGATACGATCACCCGGTTTCAAACCTTTTATTGGAATACGGATCAAGATCGGATGAATTTCTTGATTCCTTATCGCGATACGGTATACCAGCTTTCAAGTTCCCACTCGATCACCCCTTTATATGCGCTTCATAAAGACAATCAAGATAAACCGACCGGTCTTCGTTCTTTCTTGGAGAATCCGAATGGGCTATTTATGGGAGTCTTTCAAAAAGGTTCTCCCGCCATCTATAATTGGCTGGGATGGCTGGACGATTACAAACCGGTTATCACCCATCGAGTAGTCTATCTCAAGAAAGAGAAGAAAACATACGCCTTACCCAAAAGCTCCGGAGGATTTATCAATGATATAGATGATGGACTTCCGTTCTGGCCAGACGGACAAACCGATGACTGTGTTTATATGATTCGTACCGTCACCGAAATGCGTGAGACCGTTAAACGCACAGGCTCCTCCCGCCAAAAAGACCTAATCAAATTCTTAGACGATCCTAAAGTGTTCGAGAGGGATTATGTTATGATCGTGGCAAGACCTTGATGGATATTCAATAGATAAAGCCAAACATCCATAAAGGAATCATATTGCGGAAAGCATACTCTATGTCATCTTTCACCACATATCCATCCGCCGCTTGCTTGATCTGTTGCCGCGTCTTATTCTTTCCCCCAATCTCAAAGGTTCGGCCATCTATCTCAAAGTCTGAAATCGCAGAAGAAGTAACGAAGCATACGACTCGCATCCAAGATAGAAAAACCGTCTCACGCACGGAACCGATATCCGGTACCTGCTCCGACAACGCATAAGCCAGATTCGTATTATTCAGATAGATATTCTCTACTTTCTCCAATAATTTCAAGCCCTGCGCTTTTTCCCGCAGTAAATTAACCAGACCTGCCTTCTCCAAATAACTCATGTAGTCGGGCAACACATTCCGGCTGATATCCAAGTCTCTCGCCAACTTCGTATAATTTGGTTTGAAAGGGACACTTTGAGCTAATACATATAATAATTTCTTCAACTTTACGGCAGAAGCCACCGTCATCTCCGCAAAAATCGGAATATCAGATTCCACCATTTGGTTAATCACGCTACGCAGACGCAAGAGATATTCCGTATCTTGAAAAAATGGATAATAACCTGTCGATAAATAATCATTAAATAATTTGAGTGGACGAGCTTCCTTATAAGGGAACTCAACCTTCCTGCGACTTAAATCCGCACCACCTTTCTCCAGATCAAGAATAGACGAACCTGTATAGATAACTTGAAGACCAGGAATTTGATCGTATATATTCTTCACCTCCCTAGACCAATCTTTGTATTTATGAATCTCGTCAATATAAAGTTTTTTCCCACCCAGATTATAAAATTGATAAGCCATGTCGAATAACCGATACTTGGTAAAATAGAAATCATCTGCCGTAACATACAAAGACTCATCCTCACGATCATACAATTTGATATGCTGCAACAATAGGGTAGTCTTCCCAACACCACGAGCACCTAAAATCGCAACCAATCGACTATCCCATGCGATCTGATCATGAAGAAAGCGCACGACTTCTGTCGAAGTATGCTCTAATTGAGTTCTAAAGGAACGAAATAAGGTCTCCATATCGATTCATGTTTAAAGGACAAATATACAAAATTGCACGATACGATGTGCAATTTTGTATGAAAATTGCACATCGTATCGTGCAATTTCCTTTATATAGGTTGACCATGTTCTATCCTATTGATGAACGAGGTTTACCCGGACAAAAATAATTAACATTGTTTGCACAAATTCATTCAACTCACGATATAAATAGGTGACCTTAGATTGGCAATCCTAAGAGCAATACTGACTTGGCTAAGTAATATATACTGACTTGCCCGACACAGTATATATTACTTAGCCAAGTCAGTACTACTGCCGATAGCAAGCTCATCACACAAATAAACCATCAAATGAACGTTGAAATGGAGAATTTACTCTCCCGAAACTATCTTTAGTGAATATCCTTTACCCCGAGCACTCTCTATCACCAAACCCGGAATAGGAGACAAATCCTCTTTAAGCCTTTTAGCCGTAACGGTAAGATGCACGAAAAGTACTATCTAATGATAATATCTGAA
>ERZ840096.2409-NODE-2409-length-15199-cov-13.094757_pt1 | contig 15199 bp, 10 predicted proteins | sample MGYA00519878_ERZ840096 | MGnify/ENA primary metagenome ERZ840096 (study PRJEB31850, sample SAMEA3708865) | human gut metagenome | biome: human gut; feature: human-associated habitat; material: faeces | place: China | collected 2014 ...
TATAGGAGGGCAAGAACTATGAAGATCATTCCTCTTGCAGACCGTGTTGTTATCAAGGCCGTTGAAGTCGAGGAGACCACCAAGGGCGGCCTCATCCTGACCGGCAGCGCCAAGGAGAAGCCCCAGGTGGCTGAGGTCGTGGCTGTTGGCCCCGGCGGCATCGTGGACGGCAACGAAGTCAAGATGACCGTGAAGGTTGGCGATAAGGTCCTGACCAGCAAGTACTCCGGTACTGAGGTCAAGGTGGACGGCGAGGAGTGCACCATCGTGCGTCAGGGCGATATCCTGGCCATTGTGGAGTAAGTTTCCCCTCTGAAATTGAAATTTGAGCTTTGAAGGAGCGATTTGATTATGGCAAAACAGATCAAGCAGGGCGAGGATGCCCGCAAGGCACTGTGTGCCGGTATTGATACCCTGGCAAATACCGTGAAGATCACCCTGGGCCCCAAGGGCCGCAATGTGGTGCTGGGCAAGAAGTTCGGCGCACCCGTCATCACCAACGACGGCGTGACCATTGCCAAGGAGATCGAGCTGAAGGACGAGTTCGAGAACATGGGCGCACAGCTGGTGCGTGAGGTCGCAACCAAGACCAACGATGCCGCAGGCGACGGCACCACCACCGCAACCGTTCTGGCACAGGCCATGGTCACCGAGGGCATGAAGAACGTTACCGCCGGTGCCAACCCCATGGATATCCGCCGCGGCATGAGCAAGGCTGTTGCCAAGGCCGTTGAGACCATCAAGGCCCACAGCCAGAAGGTCAAGGATAGCAACGATATCGCCCGCGTCGGCACCATTTCTGCCGGTGACCCCGAGATCGGCCGCCTGATCGCCGAGGCTATGGAGAAGGTCACCTCCGACGGTGTCATCACCATCGAGGAGAACAAGACCACCGCCGAGACCTACAATGAGATCGTGGAAGGTATGCAGTTTGACCGCGGCTACCTGACCCCCTATATGGTCACCGATACCGACAAGATGGAGGCTGTTCTGGACAACGCCGCCGTCCTGATCACCGATAAGAAGATCAGCGTCATCCAGGATCTGGTCCCCCTGCTGGAGCAGGTCATGCAGAACGGCATGAAGCTGCTGATCGTGGCTGAGGACATCGAGGGCGAGGCTCTGTCCACCCTGATCGTCAACCGCCTGCGCGGCACCCTGAACGTCTGCGCTGTCAAGGCTCCCGGCTTTGGCGACCGCCGCAAGGAGATGCTGCAGGATATCGCTATCCTGACCGGCGGCACCGTTGTGTCCGCTGATCTGGGCTATGAGCTGAAGGACGCTACCGTCCAGATGCTGGGCCATGCCCGTCAGGTCAAGGTCACCAAGGAGAACACCACCATCGTGGGCGGCGCAGGCGATAAGGATGCCATTGCAGCCCGCATTGCACAGATCCGCAACCAGATCGAGGCTTCCACCAGCGATTTCGACCGCGAGAAGCTGCAGGAGCGCCTGGCAAAGCTGGCCGGCGGCGTTGCAGTCATCAAGGTCGGTGCTGCTACCGAGGTCGAGATGAAGGATAAGAAGCTGCGCATCGAGGATGCTCTGAACGCAACCAAGGCTGCTGTTCAGGAAGGCGTTGTCGCTGGCGGCGGCACCGCTCCCATCAACGCCATCCCCGCTGTGCGCGCCCTGTGCGACACGCTGGAAGGCGATGAGCGCACCGGTGCCAAGATCGTCCTGAAGGCTCTGGAGGCACCTCTGCGCCAGATCGCCAAGAACGCCGGTCTGGAGGGCAGCGTCATCATCGACAAGATCGTCTCTGCCAACAAGCCCAACTACGGCTTCGACGCTCAGAACGAGGTCTTTGTTGAGGATATGATCGCCGCCGGTATCGTTGACCCCACCAAGGTCACCCGTTCCGCTCTGGAGAACGCAGCATCCGTCGCTGAGATGGTGCTGACCACCGAGAGCCTGGTCGCTGACCTGCCCGAACCCCCCGCTGCTCCCGCAGCCGGTGGTGACATGGGCGGCATGGGCGGCATGTACTAAGCTGCACCGGCTCCCCGTACCAATTCAATACGCCGCAGAAGGCAGGACTTCCCACCCGGGAGGTTCTGCCTTCTTTTTTGTTTACACGCCCCCTTTCCTGCCCATCCTAAGCGGGAGAGGGGGCGTTTTCATGTCCGGCAAACGGGTGCTGGCCCTGTATGGGGCCCTGCTGTTCTGCTTTGCGGCGGTGGTCTGCCGCCTGTACTGGCTCTGCTCCGACACGGCCTACGGGGCCCGGGCGGCGGCGCAGAGCGTGGTCACCCTCCACCTGCCCGCCCGGCGGGGCAATTTTTATGATCACAGAGGCCAGCTCCTCACGGGGCAGACCACCCGCTGGATGGCCCTCTGTGTGCCCGGGGAGGGCAGCTATGCCCGCCTGTTTGCCTACACCGATGCAGCCGGGCAGGCGGCGCTCTACCAGAAGCGGAACGCCGCATCCCCGTTTCTGCTGGAGGTGGACCGGGACGTTTCCGCGCTGGGCGTTTCCTGCTGGCCGACGGCACGGCGAAGCTCTGCCGCCCCGCTGGCAGTGCAGCTGCTGGGGTATCTTGATGGCGAGGGCCACGGTGCCGCCGGGCTGGAAGCCGCCTTTGATGATCTGCTCACCGGCAGCGGGGCGGGGGATACCCTGCTCTGCACCGTCAACGCCCAGGGAAAGCTGCGGGCCGAGCCCGTCCTCACCCCCGCCGACAGCGGGGCCGTGGGGGTACAGCTGACCCTTTCCCGGGAGATCCAGCAGACTGCCGAAGCCGTGGCCAACGAGACGATGCAGAGCGGCTGCATCCTGGTGCTGGACACCGCCAACGCCAAGGTGCGGGCCTGCGTCAGCCGCCCTGGCTATGATCCGGAAAACATTTCGGCCAGCCTGAACGCCCCGGACAGCCCCCTGCTGGAACGGGCGTTTCAGTGCTATGCCGTGGGCTCGGTGTTCAAGCCGGTGGTGGCGGCAGCGGCGCTGGAGGCAGGGGAGAGCGGCTTTGTCTACACCTGCCCCGGCTGGTGCGCGGTGGATGGCCGGATCTTCCGCTGTGCGGGCGGCATCCCCCATGGCGAGGTGGATCTGGCCGGTGCGCTGGAAAAGAGCTGCAACGGCTACTTCATCCGGCTGGGGCAGGTGCTGGGGGCCGATGCAGTCCGCGCCATGGCAGAGCAGCTGGGCTTCGGGCAGGCGATCCCGCTCACCGATGCCCTGCACACGGCGGCTGGGGTCCTGCCGGAGCGGGAGGCTCTTGCGTCCAGCGGGGCCTACGCCAATTTCTGCTTCGGGCAGGGGGAGCTGCTGGCATCCCCCCTCCAGATCGCCGCCATGATGAACACCATTGCCTGCGGGGGAATCTGCCGCACCCCGCTGCTGCTGGAGACCACTCTGGACGAGACCACCGGCGCGCCCCTCACGGCGCTTTCCCATGTCCGGAGCAGGCGGGTGCTTACAAAGTGCACCGCCGCCGCCCTGCAGGCCCTGTTGGCGGGTGTGGTGGCCGGGGGCACCGGCCATGAGGCCGCCCTGCCAGGCCAGACCGCGGCGGGCAAGACCGGCACAGCCCAGACCGGCCAGTTTTCCGGCGGTACAGAGCTGAAAAATTACTGGTTTGCGGGCTTTGTCCCGGCAGAGCAGCCCCGCTATACCATCGTGGTGCTGCAGGACACGCAGGCCGAGCCTGCCTTTTCCAGCGCGGCCATCTTTGCCCGGGTGGCGGCAGGGCTGGAAATTCTGGCCCCGTAGCCCACGGTTTTTCTTGCATTTCCCGGCCTTTTGTGCTATCATACACTTGTATTTGTATGCAGTCTCTATGAAACTAAAGATAAAAGGAGCGTTCCATCCATGTCTGTCATTGAAATCGTCGGCGGTGCCATCCTGCTGGTCGTCTCGGCCGTCATCATCCTCCTCACCCTGATGCAGCACACCCACGGTCAGGGTCTGGCCGGTGCCATCAACGGTGGTGTGGGCGGTGCCAACAATGCACGCCTGACCCCTGCGGATCAGATGCTGGCCAAGGTGACCCGCATTGCAGGCATCGTGTTCTTTGTGGTGGCTATCCTGGCCTGTGTGTTCGCCAGCCGTCTGGCCTGAGCACCCGTGTACAGCCCCGTGTAAGGCGGGGCTGTTTTTCTGTCTAAACCTCTCGTGGGAAAGAAGTTGTCCGGGTTCCATTGGAGAATGCCGGAAAAGTGTTAAGGAGAAAAATATGTCATTACGCGATAAAATCGAACATGCCATCCAGAACCAGCCCTGCATGGTCAAGGACCTCAAGGCAAAGTTCGGCGGCGACCGTGCCGCGGACCGCAAGGTGATGGAGGCTCTGGACGAGCTGGTGCACGACGCTGTGGTCTGCCAGAAGTCCGGCGTGTTCTTCACTGCCCGCTCCGGCCGTGCCGAAAAGGCCCTGCCCTGCAAGGTGGTCAAGCTGGGCAAGAACTTTGCCTTTGTGATGCTGGAGGATGAATCCAGCGATATCTTCATCCCGGGCCGCTTCACCCGCGGTGCCATGCCCGGCGATTCCGTTCTGGTGGAGAAGTTTGCCCACCCCCGGGTGGAGGGCAGCGATGAGGGCGAGATCCTTGCCGTGCTCGAGCAGAAGAACGACATGGTGGGCACTGCCCGCCGCATCGAGGGCCGCCTGAAGTTCGTGCCCGATGACTGCCCGGCCATCTCCATGACCATCCAGCGCGACTGCGAGGGCGGCGCGAAGGACGGCGACAAGGTGGCTGTGGAGATCCTGCAGCGCGGGACCCGGCAGGAGGATCACCGCGTGGGCGTTTCCATGCGCTTTGGCAGCTGCGAGGAAGCCAAGCGCTGCGCCAAGGCCCTGCTCTACGCCAAGGACATCCACACCCGTTTCCCCGAGAAAGTGCGGGACGAGGCCAGAAAGTTTGAGGACATGACCGTGTCCGAGGAGGACTGCAAGGGCCGCATGGATCTGCGCGCTCTGCCCATCTTCACCATCGACAGCGCCGAGACCAAGGATATCGACGATGCTGTCAGCCTGACCCGGCTCCCCGGGGGCGGCTATGAGCTGGGCGTTCACATTGCCGATGTCTCCCACTACGTCAAGCCCGGCAGTGAGCTGAACGAGGAAGCCTTCAACCGCGCCACCTCGGTCTACTATGCGGATCAGGTCGTGCCCATGCTGCCCAAGAGCCTTTCCAACGGCATCTGCTCCCTGAACGAGAAGGAGCTGCGCCTGGCGTTCTCCTGCCTGATGCGTCTGGATCAGGACGGCAATCTGACCGACTACAAGTTCGTCAAGTCCATCATCTGCAGCCGGGTCAAGGGCGTGTATTCTGAGATCAACGCCCTGCTGGCCGGCACTGCCGATGCCGAGACCCAGGCCAAGTATGCCGAGGTGCTGGATCAGCTGCCCGCCATGAAGGAGCTGTACGCCCACCGCGCCCGCCTGCGCAAGGAGCGCGGCTGCATCGATTTCGAGAGCGGGGAAGTCAAGCTCATTCTGGATGAGAACGGCCACTGCATCGATGTGAAAAAGCGCACCTCCGGCGAGAGCGAGGCCATGATCGAGGAGTTCATGCTGCTGGCCAACCAGTGCGCCGCCCACTTTGCCCGGGTCAGGCAGATCCCCTTTGTCTACCGTGTCCACGAGGAGCCCAACGGCGAGAAGCTGGAGCGCCTGCACAGCCTGCTGCAGGCCTGCGGCATCAACGACCACTTTGCCAAGGAAGTGCCCACCCCCAAGGAGCTGAGCGCCATTCTGGAAGGTGTGCGCGGCACCCCGTTTGAGCAGATCGTCAACACCGGAATGCTCCGCTGCATGTCCAAGGCCTGCTATGAGGAAAAGCCCAAGGGCCACTATGGTCTGGTGCTCAAGGATTACGCCCACTTCACCAGCCCCATCCGTCGCTACCCGGATCTGGCCATCCACCGCATGATGACCGACCTGCTCAGCGGCACCGACAAGGAGACCATGATCGTCCGCTACACCGATTTCGCGGAGAAGGCCTCCAAGCAGTCCAGCGAGCGGGAAGTGCTGGCCGTTCAGATCGAGCGCAAGGCCGAGGATTACTACAAGGCCGAGTACGCCCGCCGCCATCTGGGTGAGTGCTACGAGGGCATCATCTCCGGCGTGACCCAGCGCGGCATCTTTGTGGAGCTGGAGAACGGCGTGGAGGGCTTTGTGCCCGCTTCCAGCCTGACCGCCACCGGCACCACCCTCACCGAGGGCATCCGCCTTTCCGACCCCGCCTCCGGCAAGACCTGGAGCCTGGGCGACAGCATGATGATCACCATCGTCCGCGCCGATATCAACCTCGGCAAGGTCGATTTTGAGGTAGCACCCGAAAGCAAATAATCCGTGAACGTTCAAAAGCGCCTGCTTCTTCGGAAGCGGGCGCTTTTTTGTGCGAGGCTATACACAGTTTCGTCATATTTCCGACAATGGTCGGGGTTTGTATAAATTTTATACACTGTTCAGGATTTGTTTGTTGTTCTGGAAAAACCACTGGGGTATACTAAGCACAACGAAAGGGAAGACGACACAGAACCATGAACGCAGTCTTCCCAATACGATTTACAGGAGGTTCCCAGTATGTATTATTCCAGTGGCAACTACGAAGCATTTGCACACCCCAAAAAGCCTGAGGGCGTTGACAATAAATCGGCTTACCTCATCGGCTCCGGTCTGGCGGCCCTGACTGCCGCCTGCTACCTGGTCCGTGACGGCCAGATGCGGGGCGACCACATCCATGTGTTTGAGAAGGACCCGCTGCCCGGCGGTGCCTGCGATGGCTACAAGTACGATATCGGCTATGTCATGCGCGGCGGCCGTGAGATGGACAACCATTTCGAGGTCATGTGGGATCTGCTCCGCTCCATCCCCTCGCTGGAGACCGAGGGAGCCAGCGTGCTGGACGAGTATTACTGGCTGAACAAGGAGGACCCCAACAAGTCCCTCTGCCGTGCCACCGTCAACCGCGGCCAGGATGCCCACACCGATGGCAAGTTCGCCATCTCCGATCAGGGTGCCATGGAGATCATGAAGCTCTTCTTCACCCCGGACGAGCAGCTGCAGGACAAAAAGATCACCGATATCTTTGACGATGAGGTGTTCTCCTCCAACTTCTGGATGTACTGGCGCACCATGTTCGCCTTTGAGAACTGGCACAGCGCGCTGGAGATGAAGCTCTACCTCAAGCGCTATATCCACCACATCGGCGGTCTGCCCGATTTCACCGCCCTGCGCTTTACCCGCTACAACCAGTACGAGTCCATCATCCTGCCCATGGTCACCTACCTGAAGGATCATGGCGTGGACTTCCAGTACGAGACCAAGGTCACCGATGTCCAGTTCCGGATCGAGGGCGGCAAAAAGCAGGCCAGCAGCGTGACCGTGGATCACAAGGGTGAGAGCAGGATCATCGACCTCACCGAGAACGACCTGCTCTTCATCACCAACGGCGGCTGCGTGGAGAGCTGCACCATCGGCTCTCAGGACAAGGCCGCAGGGTTTGATCCCACCATCAAGCCGGGCAACGGCTGGGATCTGTGGAAGAAGATCGCCGCGCAGGATCCTTCCTTCGGCCATCCCGAAAAGTTCTGCTCTCAGCCGGAGCTGTCCAACTGGGAAAGCGCCACCATCACCACCCTGGACGACAAGATCCCCCAGTATATCAAGAAGATCTGCAAGCGTGACCCCTTCAGCGGCCACACCGTCACCGGCGGCATCGTCACGGTCAAGGATTCCAGCTGGCTGCTCAGCTGGACCCTGAACCGCCAGCAGCAGTTCCGTGATCAGCCCAAGAACCAGCTCTGCGTCTGGGTCTACGGCCTGTTCAGCGACAAGCCCGGCGATTACGTCAAGAAGCCCATGCGCGACTGCACCGGCCGCGAGATCTGCATGGAGTGGCTGTACCACATCGGCGTGCCCGAGGAGGACATTGCCGAGCTGGCTGAGCACAGCGCCAACACCGTGCCTGTGATGATGCCCTATATCGATGCCTTCTTCATGCCCCGTGCCTTCGGCGACCGCCCCGACATCGTGCCCCAGGGCGCTGTCAACTTCGCCTTCCTGGGCCAGTTTGCCGAGACCGGCCGTGACACCATTTTCACCACCGAGTACTCCATGCGCACCGGCATGGAAGCGGTTTACACCCTGCTCAACATCGACCGCGGCGTGCCCGAGGTCTGGGGCAGCACCTATGATGTCCGCAGCCTGATCGATGCAACGGTCAAACTGCGTGACGGCAAGAAGATCACCGATATGGATCTGCCCTTCATCCAGCGGGTGGCCCTCAAGGAAGTGCTCAAGAAGATCGAGGGCACCGACCTTGAGAAGTTCCTCAAGGAATACCATGCCATCTGACACAGCAAGCGCTGTTTCCTCCGGCCCATTTTGGACCTCCCCCTGAATGCGGCAAAGGGCTGTTGCAAGCCCTCTCCGTCATTGCTGCGCAATGCCACCTCTCCCGAGGGGAGAGGCAATTGCTCTCCCAGATTCAGCTTCTGCTGACCTTGGAGATGCGTTGGCTCCCCCTTTGGGGGAGCTGGCGAGCGGTAGCGAGACTGAGAGGGTGAGTGACAGCTCTTTGCCCTTTTTTTCTGCCATTTTGCGAGAAACCGCCCAAAACCGGACCTCTTTTGTGAAAGAAATTGACACAGAATTTACAGTTTTCTCTTGCGATAAATGGGGAACTGTGTTAAGCTGTAAATAAGAATGTGCTCACCCCGAGAGCACCCAAGATAAAAAGGAGGTCTTTCCCTGTGAAACAGTTCATTACCCGCCGCAGCTTTATCAAGGCTGCCGGTGCTGCCACGGCACTGACCGCAGTTTCTGTCGGTGCACCCGCCGCCTTTGCGGAGGAGACCAATTGCTTCTTTGGTGACAAAGCGGATGTGACCATCCTCTACACCAACGATGTCCACACCTATATCGACAACAAGTCCCCCAAGCCCACCTATGCTGCCATTGCTGCCCTGAAAAAGAGCATCGAGGACACCGGCCGGGATGTGCTGCTGGTGGATGCAGGCGACCATATCCAGGGCACCGCTTACGGCTCCATGGATGACGGCGCTACCATCATCGAGCTGATGAACGAGGCCGGTTACGATCTGGCCACCCCCGGCAACCATGAGTTCGACTACGGCATGGACCGTGCCAAGGCTGTGATCCAGGAAGCCGACTTCCCCTATGTCTCCTGCAACTGGGTCGATCTGCGCACCGGCTTCAACGTTCTGCCCAGCGTCAAGTTCTTCTTTGTGGGCGGCCGCAAGATCGCCTTTGTGGGCGTGACCACCCCCGAGACCTTCACCAAGTCCACCCCGGCCTACTTTATGAACGATGCCCAGACCAAGTACATCTACGACATTCTGGGCGGCGAGGACGGCCAGAAGCTCTACGATGCCGTTCAGAAGGCCATCGACAAGGCTGAGTTCTGGGGCGCTGACACCATCATCGGTCTGGGCCATCTGGGCGTTGACCCCTCCTCCTCTCCCTGGACCAGTGAGGAAGTCATTGCACACACCCACGGCTTTACCGCTTTCATCGACGGCCACTCCCACACCGTGATGGCCAACAAGCAGGTCACCGATGCTTCCGGCAAGGCAGTCACCCTGACCCAGACCGGTTCTTACTTCAAGAACATCGGCAAGATGACCGTGGGCGCAGACGGCACCATCACCACTGAGCTCATCAACACCTACGAGGGTCTGGATGCTGCCGTGGCCGCCACTGCCTCCAACTGGATCAGCGCAGTGGACGATATGCTGGGCGAGGAGATCGCAGTGGGCGATACCAAATTCTACATCAACGATCCCGCCACCGGCAAGCGCCGCATCCGTTCCGGCGAGACCAACCTCGGCGACTTCGTGGCCGACGGCATCTACACCTATTTCAACGAGATCGAGGAACTCCACTGTGATGTCGCCATTATGAACGGCGGCGGCATCCGCACCGATGTGGAAGCTGGCCCCTGGAGCTTCAAGACCTGCAAGACCGTCAGCCCCTTTGGCAACGTGGCCTGCCTGATGTCCGTGACCGGAAAGCAGATCCAGGACGCTCTGGAGTTTGGTGCCCGCTTTGCCGGTGCTGAGGGCAAGGAGAACGGCGGCTTCCTGCAGGTGGCAGGTGCCAGGTACACGATCCACCCCATGATCCCCAACACCGTTCAGACCAACGACAAGAATGTCTGGACCGGCAGCGCCGCCACCCCGCGTGTCAGCAATGTGGAGATCTACGACAAGACCACCGGTACCTATAAGCCCCTTGACCCGAACGCCACCTACGCTCTGGCCGGCATGAACTACACCCTGCGCAATCTGGGCGATGGCTTTGCCATGTTCGATGGCGCGACCCTCATCAAAGACTATGTCTCTGAGGACTACCTTGTCATGTCCAGCTATGCAGCCATGTTCGGCGGCGTGGATGCCAACGGTCTGCCGCATCTGGCAAGTGCCAACAGCCCGCTGGCCGATTACCCCGGCTACCTGCTCAACTACGAGGACCCGTACGGTGCAGGCCGCATCCAGATGATCTGGTAAATTAAGGATACGACCCTCTCCGTCAACGTCGTAGGCTTTGACGGAGGGGGTTATTTTTAAGTAGCATTGTCAGCAGGAAACGAACCCGGTTTGTGGATCAGGATAGGGGAAAGTTGCACAAATCCGGCAGAACATCCTTGTATACTACGCCAAAGTTTGTAACTTTTTTTATTTGTTTGCTTGCGAACGATCTGCGCTGGAAGTATAATAAACAGGCAAGTAATATATCAGCTGTGCTGTGGCAGGCACAGAAACAAAGGAGAAACATTATGCAGACACGGTATACCAGCGCCGACCAGTGGGCAGAGGCCAAGGACGGCGTGATCCCTGCACCCTACGCTCTGGAAGAGGGCGAGCAGATCATTGACCAGTACCTTGAGCCGGTCATCTTCCACAACGTCAACGGCCCCGACATCGGTGTGACCACCTGCGGCGTGATCGTCAAGGACGGCCTGTACTTTAAGGATCTGGACAACAGCGGCGAGCTGGCCCCCTACAAGGATTGGCGGCTGAGCCCTGAGCAGCGCGCTGAGGATATGGTCAAGCATCTGCGGCTGGATCAGCAGGCAGGCCTTGTGCTGAACACCCTGTTCAACACCCCTGTGGTACCCACCCGTGCCGAGGCCACCAACGCCGAAGGCAAGCTGGAGCTGGGCAAAATCTACAAGCACCACAACCCCGGTGAAAAGCCCATGCCCGGCCCTCTGCCCGGCATGACCGTCAGCATTGATGACAGCCATGTTCTGGAAAAGCACATCGCCGCCGGTGTTTACCGCGGTGATATGCGCTGCGAGGCCGGCATGGTGGCCCTGTACCACAACGCCGGCACCCAGATGCTGGAATACGAGGCCTGCAAGGGCGGCGTGGCCATTCCGTACTCTCTCCACACCAACCCCATCAACATCGGCTACCCGGACTCTCTGGGCATCGGCGCGGCTGTCATTGGCGACGGCAACACCGACATGGTCTATGAGATGGCCCAGACCGACCGCAAGATGATGAAGGCCGAGGGCCTGAACATCATGTACGGCCCTCAGGTCGATGTGACCTCTGACCCCCGCTGGCCCCGTACCTCCGGTACCTACGGCGAGCGTCCCGATGTCACCAGCGATATTGCCGAGGCTCTGGTCAAGGGCTATCAGGATGGCGACAACGGCCTGAACGAGGGTTCCGTTGTTCTGACCATCAAGCACTTCCCCGGCGATGCCCCCTCTGAGAATGGCTTTGAGCCCCATGTGCCCATCGGCCAGTGGCGCATCTACCGCACCCCCGGCTCGATGGAAAAGTATCATCTGCCCCCGTTCCAGCGCGCCTTTGACCACAAGGTCTCTTCCATCATGCCGGACTACTCCCGCATTGCCACCGATGGCCGTGCCGTGCCCCAGACCTACCGGGGCGAGGTGACCAGCACCGAGGAAGTGCCCAGCGCTTACAGCAAGGAGCTGATCACCGATCTGGCCCGGAACAAGATGGGCTTTGACGGCTATGTCAACTCCGACTCCGGCATCACCACCGTTCAGATCTACGGCGTGGAGAACCTCACCGAGCCCGAGCGCTACGCCAAGGCCATCTCTGCCGGTACCGATGTCATCGGCGGCAACACCGACCCCGAGAACATCGTCAAGGCTGTGGAGGACGGTCTGCTGCCCAAGGCAGATCTGGACCGCGCCAGCTACAACCGTCTGCTGAGCCTGTTCCGCACCAAGCGGGTGGATAACCCCTACCTCGACCCCGACAAGGCCGATCAGGCCCGCGTGGATAACTTCGATGGTGCCAAGAAGAAGGCTTACGAGGCCAACCAGAAGGCCGTTGTTCTGGTCAAGAACCACGAGAAGCTCCTGCCTCTGGCCAAGAGCCAGAAGGTCTGCATCGTCACCTTCAAGGGTGTGGACTCCGGCTTTGCACAGATGGCACAGGCCATGGGTGCCGGTCTGGGCAACACGGACGAGGATGCCGCTCTGCGCAAGACCCTGACGGAAGCCTTTGAGAAGAAGGGCTACACCGTGGTGGCCACCCCGGAGGAAGCCGATGTGCTCTACCTGCACGTCTGGCCCATCAGCAACGGTCTGGTGTTCAACCAGTACGCAATGCCCATCATCGAGATGGGCGAGATCGTCACTGACGAGCGCGAGCGCAACAAGAGCCAGAAAAAGACCGGTAACAAGGTCACCGTTGTCACCCTGAAGGACGTGGAGAAGATCAAGGAACTGGCCGATGCCATCCATGCCCGCGGCGGCAAGGTGGTTGGCACCTGCGTGGTCTGCAACCCCTGGCTGCTGGACAAGCTGGAGCCCTACTGCGACGCACTGACCATCCAGTACACCGTCAGCGCCGTTGCCCTGAACAACGCCCTGAACGCTCAGGTCGATGTCATCAGCGGCGACTTTGCCCCCACCGGCAAGCTGAGCCTGACCATGGTCTCTGACCCCGCCGTCATTGCCATCACCGAGCAGGAGATCGACGGTGTGGTGCGCGAGATCTGCGCCTCTCCCAACGACGTTCCCGGCTACGATAAGGATCAGTACATCGATCCCGCTATCCTCGCCAACGTCAAGGGCGGCAGCTACGCCTACTGCGATGCCGACGGCAATTACTACCGCAGCGGCTTCGGTCTGAATTACTAATTACCGTTAACGTAAAAAGAGCGATACAGCGTTTGCTGTATCGCTCTTTTTGGCTTTCTCTGTGAACAAAAAAAGACATCCGAACAGTTCGGATGTCTTTTGGTTGGGGATGAGAGAATCGAACTCCCACAAGTAGAGTCAGAGTCTACCGCACTACCACTATGCAAATCCCCATCAGTCTGGGTCTGTCTTGCGGGGTGAGCCGCTCAACGTGTGCTATTATACGGAAAAAGCGCCGCTTTGTCAAGCGCTTTTTTGAAATTTTTTGCAGAAATCGGAAAAAAGACGCACTTTCGCAGGAGTTCTTGCGGGCTGCTTGATTCCGTCATCCTTCTCATGCTCTTTGCATATACTGGAAATCAGAAGAAGCAAAGACGCACAAAGAGGAGGAACTGCTATGACCCAGACCACGCAAAAGGAAAAGACCCTGCTTTCGCCCCGCATCCCGCGGGACACCGAACACGAGCGCTACCACCCGGAGCTGGAGGAGGAGCTGAAAGAGTGCCTGTTCTGCCTGCACCGGAACGAGATGATGTTCGACCTTGAGGTGGACACCGACCTCATCGAACAGCACATCTATGAGCGGCAGGCCCTTCTGGCCCGCTACCGGTACTTATTGGGCAAGGCCCGGGAGCTGGGGCTGCATACAATATTGGAAAAGTATCAGCCGGTGGGGTAAGGCTTCGTCTTTGTACAGCCTACAAAATACTGCCCACAGAAGATGCGACAAAAATCTTGACAGAATCCCTGAACCGTGCTATCCTATATCAAGATAACAATGCGCAGGTGGTTCTGCGTATCAACTATTTGGAGCTAGAGAGGTTTTTAATTATGGAACGTATTAAGACGATCGCTACTCGTGACCTGACCAAGAGCGTTGTGACCGGTGGCTGCGGCGAGTGCCAGACTTCCTGCCAGTCTGCCTGCAAGACTTCCTGCGGCGTGGCTAACCAGAAGTGCGAGAACAGCAACAAGTAATTTCTGCAAATCGGATGCCGCCTTTGCCGGGCGGCATTTTTTTATGTAACAATGGAATGGAGAATAAAATGGTACATCAGTATCAATTGAACGGCTATAACATCGTGCTGGATACCTGCAGCGGCTCGGTGCATGTGGTGGATGAGGTGGCGTATGATGTCATTGCCATGTACCCCGACCACACCGCCGACGAGATCGTTGCCGCCATGATGGCAAAGTACGGTGACCGTGAGGACGTGACCGAGGCCGACCTGCGCCAGTGCATCGATGATGTGGCAAGCCTGAAGGAATCCGGCAAGCTGTGGAGCCCCGATACCTATGAGAACCTCGCGTTCGATTTCAAGAACCGCAACACCGTGGTCAAGGCCCTCTGCCTGCATGTGGCCCACACCTGCAACCTGAACTGCTCCTACTGCTTTGCCTCGCAGGGCCGCTATCAGGGCGAGCGTGCCCTGATGAGCTTTGAGGTGGGCAAGCGGGCAATGGATTTCCTCATCGAGAATTCCGGCAGCCGCCGCAACCTCGAGGTGGACTTCTTCGGCGGCGAGCCTCTGATGAACTTTGATATGGTCAAGAAGCTGGTGGCCTACTGCCGCGAGCAGGAGAAGATCCACAATAAGAACTTCCGCTTCACCATGACCACCAACGGCATGCTCATTGACGATGATGTCATCGACTTCTGCAACAAGGAGTGCCACAACGTGGTCCTGAGCCTGGACGGCCGCAAGGAAGTCCACGACCGCTTCCGCAAGGACTACGCCGGCCATGGCAGCTACGATGCCATTGTGCCCAAGTTCCAGGAGTTCGTGAAGAAGCGCGGCGATAAGGGCTACTACATGCGCGGCACCTTTACCCACTACAACACCGACTTCACCAACGATATCTTCCACATGGCCGATCTTGGTTTTACTGAGCTGAGCATGGAGCCCGTGGTCTGCGACCCCAGTGATCCCAGCGCTCTGACCGAGGCAGATCTGCCCATCCTGAAGGAGCAGTATGAGATCCTGGCCAAGGAGATGATCAAGCGAAACCGTGAGGGCCGCAGCTTCACCTTCTACCACTACATGATCGACCTGACCGGCGGCCCCTGCATCTACAAGCGCATTTCGGGCTGCGG
>ERZ840096.2444-NODE-2444-length-14965-cov-2.959759_pt1 | contig 14965 bp, 9 predicted proteins | sample MGYA00519878_ERZ840096 | MGnify/ENA primary metagenome ERZ840096 (study PRJEB31850, sample SAMEA3708865) | human gut metagenome | biome: human gut; feature: human-associated habitat; material: faeces | place: China | collected 2014 ...
ATAAAAAATGCCATATGCCCATCGATGAAAAAATACAGCTTCACGCAGACCACGGGGAGATCGTCCCATCAAGAGCGATCCTCAAGACCCCTGCACAGATCGAAATGATCCGCAAAAGTGCTGATCTTAACACAGCGGTTCTCGATGAAGTAGCAAAGCACATCCGTATCGGAATGAGTACCGCTGAGATTGATGAAATTGTCTACCGTTTCACAACGGAGCATGGAGGAATCCCGGCACCTCTGAATTATCAGGGCTTTCCGAAAAGCGTATGCACCTCACTGAATAATGAGATCTGTCACGGAATCCCGGATGAAAATATCATGATCCAGGACGGAGATATTATTAATGTAGATGTTTCTACTATTTTAAATGGATATTTTTCAGATGCATCCCGGATGTTCAAGATGGGAAATGTCTCTGAGCGTGCCGAGCGTCTTGTACGTGTTACGGAAGAGTGCGTCCAGCGGGGACTTGCAGCCGCAAAGCCATGGGGACATCTGGGCGACATTGCCGATGCCATCAATACGCACGCACAGGCCAATGGTTATTCCGTTGTAGAAGAGATCGGTGGTCACGGGATCGGACTTGAATTTCACGAAGATCCTTTCGTAAGTTACGTTACACCAAAGGGAAGTGAGATGCTCCTTGTTCCGGGTATGATGTTTACCATCGAGCCTATGATCAACGAAGGCAGTCCTGACTTTTTTGTGGACGAGGATAACGACTGGACAGTCTATACGATCGATGACGGTCTTTCCGCACAGATCGAGTACATGGTACTGGTAAAGGAAGACGGCGTCGAAGTACTGACCAAATAATAAAAACCTGGCAGGAACTCGCTCTGCGTATTTTCTGTGTTTTAATATCTTTATCGCATCATCTTAACATTTACTAAATTTTTTAAAAATTTTACTTACTTTATGGTAAATTATCACAAAAAATAGTATAATGAAATGGAAGTATTATGAAAGAGAGGGCTTTATATGAAACAAGATAACATGTTGGCTATGATTTTAGCAGGAGGACGTGGTACAAGACTTCACGACCTGACAAAAAAAGTGGCCAAACCGGCCGTTTCATATGGTGGAAAATATCGTATTATTGACTTTCCGCTCAGCAACTGTGCAAATAGTGGTATTGACATTGTCGGTGTCCTCACTCAGTATGAATCTGTTCTCCTCAACAGCTATGCTGCTGCAGGAAGAAGATGGGGACTCGATGCAAAGGATAGTGGAGTTTACATACTTCCTCCTCGTGAGAAAGCGGATACAGGACTTGATGTATACAGAGGAACTGCCGATGCGATCTCCCAGAATATCGACTTTATCGATTCTTATTCTCCGGAGTATCTCCTGATTCTTTCCGGAGATCATATTTACAAAATGAATTACGATAAAATGCTTGAGTACCACAAAGCAAATCATGCAGATGCAACGATTGCAGTCATTGAAGTACCAATGAAAGAAGCCAGCCGTTTTGGCATTATGAATACAAATGAGACAGGCCGTATCGTCGAATTTGAAGAAAAACCTGAGAAACCAAAGAGTAACCTTGCATCCATGGGTATTTATATCTTTAACTGGAAGCTTCTTCGCAAGATGCTTCTTGCTGATATGAAGAATCCTGAATCCAGTCATGATTTCGGTAAGGATATTATCCCGACCATGCTCGCAGATGAAAAGACGCTTTTCGCCTATAAATTCAAAGGCTACTGGAAAGATGTAGGAACCATTGACTCCCTCTGGGAGGCAAATATGGATCTTCTGAACAAGAATAATGCACTGGATCTGAACGATTCTTCCTGGAAAATCTATACAGAAGATGTCACTGCTCTTCCACAGTTTGTCGGTGCTGATGCTGATATTGACAGAGCTTTCATCACACAGGGATGTGTCATCAACGGAACTGTTAAGAACTCAGTTCTCTTTACAGGTGCAAAAGTTGCTGCCGGTGCAAAAGTCATTGACAGCGTCCTGATGCCGGGTGTTGAAGTAGCTGAAGGTGCAGTCGTAACCCGTGCACTTGTTGCCGATAAGGTAAAGATCGGAAAGAATGCCGTAGTCGGCAGTGCAGACAGTGAGAATATCGAACTGGTTGCAAAACGTGTAAAGGGGGAAGAGTAAGATGAGTAAAGCATTTGGAATTATTAATTTCGCAGGAAATGACGTACAGGTAAATGGTATGCTGGATTATCGTCCGATCGGAGCTTTTTCTTTCCTCGGAAGATACCGCGTGATCGACTTTCCTATTTCTAATATGAGTAACAGTGGGATTGATGTAATGCAGGTTTACGTCCGCAGAAAACCTCGTTCCCTCGTAGAACATCTCGGAACAGGACGTCATTACAACATCAACTCCAAGCGTGGAAAGCTGAATATTCTTTTTGCAGAGACCATTGAAGAGAACAATGTCTACAATACAGATATTGCCGCTTACATCGAGAACTTTGACTGCTTTGATGAGATTGATTCCGAATATGTAGTCCTTGCACCAAGTTATATGATCTATACAGCAGATTATAGTACATTCCTTCAGTCTCATATTGAATCAGGTGCAGATATCACACTGATGTACCACAGCGTAGATAATGCAAAGGATCATTTCCTGAATTGCCATGCACTGGATATCAACAAGCAGAAGGGAGTTCTTTCCATTGAGCCGAACCATGGAAATACAAAGAGCAAAAATATCTTCATGGATACTTATGTAATGAAGAAAGCTCTGTTCCTTGAACTGGTTCAGAAGGCTCATAAGCTTTCTTCCATGTATACACTTGCTGATATCGTACGTGAAGAATGTGAAGAACTGGATGTTCGTGCTTATTCTCACCGTGGATTCTTTGCTACGATCACTGACTTCAACAGTTATTATGAGGCAAATATGGAACTGATCAACCTCAAGAAAGCAACAGATCTTTTCGATGAGAACTGGCCGATCTACACCCGTACAAATGATTCCTGCCCGACGCAGTACTTTGATGGAAGTGAAGTGAAATCTTCCGTTATTTCCAACGGCTGCCTGATCGAGGGTACGATTGAAAATTCTGTTATCGGACGTGGCTGTATCATCAAAGAAGGAGCAGTTGTTAAGAATTGTGTCATCAATGCCGATGTAGTCATCGGAAAGGGTGTCCATGTTGAAAATCTTGTAATAGACAAGCATGCTCGCCTGATCCGTGGAAAGCGTGTCATCGCAGCACCAGAAAAACCGGGATATATCAAGCGTGGCGACCGCCTGTAGGGCAACTTTGATCCATTGATCATTTATAAAGATTATTTTGTCAGCAAGACTTTTGTCTTTACATAATAAACCTTCCAAAGAAACCCGCTGCTTCATGGAACTTCCATCGCAGCGGGTTTCTCATAATTTATCTCTTTTCTTCTCTACTCTTTTGAACTTTCCGATTCTTTCTGTAAATAACCGCCAGTCCTTTCAACAACAGATCATCATCCAAAATAATCTCTCTCTTACAATGCGGCACAATCTTCTTCGCAAGTCCGCCTGTCGCAATCACGGTGGCCTCCCCTTCCAGCTCATCCTGCAGTCTGTCAATAATTCCATCGATCGCTGCGGCACTGCTGTAGATAATTCCACTCTTCATGCATTCTACCGTATTCTTTCCTATGATATGCTCCGGTGCTTCAATCCCAATCCCTCCAAGCTGGGATGCACGAGCCGTCAGTGAATCCAGTGACACTCCGATTCCCGGATAGATCATTCCTCCGATATAATTTTTATTTTTGTCAATCACACTGACTGTATTGGCTGTTCCAAGATCCAGGATCAGAAGCGGTACAGGATATTCTGCGATCCCGGCTACTGCATTCACAACCAGATCACTTCCAAGCTGTGCCGGATTATCCATACGGATATTGAGTCCCGTCTTAATCCCTGCTCCTACTACCAGCACTTCTTTCTTGAGGATCTTTTCAACTGCAAGCTTTACAATATTCGTGATCTGCGGAACAACCGAGGAAACGATCCCGCCCTCTATATCACTTCTGTGAATATGATAGATATCCAATACATTTTTAATATCGATCGCATATTCCAGTTCGGTCTTCGTACGCACTGTGGACAGACGTTCCACAAATAAACATTCATCCCCGTCGATACATCCCAGTACAATATTTGTATTTCCTACATCAATCGCTAATATCATTTTTCTCCTGCCCCTCTCTGAAACTCAGGATACGGTCAAGGATCTCTGCCGCTGTATCCTCTTTTGACATCTTGCCGAGCTGCTCATCCCGATCCTTCGTGATAATCGTTACAATGTTCGTATCACCACCGAATCCGGCACCTTCCACCTTCAGGCTGTTCGCAACGATCATATCCAGGTTCTTTTTCTGCAATTTCCCACGGGAATTTTCAAGCATATGCTCCGTCTCCATGGAAAATCCGCAGAGGAACTGTTCTTCTTTCTTATGCATTCCAAGATAAGCTAAAATATCGTCCGTACGCTCCAGCTCCAGTGACAGATTGTCTCCCTTCTTCTTTACTTTCTCATCACTGATATATTTCGGACGGTAATCTGCCACAGCCGCCGCTTTTATGATGATATCCTGTTCAGCAGCCCGTCCTGTCACTTCATCAAACATCTCCTTCGCTGTCGTAACCGGCACAACCTTCACAAACTCCGGCTTCTTCAGTGCTGACGGTCCTGTGACAAGCGTAACCTCTGCACCTCTCTGCATGCAGACCCGTGCGATCGCATATCCCATCCGTCCCGTAGAATGATTCGTGATATAACGAACCGGATCTACCGCCTCCTGCGTCGGTCCTGCGGTCACAAGAACTTTCAGTCCTCTCATGTCCTTTTCCCGTGCCACTTCCTTTAAAATATACTCTAAAAGAAGCTCCGGCTCAGGCATCTTTCCTGCCCCTGTATCTCCACACGCAAGATAGCCGACTGCCGGTGAGATTACTTCATAACCATAATATTCCAGTTTTTTCAGATTATCCTGCACGATGGGATTCTCGAACATATTCGTATTCATTGCCGGTGCAATGATCTTTCTGCATCTGCATGCCATCACCGTTGTTGTCAGCATATCATCCGCAATTCCACCGGCAATCTTCCCGATCACATTCGCACTTGCAGGTGCGAGCATGACAACATCTGCCTTTTTCGCCAACGATACATGCTCCACACTATATTGAAAATTCCGGTCAAACGTATCAACCAGACATTTATTTCCCGTCAGCGTCTCAAACGTGATCGGATTGATAAAGTTCGTGGCATTCTGCGTCATCAGCACATGCACATCTGCGTCCAGCTTCTTTAATGCACTGGCAAGCGATGCGATCTTGTATGCTGCAATACTTCCCGATACGCCTAACAGAACTGTCTTCCCCTTCAGCATCGAGTTTTCCTCCTTTTGTCCGCCTCTTCCAATATTTACGCTTTATTATAGGGCATTGAATATGAAAAATCAACGGCTGTGTATAAAACTCCCTTCCCAGGGAATGCTGTTACTGTTCCTGAATTTTCTGCTGGTGAAGATCTCTTTCTGTCGCAGATCCAGAATCAGAAACAGCAGTCAATATCAGTAAATCAACAAATCACAGGAGGTTTTTATCCATGGACGAACAGACCCGTAAACTTTTAGAAGAGTGTACATCAGGATGCAAAATGGCTGTCAGCAGTATTCAGCAGATCCTTGAATTTACTCAGGACTCAGCACTCCAGAAAATATTGAACAAATACATCGAACAGCATACACACCTGCAGCAGACAGCAGAAAGCCAGTTGTCAGCAGACGGTTTTGAGCCAAAAGATCCGGGAATGCTTGCTTCAGCATTTTCCTGGTTTACAACAGAAATCAAGCTGGGCATGAACTCTGATAATTCTGAGATTGCCAAGGTTCTGATCGATGGATGCAGTATGGGGATCAAAACCCTGGGCGAGCGTGCCAATACACTCTGCCAGGCAGATAAAAGTGCTGATTCCATTGCCCGCAGGATCATAAAACTTGAAGAAGAAATGATCCGTGAACTGGAGCCGTTTTTATAACTTGTCCAATCCTCGCCTTTCCGATATAATATAATTTGGAGGATTTTATATTATGATATGCAAATGACGAATCGTTTTTTGTTATATCTGACTAAGGAAAGAGAGGAAAAAGTATGAAAAATGCAAAATTTGCAGGTGTCCGACGGCTTCTGTCTGCTGTATTTGCTGCTACGGTAGCACTTACTTCTGTGCAGATCCCGGTCTACGCGGCACCTCAGACGCAGGCGGCAGAACAGACCAGCCAACTGGTCAATATTGCCGGCAACTGCGAAATTACTGTCCCCAGTTCCCAGAGCGGCCGTGATGCGGCATATCTGACTGACGGAGACAACAGCACATTGTGGATTCAGAACGATGGAACATGGCCAAGTACCGTATCCCTGAAATTACCCGCTGACAATACAAAGCGGATCAAAAAAGTCGTATTAAAATTTGAATCCGGTCATAGTGCGTGGGGAGTTGATGTAAAGCTTTCTCATGCACTGAACAACGTTACCAGTGACCTGGTTCTCGATGATACCTCTACGGTCACATCATTCGATGACGGTTATGAATTTACTTATGATACTGCCTTAAGTTTTACGCATACCTTCATTGAACTGTCAAATCCAACCAATAATAGTGCTGCTGGAGGATTCTGGCCGGCACTTGCAGAAGTGGAGATCTGGGCTGAAAATGAAAGTGGTGAGGAATCTCTTACCAATGTAGCCCCTGCTGCAACGATCACCTCGGTCGGCGGAAATTACGGAACAAAAAGCAATCTCACAGATGAAGACTACAGTTCTCTCTATGTATTTAATGGTGGCGGAATGTCCGGTCTGTCAGACGGTGCATGGATCGAAATGGAACTGGATCGGGAATATCCGGTCAAATCCATGGAGGCTGCTTTTGAGCATCTGTCTTCTGACAAAAACAATTTCCAGTTTACCTTTGATGTCTATGGAAAGAGTTCAACTGACACGGAATGGCAGCAGCTCTTTGCCGGAGTGAATGCAACCCGTCTGGATGATGGCTATCTTCAGACACTGACATTGGATACCATCAAAAATCTCAAATCCGTCCGCATCGTCATCACCAAAATCACCTGTACAGCAGGTGACCCATGGCCGGCACTTGCGGAATTTAAGATTTTTGCTGATACAAGCGGTTCCGGTTCAGAGGATACGGAAAGTATCGCCTGTAAAAAACCGGTTCATACAAATGCCGGAGGAGTTGTATCCCGTATCAATGATGGTTCTACCACCAATCTCTGGACCGGTGAACGTTATCCGGCTTATGTAGATATTGATCTGGAGGCCAATTATAATCTGGACGAGATCCAGGTTTATACTCCTTCTGCCGGTTATTCCCAGTACTCTATCTATACCAGTATGGATGGACGGGATTTTGATAAGTTAGCTGAAAAGTCTGACAAAGAAAGCTGCCCTGCAGAGGGTGAGTCTTACGAAGCAAATAAAAAAGAAGCACGGATCGTACGTGTCTATGTGGAATATCAGTCTGAATCCTCCAAATCACTGATCAACGAGATCCGTGTGCTTGGAACTCCAAGTGGTACACCCGTTCAGGAAACTCCTGCGGTACAGGTTGAGGATTTTAAAGACTCCAAATACAATGTAACGGTTACCGATCAGGATACGATCAATGAAGTAAAGGGAATTATTGAAAGAAGAATCGGTGCAGCTTATAAAGACTGGTTTACATTTAAACTTGCAGATGCTGCAAATGGATATGACTATTATGACCTTTCCCAGAGCAACGGAAAGATCCATATCAAGGGAAATAACGGTGTATCTCTTGCAACCGGTCTGAATTATTACCTGAAATATTACTGTAACGTCAATATTTCCCAGGTCGGCGATCAGGTCACCATGCCGAAAAGCATTATTCCGGTTGAAGGAACGGTACATAAAGAAACCAAATTCCCGGTTCGTTATTCTTATAACTACTGTACCCTCTCCTACTCTATGGCTTTCTGGGGCGAAGAGGAATGGAGAAATGAGTTAGACTGGCTTGCACTGAATGGTGTAAATGTAGTTCTTGATGCCACAGCTCAGGAAGAAGTCTGGAGACGTTTCCTTACAGAACTTGGTTATACTCATCAGGAAGCCAAAGATTTCATTGCCGGACCTGCCTACTATGCATGGGCCTATATGGCAAATCTTTCCGGTTATGGCGGCCCGGTTCATGATACCTGGTTCACTGAGAGAACGGAGCTCGCAAGAAAAAATCAGCTTATCATGAGAAAGCTCGGCATGCAGCCTGTCCTTCAGGGATATAGCGGAATGGTGCCGGTAGATATTACTTCCAAAGATCCTTCGGCAGAAGTGATCAAGCAGGGAACCTGGTGTTCTTTCCAGCGGCCAAGTATGCTGAGGACAGACAGTGAGTCTTTCACAAAATATGCAGCACTCTTCTATAAAGTACAGAAAGAAGTTTATGGAGATTCCGCTCATTATTATGCAACAGACCCGTTCCATGAAGGTGGAAATACCGGTGGTATGGATTCCGCTGTTATTTCGCAGAAAGTCCTTGCAAGCATGACGACTGCTGATCCTCACGCAACCTGGGTGATCCAGTCCTGGCAGGGAAATCCGACAACGGCTCTGCTTCAGGGATTAGGTGACAACCGCGATCATGCTCTTGTTCTGGATCTCTATGCGGAAAAGACACCTCACTGGAATGAGACCAACCCTGGTTACTACGGTGGTGCAGAAGGCGGCGGAGAATTTCTGAATACTCCGTGGGTTTACTGTATGCTGAACAACTTCGGTGGACGTCTCGGACTCCATGGACATATTGATAATTATGTTGAAGGAATCGTAAATGCCTCTAAGCAGGCTGAACATATGGCAGGAATCGGTATCACACCGGAGGCATCTGTAAACAATCCGGTTCTCTACGATCTTTTCTTTGAAACGATCTGGGCTGATGACGGAAATAACTTACAGAAGATCAATCTTGATGAATGGTTTAAAAATTATGTAACAAGACGTTACGGTGCAGACAGTGACTCCGCTTATCAGGCAATGGAAATACTGCACGACACCGTATACAATCCTGCATACAATATGAAAGGACAGGGTGCTCCTGAGTCTGTTGTAAATGCCAGACCGGGACTGGATATCGGTGCAGCTTCTACATGGGGAAATGCTGTTGTTGATTATGATAAGAAAAAACTGGAAAAAGCCGAGCTGCTCCTTGCAGACTATGATAAGCTGAAGAACAGTGCCGGCTATCAATATGACCTTGCCAATGTACTGGAACAGGTATTGTCCAATACGGCTCAGGAATATCAGAAAAAGATGGCGGCAGCTTTCCGCTCTGGTGATGCGGAAGAATTTAGTACCCTTTCCGATAAATTCCTTTCTATTATTGATATGGTAGAAAAAGTAACCGGAACACAGAAAGAATTTCTTGTCGGTACATGGATCAACGGTGCAAAGAAACTGGCAGAAAATTCCGATGATTTTACAAAAGAACTTTACGAACTGAATGCCCGCAGTCTGATCACCACATGGGGAAGTTACGACCAGGCAATCAGCGGTGGACTGATCGATTATTCCAACCGTCAGTGGGCCGGTCTGACCAACGATTACTATAAAATGCGTTGGGAGAAATGGATCACTGAACGTAAAAAAGAACTTGCCGGAGAATCTTATACCAATTACTCTGCTCAGGACTGGTTTGAGATGGAATGGGCATGGGCAAGAGGTACAAATAAATATTCCGGTACTCCGAATGGTCTTGATCTTCAGGGACTCGGAACCGATGTCCTTGCTAACTACTCACTCACCAATATGCCGAAAGATCCTGCCGAGGATGATTCCAGAGATCTTCCGCTTGAAGGCATGACTGCTACAGCAGGAAGTGAACAGGCAACGACCGGAAGTGAAGGACCGGCATCCGCTGTACTGGATCAGACTACAGGTACGATCTGGCACAGCAAATGGAGCGGTGATGCTCGTGAAAATCTCTGGATCGATATCGCTCTTGGAGAGAGTAAGACGGTAACCGGACTGCGTATGCTTCCAAGATCCGGTGGTGGGAATGGAACTATCACTTCCTACCGCATCGAGATCAGTAATGATCACGGCAAGACTTATCAGGAAGTTGCCACGGGTACATGGAACAGCAGTGACAGTTGGAAGATGGCAGAGTTCCATGCCATCCAGGCTACCAATGTACGCCTCTATGCGGTAGAATCTGTATCAGACACCAGCAATATTTTTGCATCAGCAGCCGAGATTCGTATCATGGGACCAGCTACTGCAATCGTTCCGGCAGAGGAAACTATAGTAAATATCGCAACTCCTTCTAAAGAAGCAGATCTGTCATCTGCACAGGCTGCAAAGGAGACTGATAAATACACCGTCTCTACAGTCTGGAAAGATGCAACCGGAACAACAGTAACGGCTATATCAAAGGATAAGAATGCGACTCATGACTATACGGCGAAGATTACTCTCACCCCTGTCACAGGATATTCCTTTGACAAAACCAGTGTACCGGATACATTGACATTGAAACTCAACGATCAAAGAACCGTTGAAGCTATTCCGGTCACAGACAGTGTTCTCAATGATGATGGAACTGTCACAATTACTTACCAGTTCAGCAATATGTTCCAGGGAGGCTCATTACGAATGGATCAGTCTTCTCCTGAAAAATCTACGAACATGAGATTTGGATATGACTTTAAGTTACCGGAAGCTTCATCCGAAAAAGATGAGATTAGCTTTAAAGGCTGTACCTGGTATTATGGAGTAGCTGAGGATGACTTAAAGAATACCTTCTCTCCAGACAAAACAAACTTTATAACGAATCCTGATAAAAAAGGAGCTGAATACTACAGATCCAATATCGTATTCACAAATCTTTCATCCGGTGCTTATAAACGCTCTGTATATGCCAGAATCCTGGTAAAATATACAGTAAATGGAAAAGAACGCAGTGTGATGGGAACATTTGTAGATTCAAGATCCGTCAGCATGATCGTTGAAGGAATCCTTGCCAATACGAACGCAGATCAGACGGAAAAAGATTATGCACAGAAAATCAAAGATGCAATTTTAAAGTAATCATTTTTCTTCAATCATTAAAACAGGTGAAGCCGACGCATTTGCGTCGGCTTTATCTGACCTTATATCTTTTTTCAGAATTGACCATTTTTAACGGTTCACATTTGTTGTATAGTAGAGAGAGTTTGAAAGGAAAGAGGTTTAACTATGAATACAACAACAAATTCAAAACTGAAAAAGATCGTTCTTACCGCATTGTTCGCAGCACTTTCCTGTGTTGCAACTATGTCGATCAAGCTTCCTACACCGGGAACCGGCGGATATATTCATCCGGGTGATGCAATGGTAATCCTCTCAGGTGTCGTTCTCGGACCATGGTGGGGACTTCTTGCAGGCGGAATTGGTTCTGCAATGGCAGATCTCCTTGGCGGATATTTCGTGTATGTTCCGATCACTTTTGCGATCAAAGGACTGGTAGCTGTCTGTGCCGGACTCTTATATCAGAAGATCGGTCATACTTCCAAGTCACGTTATGCCGCTGTCATTCTCGGCGGTATAGCTGATATCATCCTCGTAGCCGGTGGCTACTGCTTCTGCGAATACTTTTTCCTGTATGGTTCAGGTGCATTCGCAAGCGTACCTGCCAACCTGATCCAGGGACTCGGCGGACTCATCATTTCAGCAGTCCTTTATCCGATCCTTATGGCTGTCCCGGATGTAAGACAGACTGCCAATGCGGTAAATGAATAAGGAAACGAACAAGACTTAAAATTCCTGACAGCAAAAAGAACCAGTCATTTGCATAAGCAAATAGCTGGTTCTTTTTTATATGCTCATTTCACTCCGTCCACAGTTTCGTTCATCTCAACGTCAGTGTATCGATCGGTTTCAATACGATCGCTGAGTATGCTCCCATATTCAGCATGATCTCTCCATCCTCTACAATGTACTCATCATAAGCTGTTGTATATCCTTGCTCGTAGGTATAGATCAGACGCTTCATTCGCCCACTCATCTCCATTCCTGTCAGCCAGACAGGTACTGTTACTTCTTTCAGGATACTGCTGTTATTCACAATAATAACCAACTGCTCATCCTTTTCAAACCGTCCATATGCCAGCAGATTCTTTCCTGCGGCAAGCAGCTTGATTGAACCTTTTCTGAGCGGTTTTTCCGTCTTATGGATACGGATCATCTCTTTATGAAATGCAAGCAGCTCCTGATCTTCGTGCCCCCACGGATAAGTCCTTCTGTTATCCGGGTCAGTAAAACCACACAGTCCCACTTCATCTCCGTAATAAACCGTCGGTGCACCTACCCACGTCATCTGCATCACAACTGCTTCACGCATGACCGCAAGGTTTACACCCTCTTCTGCTCCTTTTGTGCCATGCTGGCTTACCCGTCCGACTTTATGGTTCGTCCTTGTAAGGAACCGGGAATGATCGTGGTTGGATAATTCATTCATTGCCACCTGCAGAGACGGGGTCAGCATACTTGCCATAAAATGTCTCATTGCCCCGATAAAATTATCTGCATTGCCCCACAGATCCGTTCTACGCTCATCACTGTGCTTCTCCATACCGGTCAAAAACCAGGTCACCGGCTCCATAAATGCATCATAATTCATCACACTGTCCCACTCGTCTCCCTGAAGCCAGTCCTGTGGATCTCCATAATGCTCTGCAAGGATCAGTGCATCCGGGTTCACACTTTTGACCTCTTTACGGAAACGTTTCCAGAATAAATGATTATATTCATTGCTGAATCCGAGATCCGCTGCGACATCCAGTCTCCAGCCGTCAATATTATAAGGTGCAGACACCCATTTCTTTCCGATCCGCATAATGTAATCTTCCAGATCCGGTGACTCCTCATACGCCAGCTTCGGCAGTGTATCATGTCCCCACCAGCCATCATATGTCCCATTGTACGGCCATGCTGAATCCTGGTTATTATGGAACAAGAAAAAGCTGCGGTACGGACTTTGCGCACTCACATACGCCCCCTTCGGGTAATCCGGCTGCGGTTCATAGATTCTCTCTCTGTCCATCCATTTATTAAAAGAACCGCAATGATTAAATACCCCATCCAGGATCACTTTCATTCCCCGCTGATGCATTGCATCCACCAGCTCTGCAAATAACTGGTTGCTGGCTTCCAGATTCCGCAGATCTCCGGTTCTCTGCTGATACTTCGTTGCATGGATATTGTCCTTTGCACCCTTCGGAAGTACTTCTCCGTCATCCACTACGATCTTTCCGTAATGAGGATCAATATAATCATAGTCCTGTATATCATACTTATGGTTCGACGGAGACACGAACAGAGGATTAAAGTAAATCACCTCGATTCCAAGATCCTGCAGATAGTCCAGCTTATCCATGACTCCCTGCAGATCTCCGCCATAAAAGTTCCTGATATCCATGGATGCCGGAGCCTGACTCCAATCCTTAATTTTTTTACATGGAGCTCCGATATAAATATATTCATCATCTTCTACGTCATTTGTCGGATCTCCGTTATAGAAACGGTCTACAAAAATCTGATACATGACTGCCCCTTTTGCCCATTCCGGTGTGGAAAATCCCGGCTGGATAATAAAGGAATAGTACTCTTCTGCCCGGTAGGTCACACCATACCGGCTGAAATAGCAGATCTCTGTTCCTTTCTTGATCTCAAAATAATAGCGGAACGGCTCAGTTCCCAACTGATATTCGATCTCATAAAAATCAAATTCACCCGTCGTCTGCATTTTCCATAAAGTATAGATCTGTTCTCCTGCATGGAGCTTCACCTCATCCACATCATTGTGGGCTGTACGAAAACGCAGAACCACTTTTTCATTGATCTCCGGTTCTGCCGGAATGACATAATCGCCTGTTCCATCACAAAATAATGCTTCTCTGTTCATTCTCCCCCTCCTCTTCCGATCCTTCGTATTCTGGATTCATAACCTATGAGAGAACCTGCCACTGGCAGTTTCTCCTGCATACTCTGCTATGTCAGAAAACCCCCGGCCGTCAGTTCCTTCTGGCGACAGAGGGTATACAGTAAACCTTTTTCAGGCATCCGTCTCACTTTCCTCAAACAGTGCTTCAAATTCGCTTTTGGTTATCTTCTCTTTCTCAAGCAGCAGTTCTGCACACTTTTCCAATACAGGATGGTATTCCTGTATAATACTTCTTGCCTGTGCATAACACTCATCTATGATCCGCTTGACTTCTTCGTCGATCGTTCCGGCAACCTTTTCTCCGTAACCTCTTGAAGTATGACCAAAATCTCTTCCGATAAAGACTTCATCACTGTCATTGTCATAATTGATCAGTCCCAGTCTCTCAGACATACCAAACTTGGTGATCATTGATTTTGCAATCGCTGTCGCCTGCTTAATATCCTGTGATGCACCTGTTGTAATATCATCAAAAATCTCTTCTTCTGCGACACGTCCTCCAAGAGATACTGTGATCTCCTGAAGCATATGTCCCTTTGTATTGAACATATCATCTTTTTCCGGAAGCGGCATTGTATATCCGCCTGCTCCACCCGTTGGAATGATGGATACACTGTATACCGGTCCTACATCCGGCAACACATGGAACAGGATCGCATGCCCTGCTTCATGATACGCTGTGATCCTTCGTTCCTTCTCTGAAACGATCCGGCTCTTCTTCTCCGGTCCGATCCCGACTTTTACAAATGCATGACGGATATCGGACTGCTGGATGAATACCCGGTTCTCCTTTGCTGCGAGGATCGCAGCTTCATTGAGAAGGTTCTCAAGATCTGCTCCTGAAAATCCTGCCGTCGTCTGTGCGATCTGCTTCAGATCCACGTCATCCCCCAGCGGTTTATTTCTTGCATGTACTTTCAGAATCTCTTCTCTTCCGCCCACATCCGGTCTGCCGACAATCACATCACGGTCAAA
>ERZ840096.2446-NODE-2446-length-14958-cov-6.946588_pt1 | contig 14958 bp, 16 predicted proteins | sample MGYA00519878_ERZ840096 | MGnify/ENA primary metagenome ERZ840096 (study PRJEB31850, sample SAMEA3708865) | human gut metagenome | biome: human gut; feature: human-associated habitat; material: faeces | place: China | collected 2014 ...
GCGTGATTTTTACAAAAACCTCGATGCTCTGTGCGAAGATCTGGATGCCGACAAGGCAGATCTGTGCGCAAAGCTCAAAGCTGTGGGCTACGAGTACGATGCCCAGCGCAACCAGTTCGTGTGATATTTCCAGAGAAAGCTTTCTTTTGATCGCTAACGACCGGCACCGACGTGCAGCGACTACGCCCGGGCCGGTGAATATAGAAACAAGGAGTGCTTGATTTATGATCCAGGGTACCTATTACAAAGAATGGAGCAGCGTGCTGAACCGCGAGATGGAGTTCAAGGTGTATGGCAGCGCCGGTGTGCCGGTGCTGGCCCTGCCTGCCCGCGGCGGCCGCTTTTATGATTGGGAGAACAACGGCATGCCCGATGCCATTGCCCCGCTGCTGAACGAGGGCAAGGTGCAGCTGTTCTGCGCCGACAGCATTGACGGCGAGGCCGTACTGAACGGCGACATCCCGGTGCGCCGCCGCGCCGAGATGGAGGAAAAGTACTTCGTCTACCTTACCGCCGAGCTGGCTCCCCGGGTGCTGGCCCTGAACGGTGCCGCAAAGGATGCCAAGCTGTGGTGTGTGGGCATCGATCTTGGCGCTGTGCACGCCGTCAACTGCCGCCTGCGCCGTCCCAAGCTTTTTGCCGGTGCCATCGGCCTTTCCGGCATCTACGATCTGGCCCGCTTCTGGGGCAGTGAAGCCGACGATCTGGTGCTGCGCTGCTCTCCCCTGCAGTATCTGGCCGAGAACGGCATCGCCGACAAGCTGGCTCTGGCCAAGGCCGAGGAGAACAGCCTGATGCTCTGCGCCGGTCAGGGTGCCTACGAGGACGATGCCAAAGCCGACACGCAGGCGCTGGCCGATGTGCTGGCCGCACAGGGCCTGCCCGCCCACCTCGAGGTCTGGGGCGGCGATGTCTCCCACGAGTGGTACTGGTGGGGCAAGATGCTGGGCCTGTTTGTGCCGCGGATTCTGGAGAAGTAAAAGTTATTTGATAGAGGGAAGGCATTTGCAGTGCCTTCCCTCTTTTTGTTTGTATTTTTCAATTTCCTACTTGATTTATCGGGTTTGCTGTGCTATACTCATGCTGTAAGACGTATACCCCCTATGGGTAAAGGAGATATTTTATGGACAACGAGAAAAAGCCCTGCTGCTGTTGCGGCACGCCCGCCCAGCCCGAAGCTGCCACGGCTCCGGCCGTTGACGCATCCGCTGTGCCCACCGAAAGCGTCACCCCCTCCTGCTGCCGCCACAAAGACCGCAGCCCGGAGGAATACAAGGCCCTGCTGAACCGGCTCAGCCGCATCGAGGGGCAGGTGCGCGGCATCCGCGGCATGCTGGAAAAGGATGCCTACTGCGTGGACATCCTTGTGCAGGTGGCGGCGGCGAACTCGGCGCTGAACAGCTTTTCCAAGGAGCTGCTGGCCCAGCACATCTCCACCTGCGTGGCGGACGACCTGCGCGCGGGCAGCGAGGCAAAGCTGGACGAGCTGATGAATCTGCTGCCCAAGCTCATGAAATAAGAAGCCCTTTCCCGTGCATACTCAACGTAGGAGTGATATTTTATGGAACAATACAACGTTACCGGCATGAGCTGCGCAGCCTGCTCTGCCCGGGTGGAGAAGGCCGTGAGCAAGGTGCCCGGCGTTGCCAGCTGTTCGGTGAGCCTGCTGACCAACTCCATGGGCGTGGAGGGCACCGCCAGCTCTGCCGAGATCATCAAGGCCGTGCAGGATGCCGGCTACGGTGCCAGCCCCAAGCGTGCGGGCGCGGCGGTTGCCAGCTCCACCAGCGCCGACCTTGACGCGCTGGCCGACCACGAGACCCCCAAGCTCAAGCGGCGGCTCATTGCGTCGCTGGGCTTTCTGCTGGTGCTGATGTACTTCTCCATGGGCCACATGATGTGGGGCTGGCCCCTGCCCCGCTGGTTCGATGGCAACCACATCGCCATGGGCCTTGTGCAGCTGCTGCTGGCGGGCATCGTCATGGTCATCAACCAGAAGTTCTTCATCAACGGCTTCAAGGGCCTCCTCCACGGCTCGCCCAACATGGACACGCTGGTGGCCATGGGTTCCATGGCAAGCTTTGTGTGGAGCACCTACGCCCTGTTCGCCATGACCCGCGCGCAGGTGGACGGCAACAGCGAGCTGGTCATGCATTATATGATGGAGTTCTACTTCGAGTCCGCCGCCATGATCTTGACCCTCATCACGGTGGGCAAGATGCTGGAGGCCCGCTCCAAGGGCAAGACCACCGACGCGCTCAAGAGCCTGATGAAGCTTGCCCCCAAGACCGCCACCCTGCTGCGGGACGGTGCCGAAGTGACCGTGCCCATCGAGCAGGTGCAGAAGGGGGACATCTTTGTGGTGCGCCCGGGCGAGAACATCCCCGTGGACGGCATCGTGCTGGAAGGCACCAGCGCCGTGAACGAGAGCGCCCTGACCGGCGAGAGCATCCCCGTGGACAAGGCTGCGGGCGATAAGGTGAGCGCTGCCACCACCAACCAGTCCGGTTTCCTGCAGTGCCGGGCCACCCGCGTGGGCGAGGACACCACCCTTGCCCAGATCATCCGGATGGTCAGCGATGCCGCCGCCACCAAGGCTCCCATTGCAAAAATCGCCGATACGGTGTCCGGTTTCTTCGTGCCTGCGGTCATTTCCATCGCTGTGGTCACCACCATCGTGTGGCTGCTGCTGGGCCGGGAGCCGGGCTATGCACTGGCCCGCGGCATCTCCGTGCTGGTCATCAGCTGCCCCTGTGCGCTGGGTCTGGCAACGCCGGTGGCCATCATGGTGGGCAACGGTCTGGGTGCAAAGAACGGCATCCTGTTCAAGACCGCCGCTTCGCTGGAAGCTGCAGGCCGCACCCAGATCGTGGCGCTGGATAAGACCGGCACCATCACCAGCGGTGAACCAAAAGTGACCGATATTCTGCCCGCCGAGGGCGTTTCCGAGACGGAGCTGCTCACCCTTGCCGCCGCACTGGAGCGCAAGAGCGAGCACCCGCTGGCAAAGGCCGTGCTGGCCTGCACCGACGCGCAGAAGCTCACCGCCCCCGAGGTATCCGGCTTTGCCGCCCTGCCGGGCAACGGTCTGGCCGCAAAGCTGGACGGCGTGGAGATCTTTGGCGGCAATGCGTCCTTTATCGGCACCAAAGTCACCGTGCCCGCACAGCTGCAGGAGAAGGCCGCAGCCCTCTCCGCACAGGGCAAAACGCCCCTGTTCTTCGGCGGTGCAGGCCGCCTGCTGGGCATTATCGCGGTGGCCGATACCATCAAGGAGGACAGTCCCCGCGCCATCCGGGAGCTGCAGGCCATGGGCATCCGCGTGGTCATGCTCACCGGTGACAACCAGCGCACCGCTGCTGCCATTGGCAGGCAGGCCGGTGTGGACGAGGTGATCGCAGGCGTGCTGCCCGACGGCAAGGAAGCGGTCATCCGCCAGCTGCAGGCATCCGGCAAGGTGGCCATGGTGGGCGACGGCATCAACGATGCCCCGGCCCTGACCCGTGCCGACACCGGCATCGCCATCGGCGCAGGCACCGACGTTGCCATCGACGCGGCGGACGTGGTGCTGATGAACTCCAAGCTGTCGGACGTGCCCGCCGCCATCCGCCTGAGCCGCGCTGCCCTGCGCAACATCCACGAAAACCTGTTCTGGGCGTTCATCTACAACATCATCGGCATCCCGCTGGCCGCAGGCGTGTTCATCCCCTTCGGCCTGACGCTGAACCCCATGTTCGGTGCTGCTGCCATGAGCCTTTCCAGCTTCTGCGTGGTAAGCAACGCCCTGCGCCTGAACCTGTTCGACGTGCACAGCACAAAGCACGATCGTGCGGCAAAAAATGCTGCTTCCCTGCCCGCTGTCTCCGCACAGCCCGCAGCGGTTGCAAATAAAGAGAGTACCAAGGAGGACACTGCTATGAAAAAGACCCTGAAGGTGGAAGGCATGATGTGCGGCCACTGCGAAGCCCGCGTGAAGAAGGCTCTGGAAGCCCTGCCCGAGGTGGACGAGGCCGTGGTGAGCCACGAGGCCGGCACCGCCATCGTCACCCTGAACGCCGAGGTCGCCGACGACGTGCTGAAGAAGGCCGTTGAGGATCAGGACTACCCTGTGACCGGCATCCAGTAAACCGCCGCTGAATACGGAAAGGCCGCTGCATGTGAACCGTGCAGCGGCCTTTTTATCGTGTTTACAGGCTTTTAAAATTGATTCAGAATATCATGGTGTCCAATGTCCAACAGCAGAATGATCGTATCACCGTCGTACTGCCAGATGACCCGCACGTCCATGTTTACGCTGAACTCGAACAAGTCTACCGTGCCTTGAATACGCTTTGTGCGCAGCGACGGATACAGCGGGTCCATTTCCAGAATTTCCAGCTTCTTTTTCAGCTGCGCCCGCTCCGCTGCGTTCAAACGCTTCAGGTTCTTTATGAATCGTTTGGTGTAGGTGATCCTGTAATTCATTCGTCCGCACCGTCCAGCGCTTCAAACAGTGCGTCCACAGTGTCGAACACCGGCTGCTCCCCTGCCGCAATTTTGGCCTTTGCTTCGTTGATCTCGCTGCGCAGCTCGTCCAGATACTTTTTGGGGTAAACGGCTACCGGCATCAGCTCGATCACGCCATCCTTCTCCACGATCTCCAGCTTGTCGCCCTCACGCAGGCCCATCTTCATTACAATATCCTTTGGAATGGTGATCTGGGATTTTGTCCTCAATTCCGTCAGCATCCTTCATCCTCCTTTGTGCGATTTTCTTACTTTCTCACTTTTATTATACTCTGCTTTTTTCAAAAAGCAACCATGCACCATAAAATTTTACAAAGCGTCGTTTCTGTGTCTTCTTATTGTATTTCGTCAAAAAGTATGTTAAACTAAAAATGCCACTCCAAAGAGTGGCGTTAAGGTGCTATCTGCAAGCGCAGGTGGTCATGCTTCCCTCCGGCAAGCGTCCGGGGGACGTAAAAGCTTATTGTTTGTTCCCCCGTTCGCAAACGCGGAAGGGGGGATGCATCATGGTGTTGAACGATGTTCTGCAGCTGTTCGTCATTGTTGGCGGCACAGTTGGGATTACATTTCAGATCGCATGGGCAATCTTCAAAGAGATCCATAACAATAAGAAATGACCGCCCCTGTCTCCAAACCGTGGCGGTCATTCTTATTGATCTAACCGGAAGGAGCTGACCATTGCGGACAGCACCTTTTCTATTTGTAGTATAGTTATTTTTTGCCGTTTTGTCAAGAGAAGGTGCCCGCCTTCTCTTTTTCTTTCCCCATTTTCCGGTGCATTTTCACCCCGGAAGCTGTGGCTTTTTGCGCAAAAACTATTTGTTGACACGTTGTTTTTTCAGAGTTATACTGATAGCAACAACATTTGGTTTTGCTTCCAGTTATAAACCACAGCGAAAGGAGAAATGTATTTTGGGAGTATCCATTCAGGACCGCACAGACTTTCTGAACATGCTGGATGCCTGCAGGACCGAGCAGCAGCTGTTCAGCCGCCTGACCTTTGCGGTAATGTTCCACCAGACCGACCCGGATGCACGGGAAGACCTGCTGGACGATGTGCGCGGCGCAGCCTGCAACATGCAGCTGCCCGCCGTCAATTACAAGATCGATCAATGGCTCAACACCTGCAAGCAGGCGTGGCAGGCCGACCCCGCAGCCTTTATGGCAGCCGTGAACGCGGACGCAAAGCAGCGCAAGCTTGCGCTGGAGGGCAGCGCGGCGCAGCCCGGCCTGCTGGCCGATGTGCCCATGCAGAGCGTGGCGTGGCTGGTGCCGCAGCTGCTGCCGCTGGGCGAAGTGTCGCTGCTGGGTGCCGACGGCGGCACCGGCAAGGGCATCTGGCAGGCACAGCTCATTGCCTATGTGACGGCGGGCAAGACCTCCGGTTTTTTTCCGCTGCCGCCGCAGCAGACCGGCAAGGTGCTGCTGCTTGCGGGCGAGGACGACCCCGGCAAGGTGCTCAAGGCCCGTCTGCTGGCGGCCGGGGCCGACATGAACCGGGTGCTGGTGCTGACCGCCGACGACTACTTTGGCAAGACCGGCCAGCCCCTTACCCTCAAGGATCAGGCACTGGCGGATTTTGCCGCCAAGGCCGGGCCGCTGCTGCTCATCGTGGACCCGCTGCAGAGCTTTCTGCCCGCCGATGTGGAGATGGCAAGCCGCAACCAGATGCGCGGTGCCCTGCTGCCGCTGCGCGCCATTGCCGCAAAGCAGGGCTGCGCGGTGCTCATCGTGATGCACTCCAACAAAAAGCAGGGCGTTTCCGGCCGCGCACGTCTGGCCGACAGCTCGGATATCTGGGACATGGCCCGCAGCGTGCTGATGATGGGCCGCGCCAAGAACGACGGCAAAATTTATCTCAGCCACGAGAAAAACAGCTACGCCCGCCCCCAGCAGACGGTGCTGCTGCACATCGACGATGTGGAGGTGGAGGGCGTAAGGACTGCACGGGCCGTGTTTGACGGCTACACCGACAAGAAGGATGCCGACTTCATTGAGGAGCGGCGGGTGCGCACGGCGGAGACCCGGCAGGACACCCGCAGCGCCATCCTGAACGTTCTGTCCGAGAGCCGCCTTGGGTCGATGGCAAATCCTCAACTCAAAAGTGCTGTACTTCAGGAGATCAAGTGCAGTGAAGCCACTTACAAACGCTCGTATGCTGAGCTTGTACGGGATGGCGACATTGCAAAATATCAGCTGTGCCAAAAGGACGGCGCGCGAGGGTGGTTTACCCGGCTGGCCTACCGTGGAGAAATACATGATACAGTGAGAAATATATAACTTACTTATGTTTCTTTTTGCCAGTGTATCAGGTTGATACACTGGCCTGCCCTGATACACTGACTCACTGTATCAATCAAGGGGCACTGTATCAGCTTGATACACTGTATTTTTCATCGCATCAGCGTCAATAATCTGTCACTGTATCAGATAACACCTCCACCGTGATGCAGCACACGGCAAAGGCCAGCAGGGCGCAGTCCAGCGGGACACGGCGCAGCACCACCACCCGTTCGGTCAGGGTGGTAAAGGTCTGCACGGCCTGCACCGGCACGGTGCTGCCCAGCCAGAACAGCGCCACCGAAAGCGGCAGATGCACCGCCCGCGCTGCCAGCAAAGGCCGCAGCGAGATCTCGGCCGGGCAGATGGTGCGCACCTGCAAAAGCACCGACACCCCCTGCACACTGAGCGCCGCACAGCACAGCGTGCTGGCCCACAGCCCGGTGCGGGCGGCCTGATCGCAGCCGGAACACACTTCCAGCAGCATGGCGGGCAGCGCCGCCCACGGCTGTGGCAGCAATGCCCCGCACCCTGCCGCCAGCAGCCGGAAGTACAGCACAAAGCCGCAGAGCTTCAGGTAGGTCACTGCCGCCTGCGCGATCACCGCGTCCAGTGCGGGCAGCGGAATGGTTTCCCCCTGCGCGGGTGGAGCCTGCCCGGCCCCGCCCTGCATCCGGCACAGCAGTGCCGCCGTGAGGTATCCCGCCAGCAGCTGGGCCGCAAACAGCCGCACCCCCACCGCGCGGCTGCCCAGCATCTGCTGCCCTACCGTGAGGATGACAAAGGACGGCCCGCTGCACACACAGGCGGGCAGCAGCGCCGAGGCCTGCCGGGAGGTGAGCTGACCGGTGCGCACGGCTTCGGACGCAGCCACCGCCGCCGGTGCAAAGCCCCCCAAGGCCCCAATGAGCAGCACGCCGCCCGCACTCTTTGCCCGGATGCCCATGAGCCGCGCCGCAGGCCGGAACACAAAGCCCAGCCACTGCCCGGCCCCGCAGCCTGCCGCCAGCGCCGATACGATGAGGAACGGAAACAGCGATACCAGCAGCGGCCCGCCGCACAGCCGCAGCCCCGCCTGCAGGGCATCGGCACAGCGCTGCGGCGCGGCAAACACCAGAAACGCCGTGTACCCTGCCAGCGCCAGCAGCACGCCCCGCCGGAAATTCCAGCTTCGATTCATAACTCAGCCCTCCGCATCCATATATATGTAGCAGCGCGCCGCGGGCAGAACTGCGGGATGGGAGGGAATGGGATGTGTGCCAAGCGCAAAAAGCGGCTTTTGCTGCAAAGCTGGCTGGCCCTGCTGTTCCGTCAGCCGCCGCAGGGCTTTTACCACGCCCCTGCCGTCTACCTGAGCGGGGGCCGCATGGAGGTGGAGCACTTTTGCCGCATTCTGGCCTACAGCCCCGACCGGCTGTGCCTGCAGATGCCCCATGGCCGGTTGACCATCTACGGCGACGGGCTGAAGATCGTCACCCTTACCGCCAGCCGCCTGACCCTGCAGGGGCGGTTCGTGCGCACGGACTTTGCGGATGACTAGGAGGTGCCCATGGAACCGGTAAGCCTTTGGGCCGCGGTGGAGTTCACCGCATGCAATGGCAGCACCGAAGCCCTGCTTACCGCTGCCGCCCGGGCCGGGCTGCATCCCTACGGGGTAACGGCCCTGCCGGGAGGGTTTGGCGGGCGGTGCGCCGCGTGGCAGTACCCGCGCCTTGCCGCGCTGGCCCGCAAGCACCGGGTGCGGCTGCGCATCCGCCGGAAGCTGGGGCTGTATTTCCGTCTGCGCCCCCTGCTGCGCCGGGCCGGGCTTTGGGCGGGGCTGGCGGTGTTTGTGCCGCTGCTGCTCTTTGCACAGCAGTTCGTCTGGTATGCGGACACCTCTTCCCTCACCACCGGACAGGCTGCGCGGGCCTGCGCCGTCCTGCGGGAAGCGGGCCTGCAGCCCGGTGCGGCTGTGACCGAGGCAAAGCTCACCGCCGGGGAGTACGCCCTTTTGCACAGCGGCGAGTTCTCCTGGGCCAGCCTGAATTTTGCCAAAGGGCGGCTGGTGGTGGAAGCCGCCGCGGCCAGGCCCAAGCCGGACATTGCCGCCGGAACGCTGCATGGCATCCGGGCAAAATGCGGCGGCACTGTTCTGCGCACGAACCTTACCAGCGGCACCATGCTGGTGCAGCCGGGCCAGCAGGTGGAGGCCGGGCAGGGCCTCATTGGCACAGCCCGCGCCGAGCGGGACGGCACCCTGATCTTTGCCCCCGCCGCCGGAACGGTGATCGCTCAGTTTGAGTGGAGCGACACCCGCACCGTGCCCTTGGAAGAGACGGTGCAGCAGTACACCGGCGCGTGCACCCGCGCATACCGGGTGACAGCGTTCGGGCACACCTTCTCCCTGCCCGCCGCGCCTGCGCCGGAACATGCGGCGGTGATCCTCCGGCACTTCCAGCCGGAGGTGCCGCTGCTGGGCCTTGCCCTGCCCTGCTCTGTGGAGGAGACCTGCCGCTCTGTGCAGCAGCCGGAAACGCTGCACCGCACCGAAGCGCAGGCCGCCGCGCTGGCCCGGCTGCAAAGCCTGCAGGCGCTGTACGCCGCATGGCCGGACGCGGAGCGCATTGCCTGCAAAGAGGACTGCACCGTGAACGGCAATGTACTGGACTATACCGTCACCTACACCGTGGCAGCGGACATCTGCGGGTGAAAGGATTCCCGTTGTAATTCGTCAAAAAGTATGCTAAACTAAAAATGCCACCCCGAAGGGTGGCGTTAAGGTGCTGTCTGCAAGCGCAGGTGGTCATGCTTCCCTCCGGCAAGCGTCCGGGGGACGTAAAAGCTTATTGTTTGTTCCCCCGTTCGCAAACGCGGAAGGGGGGATGCATCATGGTGTTGAACGATGTTCTGCAGCTGTTCGTCATTGTTGGCGGCACAGTTGGGATTACATTTCAGATCGCATGGGCAATCTTCAAAGAGATCCATAACAATAAGAAATGACCGCCCCAGACTCCCAAACCTGAGCGGTCATTCTTATTGACTCCTTAGCCGAAGGGAAGCTGACCATTGCGGACAGCGCCTTTTCTATTTGTAGTATAGTTGTTTTTTGCTGGTTTGTCAAGAGCAGCTGCTTACTTCCGCTTTTTGGGGACAGTACCCTTGCCCACCGGGCCGCGGGGGCGGCGCTCGGCAGCCTTGGACTGCACTGCGGCACTGCGGGTCTGGGCGCGGCCCTTGGCGGCAGCGGCACGCAGACCGTTGATCTCTGCCTTGGTCAGCTCACGGTAGGTGCCGGGCTTGAGCATTCCCAGCTTTACCACGCCCTCGGCGTTGCGCTTCAGGCGCACCACCTCAAGGCCCACGGTCTCGCACATGCGGCGGATCTCGCGGTTCTTGCCCTCTTTCAGGGTCATTTCCATCACGGTGCGGCCCGGCTCGTCGGTAACAACATTGATGGCGCAGGGCATGGTCTTGGTGCCGTCGTCCAGCACAACGCCGCTGCTCAGCTTCAGGATCTGGCTTTCATCGGCGCGGGGCTGCACGGTGACGCGGTACAGCTTGGAGATGCCGCCCGACGGATGGGTGACGGCCTGCGCAAACGCGCCGTCGTTGGTCATGAGCAGCAGGCCCTCGCTGTCTTTATCCAGACGGCCCACCGGGTACAGGCGGGCGGGGATATCGCTCACCAACTCCATCACGGTCTTGCGGCCCAGCTCGTCGCTGGCGGTGGTCACATAGCCGCGGGGCTTGTACAGGGCCAGATAGTACATCTGCTGATCCTTGCGGATATAGATGCGCTCGTCGTCCACGTGCAGCACGTCGCGGTTGGGGTCCATCTTGTCGCCCACCTTGACGGGGTGGCCGTTGACCTTCACGCGGCCCTCGGCAATGATCTGTTCTGCCGCACGGCGGGAGCACAGACCCTGTTCAGCCATGATCTTTTGAATACGTTCTTCTGCCATAATAAAACTCCTTGTGCGCCTCCCGGCGCTCAAAACGCGCACCTCTCCCCTGTTTTGGGGTGCGGGTGCGCCTGTATCAAAACTGTGAGTTGGAAGCTCACAGTTACGGCGATAGTAGTTAGCAGGCCAGCAGGGAGCTTTCTCCGCGAACAGCCCGGGACTCCAGTCCCGCCCCAACGCTTGCGCGCCGGGGCCCCACCCCCAGGACATTCGCTGGAGAAACTCCCTGCCGTCCTGCCGGGATCGGCACCGGATACTCCGGCAAGATGCGCGAAGCCATGTCTAAAGTGCAGGCTGCGACTAAAATCGACAGAAAAGCCCGTCGGGAAGTGCGAGGGCTTCTTTCGCTGGTGGTCTGGCGAGCGCAGGCGGGACGGAGTGTCCGGTGCCAAGCCCTCCACTTACTGCTCCGCAGGAGCAGCAGGCTCTTCCTTCTTTTCGTCCTTCTTGATGAGGGCGGCAACCTTGTCCACCAGCTCCGGCAGCATGGTCAGGGCACGGTTGATGGTGTCGGCGTTGTCCGACAGCTGGATGGTGCGCACGCAGCCGTCCTTTACCACGAGGAAGGCCACCGGCTGGATGTTCACACCCGCACCGGAGCCGCCGCCGAACAGGTCCTTGTTGGCGGCGTTCTTGCCGTCAAAGTCGGTGCCGCCGGAGGCAAAGCCAAAGCTCACCTTGGAAACCGGCAGGATGGTGGTGCCGTCCTCGATAATGATGGGCTTGCCAATGATGGTGTTGGAGTCCACCATCTGGTGGATCTTCTCCATGGTAACGTTCATCAGGCCCTGAATGGGATGCTCAGCCATAAAACAGCTCTCCTTTATCGGTTTGATTCGGGCAAAGGCCCGTTGTCTGCAGATCCGGATACTCCTATAGTGTACCACATTATAGGAAGATGTCCAATACTTTTTTGCGCCAGAACTCGTACAGCACCCGCACCGCCGCAAGGACGATGAACAGTGCCTGCGCGCTCACCCGGCAGGACACCCGGTCCTCCACGGTGGGCTGCCCGCTGCCAAAGTCCGGCAGGATGCGCAGCTCATCGAACTGCAGCCAGAGAAAGCGGTCCAGCACGCCCAGCACCGGGTACAGCCACGCCTGCAGCTTGCCGTAGCTGCGGGCAGCGGCGGCGGGGTCCTCCCCGCGCACACCAAGGCGCACCTGTATTTTTGTGATGCGCAGCGCACCGAACACAGCTTTGGTCAAAGTGCCCGCACCTTTGAGCATGGTGCAGAGGATCTCCAGCGTGATCTTTGCCTTTTTGCGGGGCTGGGCGGGCTTGTTTGCCTTGGCGGCAGCGGCGGCCTTTTTGCGGGCCTTCTCCTCTGCCTTTTTCCGCTTGCGCTCAGCGCGCCATGCAGCAAATTTTGCTTTCACTTTGCCAAAGCCTTTGGGCGGGGCCGGGTTTTCCGGTGCGGGCGGCGGCTCCGGCTTCGGGTACTGGAACACCGGGAAGGTGATGCCCAGCGCACCGGCCTTTACGGTGAGCACGCCGTGCTCCCAGCACAGGTCTGCGCAGAAGGGGCACAGCAGCAACAGCACCAGTAAGATCAGCACCACCAGCAGCAGAATGCCGATCACCCGGAGGATGAACAGCAGCACTGCGCCCAGCGCGGCGAGGAATGCTCCCATGCGTTACCCCTCACTTTCTGTCGGTGATGCGTTCGTTTCCGTTTCCTGCCCATGCACCGGCGGCAGGTCGGCCAGAGAAGAAAGGCCGAACACCCGCAAAAAGGTGTCGGTGGTGCGGAAGCTCACCGGCCTGCCCGGCAGGTCAAGGCGTCCGGCTTCCTCAATGAGGCCCTTTTCCAGCAGGCCCGACACGCTGGACGAGGAATCCACGCCGCGCACCTGCTCGATGAAGGCGCGGGACACCGGCTGGTTGTAGGCGATCACGGTCAGGGTCTCCATGGCGGCGGGGCCAAGGGGCACTGCGCGGCGGCTGTCCAGCAGGCGGCGGATGCAGTCGGCCCACTCGGTCTTGGTGGCAAGCTGCCAGCGGGTGTTCAGGTGCAGCAGGCACAGGCCGCTGTCCTCCCGGGCGTAGCGCTCCCGCAGGGCTTCCAGCGCGGCTTCCACGCTGAGCTGCGGCAGCTGCACCGCCTGGGCCAGCTTGTCGGCACCAATGGGGTCGCCGCTGGCAAACAGCATGGCTTCCACGGCTGCACGGATCTGTTTCTGGTTCATTCCTTCTCCTTATCACGTTGGATGCGGCCCCGCTGCATGGTCAGCCGGCCCTCGTCGTCCAGCTTTACACGGCCGCCGCGCACCAGCTCCAGCAAGGCCAGAAAGGTGGCCACGTTGGTGCTGCGGGTCTGCTGGCGGCTGAACAGCTGGCTCATTTTTGCCGCTGTACCGGCAATCAGGTGCCGCAGAATGTACACCACCCGGCTCGTCACCGACACCATGGGCGCTGTGACCAGCGGCTCGAACTGCTGCTGGGTAGGCTCTCGGCGCAGCCTGGTGCGGCCGGAAAGAACGGCCCAGTAATCCGCCAGCACCTGCGGCGCATGGTGCAGGTCGTAGGTGTTATCGAACTCCATCTCCATGGGCGGACGCACAAAAACCGGCGCAGCTTCGGCCTTTTGGCGCAAAAGCGCAGCCATGCGGCGGCACTGGTCGTACTCGATCAGCTGGCCGGTGAACTCCTGCTTCATGCGCTCGCCCTCTTCGCTGCGGGGCAAAAGCAGGTAGCTTTTCATCTCCACCAGCCGCGCGGCCATCTCGATGAAGGCGCTGGCGGCTTCCGGGTCCGGGTCGGCCCGCGCCACCGTGGCGGTGTACTGGTCGATCAGCTCCAGAATGGGGATGTTGTGCAGGTCCATCTTATGTTTGGCCACAAGCGCCAGCAATAATTCCAGCGGGCCGTCAAAATCTTCCAGATGGAAGGTCAGTTCTTCTGCCACGCTCACACCACCGTCCCAAGGCCGGCATAGTAGATGGAATACGCGATCTTATCAATGTAGCCGGTGCCCTTGCCCAGCAGCTCCCACACGATGTTGTTCAGGTAGTACAGGGGGGTATCCAGTGCGCCGAACCACACTGCCGCCAGCAGGGCGATCATGATATAGCGCTCGTACTTCATCAGGCCAAAGTAGATGCGCCGGGGCAGCAGCACCAACAGGATGCGGCTGCCGTCCAGCGGCGGCACCGGGATCAAGTTGAACACGGCAAGGCTCACGTTCATCAGCACAAGGTACTGCAGGAACATGGCAATGTAGATGGTGGCATCGTTCACCGGTGCCCAGTAGTACATGAGCTTCCACACCACCATGCCCACATAGGCAAGGAGGATGTTTGCCGCAGGGCCAGCCAGCGCGGTGAAGGCCATGCCCCACTTGGGGTTTTTGAAATTGCGGGGGTCGGTGGAGACGGGCTTTGCCCAGCCCACGCCCGCAAACACCATGCACAGCGTGCCCAGCAGGTCAAAGTGGGCAAGGGGGTTCAGAGAAAGCCGCCCCTGCCGCTTTGCGGTGTCGTCGCCCAGCAGCCATGCCGCCAGCGCGTGGCCGCACTCGTGGAAGGGGATGGCCACCAGCGCCACCAGCGCGCGGATGAGATAATAGATGCCCTGAGAGGTCATTCGATATTCCTGCCTTTTTTCAGTATACCATATATAATACTATTTTTTGAGGTTTTAGACAAGGGGTGTCCAGACGATTTAAAATGATCTCCGCTTCGCTCTGATCATTTCAGCGGAATTTTATTTTTAATTCGTGATTTGTCTACGAGTTGCGGCACCCAGCATTCGTTTCGTGCCTTGAACGGCACTCACGTCTTGCTGGCCGCTGCCCCAACAGCTTCTCCCTGTTTCCGCCACTGGCGGCGGTCGTCGCCGTTGCAGCCTGCGGGCTGCTCCAAATCACATTTTCACACAAGGGGTCGTAACCAAAAACAGCATCTGAGTGCATCGGGGCAGTTTTCCAAAAAACCGCAATATTTTTTGAAAAAAGGCTTGCATTTTGCCCGGCAATCTGCTACAATAGTCAAGCTGATTATTTTGATTCCTTACTTCACTGCAGGAGGTGCAAGTACCATGGCTAAATGTGAATGCTGCGGCAAGGGTGTTGCCTTTGGTATCAAGGTTTCTCACTCTCATCGTCGTTCCAACCGTACCTGGAAGCCGAATGTCCGTCGTGTCAAGGCGGTCGTTGAGGGTTCTCCCAAGTACGTCTACGCATGCTCCCGTTGCCTGCGCGCTGGCAAAGTTACCCGCGCTGTCTAAT
>ERZ840096.2465-NODE-2465-length-14858-cov-17.598730_pt1 | contig 14858 bp, 5 predicted proteins | sample MGYA00519878_ERZ840096 | MGnify/ENA primary metagenome ERZ840096 (study PRJEB31850, sample SAMEA3708865) | human gut metagenome | biome: human gut; feature: human-associated habitat; material: faeces | place: China | collected 2014 ...
TGCATTGTTATCATAATTATCCAGTTGTTTCCAATCTTCAGTAAAAGATTCCACATAACCGTCATATTGCGGTTCGCGGCCTTTCTCCTCCAAGGTATGATATAAACCGACAGCCATATCCAGACTCTCGCTGTTACCTGTTGCCAGATAGTGTTCAGCCAGCCCATAGATGGCGTAGGTCATGGCATACGTATATTTGGAAGCATTCAGCACCTCACCGTCAGGATTGACCAGCCAATATACCCCACCATGTTCCTTGTCTATAAATGTATCAATGAAGTAGCGTTGCGATTTATCCGCAAGCTTCAGATAAGCCTCATCCTTAAACGTACGGTATGCGGCAGAAAAACTCCACAGAATCCGGGCATTCAGAACCCCTCCTCTCGGAGCATCCACTACCGGAGTACCATTCCGCAATACAGTTCCATAAAAACCGCTGTCGGGAGCCACTGCATAATCCATCCAAAACGGCAACACGCTGTCTCTGACATTCGTGACAATCTCTGTACGCATGCGTGTCTGCATATCTGTCTCCCCTGAATGCGACCGGCAGCCTGCCAGACAAGACGCAACCAGCAGTGCTATCCAATAAAACATCTTCCTTTCCATAATTATTCTCTAAAACCATCAAACTTTTCCTTGTTTAATTCCCCGTTTATCAGAGACTGGTGTTCGTCGTCTCAAGTACTGGTGTTTGTCATGTCAGACACCGGCTTTCATCACGACAGACGCTGACGTCTATCACAACAACTACTGGTGCCTGACATTTCACTCACAAATATTTTATTATTAAGTGTTTATTTATAATTTATCAATATCCCGGATTCTGGTCAGCCTGATTGATGAGCGGGTTGGTCAGAATCTCATTCGTCGGAATCGGGAAGATTTCCTGATAAGCCTCGTGCTCAAAGAAACGGAATGAGTCACCAGTCTGCAGACAAGCCTCTTGTGAAGAGTTGGCTGCTGTCTTCGGATATTCGGCGGCAAACCATTCTTTGCACATACCCATACGGCACAAATCATGGTAAAGCGAGAACTCGGCATTGAATTCATGGCGACGCTCTATAATCAGCGCCACCTTCCATACCGGAGAAGTATAGCCTTTGGCTGCTTTATAGCTTGTATAATAGGTCTCTGCATCCGGCACTTCCACCGTCTGGGTATTCAACATGTCGGCGGGTAGGTCAATCATCGTCGCTCCCATCTCCAAATTACCCCAAGCACGGTTACGTATCTGACGTATCATGTTCCATCCGGTAGCGTTGTCACCTGTCTCGAAACAACATTCTGCATAGTCGAGCATGATGCCTGCATAACGCTTCAGAGTCAACGAAATAGGATTGAATACTTTGTTGTTCTCACCTGGCTTGCATCTCCAGTATTTCAAGGAATAAACAGTAGGCATATTTTCGGAACCTTGGAAAAGACCGTCAAAACCACTTGTCACCCCTACAGTCTGCCCGGTAATGGGATGCGTATCCCCTTTGGCAACAGCAGAGTATTGGCGGCGTTTGTCACCCGGTTCAAAGGAACGTACAAACTCCCAAGAAAGACAGAGAGACCCCCAGCCTCCCCATTCGGGTGCCGCACACATATATCCGTACCACATCATGGCATCTGAAGACGAATCGGCTCCCCAGCCCATATATCCTTGTTCATGATACATCACCTCAAATACAGATTCTTTGGTCCAATGTGTATCCCAGGCATGCAGGTTACCGAAGCAGGGCTCCAATGAATAGGTTCCACTGTCCACTATATCCTTTAGTTCCGTCTTGGCTTTCGTAAAGTCTTTCTTCAACATATACAGCTCGGCCAAATAAGCTTTGCAGAACCCCTTGGTTATACGTCCGTATTCACCATTCATGGGTAACCAGTCCAGATGGTCGCGTCCAAAAGACAAATCTTCCTCGATAGCCGCATAAGTCTCATCCACGGATTCCGGACGTGCCTTTCCTACCGAAGTAGTATAGGTTTCACCGGTAAGCAACATCGGTACCCTTCCGAAAAGTTTCGTCAGGTAAAGGTAGTTATAACCGCGGATGGCACGTGCTTGCGCTTCATAAACGGTCTTGGAATTGCTGTCCGCAAATATAGAGGCATCCGCCGTCTCCAGGCCAGCCAGGAAACGGTTTGCACGGTCCACTGCACGATAACTCATCCGCCATGCAGTCTCCAGGGAACCCTTATCGGGTTTCCAGGCATGACGCTGCCATTCCGCATCCCAACCGGAAGCCTGACAGTCCATCGTAGAATGGTTGGCAGCAAATACCTGAGGCTTGAATCCCCATGTTTCGTCATCACCGGAACCGTGCTGGTCCGTATAAAAGGTATCATAAAGTCCGTTCAATCCGGAAAGGACATTCTCCTCCGTTTTAAACATGAAATCTGCCGGAAGAATATCGTAATGATCCACTTCCAAATAATCGTCACAAGACGTTACGGTGCTTAAGGCCAGCACACCGATCAACAGTTTATATAAGTTTTTCATAATCATATTTTTTATCCGTTAGTATTAGAACTGTACACTCAGACCGAAAGTAACCGACATCGGGAACGGATAACGTCCTCCGTCAAATCCCGAATACAATACATTGGAGTCACCAACTTCCGGATCGCCGAACTTATTGTACGAAGAGATGGTACATACATTGTCGACACTGGCAAATACGCGTGCATTTTCCATTTTCACCGGTTTCAGCACATTCTTCGGGAATGTATATCCTATCTGAATATTTGAAATCTTCAGATAATCCCCCTTCTGGATGTAGGCGTCGGACACACGCATGTTCTTATTATAGTCTGTCTTGGTGATACGCGGATATTTGGCGCCGGTATTCGAAGATGACCATGCATTATTGATATATTCCTTCAGTACATTCTGATAACCGCCGTCGGGTGCATAGACTGAGGTCAAGCGGGCCGAAGAATAAGAAAGGATATCCATACCGGCTACACCGTACAAGTTCATCGAGAAATCAAAGTTTTTCCAGGAAGCGGTAAGGTTCATTCCGTAAGTGAACTTGGGATATCCATTGCCTATAACAGTACGGTCGGCATCGGTAATCTGCCCGTCACCATTCAAATCAACAAACTTATAGTCGCCGGGCTGGGTAGTCTTGTCCTGATATACACCACTTTCAACTCCCTTTTCAACCGCCAGCCTATTCATTTCATCAATTTCGGCCTGGGTTCTGAAAATGCCTTCTACCTTCCAGCCATAGTAGGAACCTACAGGATAGCCGTTCTGTGTAATGGAGTGGTTGTCCCAGTTGTCGCCATCTTGTGCTGAACCTGACTTGCTGAATATCGGATCGCCGACTTCAATAGCCTCGTTCTTCAGGGTAGACCCATTCAGCCTTATGCCGATATTCCAATCGCTGAAGCTCTTGTTCCACGCAGCAGTAAACTCGAAACCTGAGTTACGGATATGTCCCGCGTTAGTATAGACATTGGAGAAACCGGTAGAAGGACGAATCTGGCGATACAGAAGCAGATCCTTTGCGTCACGGATAAAGTAATCGGCAGAGAAAGAAAGCTCATTGTTCATAAAGGCAAAGTCAATACCGATATTTGTCTGCTCATTGGTTTCCCATTTCAGGTTGGTATCAATTTCTTTCTGCTGGGCAATACCGGCACCGTTAATCACACTCGAACCATTAAAGAACCAGTACATTGCATTTGCCGAAGACAACTGTGCTATGGACAAGTTGGTACCATTGCCCGCATTACCGGTCTGTCCCCATCCGGCACGCAACTTCAAGTTACTGAACAGTTCTAAATCCTTAATGAACTTTTCCTCGGAAAGACGCCAAGCTACAGAAGCGGAAGGGAATGTACCATAACGATTGCCGGCACCAAAGTTCGAAGAACCGTCGCGGCGTACCGTTGCAGTCACAATATAGCGGTCGTTCAAAGTATAAGTCAGACGGCCGAAGTAAGAAAGGAATCTTGTCTTCAAATCCAGCCCACCATCCGTTTGCTTAGACGATGGGTCATTGGTCAATGAAATTTTGCGGATGTTGTCTGCCGGGAAATCGTTGGCACTGGAATTCAGCCAGGCACCGTTCGTATCGCTGGTAGAGAAACCGGCCATTGCACTTACGCGGTGATGCTCATTGGACCAGTCATAGTTCAAGAACGCTTCCAGACCGAGTGAAGTGGACTGGCTCTGGTTCAGCGAGAACGAGTCCTTACGGTCTTGAGTTCCAAAGGTTCTATCATTATAGGCTGTATAGCCATTATAACCTTTTGTATAATAATTATAACTGGCAATAGTCTTGAAAGTCAACCCTTTGTACAAATCGAGTTGTAGGAAAGCACTGGCGAGCAGACGGTCCCATTTATTGATGCTGTCGGCAGTCTTGGCAGCAGCAACCAGATTGTCAGCTCCCTTGTTCACATCCCCATTACCTTCTTTCTTGTAATGTCCCCAAGTACCGTCGGGCAACACAATAGGCATGGAATAGAAAACACCGTCCTCTACATAATCCATGGTTGGAATGGCTTGTGCATAGTTTCTCAGGTTGCCTCCTCCCATCTTTTCCGAATGTGCATAGTTCAAGTTCAAGCCTACATGCAGAAAGTCTTTCACTTTGTGAGTGATATTAGCGCGTGCCGTCAAGCGTTTAAAATTCGACTCAATCACGATACCCTGGTTGTTCAAATAACCCAGAGATAAGTTGGCTTGGGTATTTTCGCTGCCTCCCGAAGCAGAAAGGTTATAGTTCTGCTGTAATGCCGTGCGTGACATTTCATCCTGCCAGTCAATGCTGTTCAGTCTGCCTATGTAATCCTCGCCATATGCCAGATTGGTCATGGCAATACCGTCATTCTTGACGGCGGAACGTACAGCACTTGCAAACAAGCCCGCATCAGCCACATCAATCTTATTCGAATTGAACTGGAGGGCATAGTTGGCCGAAAAGTTCACCTTTGCCTTCCCCTTACCACCGTTCTTGGTAGTAATCATAATGACGCCATTGGCACCGCGAGTACCATAGATTGCCGTAGCCGAAGCATCCTTCAGAATTTCGATGGACTCTACATCATTAGGATTCAAGAAATCGATGGAAGTTCCTACCTGCACACCGTCCACTACATAGAGTGGGTCGGCAGAACCATTCACGGTTGCCACACCGCGGATACGGATGGAGAAACCTCCTTCCGGGTCACCGGAAGAACGGATGACAGATACACCTGCCGCAGCTCCCTGCAAACCTTGTCCCAAGTTCACCGGATTCCGCTTCATCATTTCCTCCGCATTCACGGAAGCCACAGAACCGGTGAGGTCGGATTTCTTCATCGTACCGTAGCCCACAACAACTACCTCATCCAAGGTTTCGGTATCCTCCTTTAAAGTAATTTTCAGAGCATTCATATTCCCGGTTACTTTGACCGTTCGCGCCAGATAACCGATGTAACTGGTCTTCAGCGTAGAACCTACGGGACACTGCAAGGAGAAGTTACCGTCCAAATCGGTAATCATACCGTTTGTCGTACCTTCCACAATGACATTGGCACCGATGATGGGCTCGCCTTTCTCATCCACCACTTGGCCCTTCACAGTAACTACACTCTGCTGTACGACAGTGACACCTGCAAACGGCTGTACGCTTGTTGCAAAGAGAGGTCCGGCACATGCCAGCGATACTGACATGATACCCAAATACTTCATCACATTTCTCATAAATACTAAATACTTAGGTTTAACAAATACCCCGGTCATAAGCACATCGGGAAAAAGATATGCGACACAATTTTGTGCCACTATAGAGGCACTGCCGTGCCATTGGGAAGGCACATCTGTGCCACCATAGTGGCACAGATTTCGGTAACTATATCCCTTTCTCTTCCATACCGACAGGGGTGAATTCAATATAGATTTTCAAAGATTAAGTTCAGAAACTCAGGGAAGTGCCTTCAACCTGGTTCAACAGTTGCGGTTTGGCCTTTCCACAATCCACTTTCACAACCTGAATACGGTTGTCGGCAGGTAGACAAACCAATCCTTCTGCCTGCTTCTTGTCAGCACTGTATACCTTCAGGCTCATTTTGCTCCAATCCATCTCAGCAGTGGACTGCGCCAACTTCAGATGAGGAAGTACCGAACCGTCACGTACCAGCATGATTATCGGCAGACTGCCTGCTTCAATCCGGTGCCATCCGCCTTCGTAGACTTTCTCTGTCTGGTAGTCTATCCATTTTCCTTCGGGAAGGTAAACTGTGCGGCCCGTCATACCGGATTCAAGCAAGGGGGCAACCAGAATCTGCGAACCGAAGAGATACTCGTCATCCACTTTCCATGCTCCCGGATCATCGGGGAATTCTACAAACAAGGCTCTTAGCATCGGTAAGCCCTTTTCTGTACATTCCTTAGCCTGAGCATACACATAAGGCATCAGACGGTACTTCATCTCCGCACTCTTGCGGAAGACATCCTGCACACGCTTGCTGTCGTACAACCACGGCTCTGTCGGAGGTGCCCCATGCGCGCGGGTATGGGAAGTAAGAAAACCGAACGGTATCCAGCGGCAATACAAGTCCTCCGGAGTGGATTTTACAAAGCCGCCCATATCATGGCTCCAGAAGGAGAAACCGGACAAGCCGAAGGACAAGCCTGCACGAAGCGTACCCAGCAGACCCGTGTTCGTAGTTGCAGCATCACCGCCCCAATGCAATGGATAACGCTGGGAACCAGCCCATGCGGCACGTGCCCACATTATATTCTCGTTGTGCAACTTCTTGGTTATCTCGGACACTGCCATATCATAACGCACCGGATAGAGGTTATGCTCATACCATCCGCTCTTGCCGGAAGCGTAAATACCATTCAGTGGAGCAGCCTCGCCAAAGTCTACTTTAATGGCACTGACACCGATATTCAGCAATCCCGCCAGTTTGTCCTGATACCACTTTACTGTTTCCGGATTGGAAAAATCAAGCACCACATCTTCGTAGGGAAGTTCACCATTTCCATTTTTCACATACATGTCTTTCTCTATCAGTTCAGAGAAATAACGGTTTTTAGGAGTGAAATAAGGCAACTGCCACAAACATACATGGAAACCTTGTGACCTCAAATCCTTCAACATCTGCTGTGGATTCTGGAAACGGTTCTCGGAGAATTTATAGTCACACTGCCAGTCCACATCAAACCAGCCGGTATCGAAATGGATAACATCGCACGGATACTTGTTCTTACGGATATTGGCCGCTACATCATAACCTTCCTTTTCACTGAAATAGGTAATACGGCTCATCCACGTACCGAAAGACCACAAGGGGGGCATGCCCGGCTTTCCTACCAAATCGGTGTACTCGTCCAGAATATCTTTCGGCTCGCCGAAGAAAACGAACAAATCCAGGTTCTCGTCACCCATGAACATTTTGTTCAGCCCAATATAGGTAGCACCAAAATCACAAGTCACGGGAGCGGATGTATGCATAAACATACCATATCCCCGGTTACTCATAAAGAAAGGAATCGGTTTGTACATCTGGTCCGTCTCAGGCCCTTGTGGGTCTGTAACGAACAAGTTCACCTTCTGTCCGGCCTTGTTCAGCCCAGTGGCAGACTCTCCGCAACCAAAAATCATTTCATCTGCAGTCAAGGTAAATACCGGATTGATGCGGCGAGCATTGTCGCTTCCCCGCTTCACAAAACAGAACGGCGTATATTTTACCTGCGTAGAGTCCGCGTCGCTCAAAGCGGCAGTCTGGCTCAAGATACGTCCGGCTTTATCCTTCAAGACGATTCTCCAAGGATTCTTGTTAATCTGAATGGTTCCATAGTCGCTGGAATAGATAATCTTGTCATTCGTCTCGATAACTTTCCAGCTTCCATCCCTGCCCGGTTCCTTTGCCAACATGATGGAAGCGGCAGGTTTGGGTTCCACCGGGGTCGTTAGCATACGGATACGTACCGTACGCGGAGTTACAAAGTCAATCTTGAATTTGAGGTTAGGGTCATTTTCATAGGCAGTGAAGGGGAAATCGAGCATTCTCATTTTACGGGGCTGTGCACCGTTGGTATTGAAGGCTTGGCGGGGCATCAGATGCCCGCGTTTCCAATTCACCAGCCCTTCACCCGACTTGGCATCGAATGACTCCAGGTGATCTGCAAAAAACAAGGTATTACTCAAGTCACGGAAATCGGTACTCATGTCCAGAGGTTGGTTCATCAAATACGAAGTACCGTCATTGACATGTGGCTGTGCCAACAGATTGCCACCGGCAAACAACAGCATCGCCACTGCTAAAAGTTCTTTCTTCATACTATTAGGATTTAAATGATCTCGCCTGCAAATGTATTTTTCTTAAAGGAAACACAGATGCCTTAAAAATGTCTTTTAATATCCGGTTTTGTTTCATAGAACCCATATAGGGCCATTGGAAACAAAATGCATACTATTTTTCACCAAACGGAGGATATCATCCCACACGAATACGCAAATCTTTCCTTGCTCGTTCGAAGGATTATATTTAAGTTTGCAGTTACAATATTGTTAATCCTTCTAATAAAGAAAATACATGAAACAACTGCTCCTATTCCTTATATGCAACCTGGCCTTCCTCCTTACTGTTCAAGGTAACTCAGCGGAAATCCCGCCGGCTGTCATGTTCAAGCAGCTCTCTACAACAGAAGGACTCTCCAACAACAGTGTCCGAAGCATCTACAGAGACAATAGGGGATTCCTCTGGGTGGGGACAGAATCAGGACTCAACAAATACGACGGCTACTCCTTCCAGCAGTATTACCAGAACAACTCCGACCTGCCGGACGATGCCATCAGCGAAATTTTCGAAGGACCGGACGACAATGTATGGATAAGGACTTCCAGCGGCTACAGTATCTATAATTATAAGACCGGTAAATTCGACAATGACTATAAACCCATACTCGATGGGCTGCAAATCCCCAGTAAAAACATTCTGAGGATGGGAAAAACATCCAAGAATGAGTTTTGGGCCTACGACTATTCCAAACTTTACATACGAAGCATGGACAACAGCTCCATCAAAGCCTATCCACTGGCAGTTGAAAAGATTTCAAACCTCTATATAGGTGTCCAGTTCATTTATATAATGTACTCCAACGGTACCCTATACAGTATCAGCAAGCAGACTTCCGAAGTCAAGGAAATAGCCATTCCCACCATCTATAGACCTTTGCTGGAGAATCATGAGCCACACATTTACATAGACCAAAACGAAAGCCTATGGGTATACACCTTCCAAAACAGCCTACTTTTGCACAAGAACAGTTTTACACAGCAATGGGAGGACATCAGCCTGAACAATAACACTCACATACAGTACAATCGCGTGCAACGCATCCTCGACCTGGGAGACGGCAACGTATGGATACTTACCAGCCATATGGGGCTGTTCGTTTACAACACCCTGACCAAATCGCTTACCAACTTGGTGCACAATCCATTGAAACCGCACACCATTGCCAGCAACAATCTGAATACCATTTACCGGGACAAAGACGGAACCATATACATAGGGAATTTCAAACACGGTATTTCCTATTATAGCCCCATGTCCCAAATCATACTATGCAACAAATCCCTGGAATATGATGATATCCTGACCTTCTGCGAAGACACCAGCCAGGAATACATTTACTACGGAACAGACGGTACGGGACTAATCCGACGTTCACTAGTGACCGATTCATACGAAAAGATAGCAACTCCCGCCAATATTGTAGTCGACTTATCCATCGACTACAAAAACCGCCTATGGATAGGCACCTTCCAGAAAGGACTGCTATGCTACTCGAAAGGGCAAATCAAACAATACACAGTAAGTAACAGCCAGCTTCTCGAGAACAATGTGTATACAGTAAAGGTAGACAAACACGGATACATCTGGATAGGTACCATGAAAGGATACATACAGAGGTTAAATCCGGAAACCGGGCAGTTTGACACCATCTTGTACCGTCCGGGAGAATTCTTTGTCCGAGATATGTACTATGATAAAAACAGTACCCTTTACGTAGCGACCAAAGGAGGACTCATTATCATCGATACGGAAACCCAAGCCTATAATATCTACGCCGAAGCCGGCCGCTTCAAGGAGAACAATATGCTCACTGTCTATAAGGACAGCCGAGACCTTCTTTGGATAGGACATCCACACGGACTGAGTATATGGAACCAGAAGAACGACTCCATCTACTTCCTTGACCAGAAAAACGGACTTGCCGCCAACCTCGTCAGAGCCGTCACGGAAGACAACAACAACCAGATGTGGATTGGTACCGGCAACGGCATCTCACGAATCAAAATAACAAACGGTACATACGCCATCGTGAACTACTCCGTAAGCGACGGACTGATATGCAACGATACCAATGTCCACGCCATCCTCAAGCTACAGAACGGCAATATACTGATAGGCACGCCACAAGGTTACCAGACTATCATTCCACAAGACATCCTGACCACAAGTTATGATGCCAATATTTACCTTACCGGTATTGAGCTCAAATCCGGAATGACCCATCCGGACATCCTGAACGGCAGCTCACTTGAATGTGCACAACATCTTTCCTTCACTGAAAAGGAAAATTCATTCACTCTGTCCTTCTCTGCCCTCGACCTGGTGGAAACGGATAAGATAAAATATGCCTATAAGATTCATTCCAACTGGATTTATGCTGAAAACAACAAAGTAAACCTATCCATGCTGACTGCCGGAAACTATACTTTATCCGTCAAGGCATGCAACTCACAAGGCATATGGAGCCCCAACGTCAAGGAACTGAAAATAAAGATACTCCCTCCTTGGTGGCGCACTTGGTGGGCTTATACCATATATAGCGGTATCGTTTTGTGCATCCTTCTGTCCATTATCCGCAATCTGCGCTTACGCCAAAAGCAGAAACAAATCATGCAGGCCATCGAGGTGGAAAATGAAAGGCAGCAGAAAATCAACAATATGAAACTGCAGTTCTTTGCCAACATAAGTCACGAACTGCGGACCCCCTTGTCACTTATCATCAATCCGCTTGAAGAGTTTTTCGTAGACCATCCCGAATATCGTAAAGGCATTCTGGATATGGTCAAACAAAATGCCGACTATCTGCTGGAACTGATTAACCAACTGCTGGATTTCAGAAAGCTGGATGCCAAGGCTGAAACCCTGAAATGCAAACATGACAACATCCTTATCATTCTGAGTGAAATATTCCACTCTTTCGATCCGATAGCACAGAAACGGAACATCAGCTATAGCCTTACCGCTCCACAACATTCTGTATTCATGGATTTTGACTATGACAAGATACGCAAGATATGCACAAATATCCTGTCAAATGCATTCAAGTTCACTCCCAATAAAGGAAGCATCTCACTGGATATTGCCGTAAGAGGCACAAATCTGGAACTGACCTTTACCGACACCGGTTGCGGCATAGAGGATGAAGCCAAGGAGAAAATATTCCAAAGATTCTATCAGTCGGGCAAAAACCAGTCGAACAACGGAGGCAGCGGCATTGGACTGCACATTGTTTCCGAATACGTAAAGATGCATCAGGGTACTGTCTGTGTCAGGGATAACCAGCCTTGTGGTTCTGTATTCCTGATTGCCCTACCCCTACACCAGAACAGTAATGAAACCAAAAACGGAGAACCGGTCGAAGGACCGGAAATAAAAGAAGAATCCCATCCATTCACCATACTACTCGTAGATGACAACTACGACTTCTTGAAATTTCTCTCTGAAAGTCTTGCCAGGCAGTATCATGTATTAAAAGCCACAAACGGAAAACATGCACTGAATGTACTGGAAAAGGAAGATATTGATTTAGTGGTCAGTGACATCATGATGCCCGAGATGGATGGTCTGGAACTATGTTCAACCATCAAGAATGACATACGCTACTCCCATATCCCCATTATCCTCCTGACAGCTAAGGCAAGTGAAGAACACCAATTGGAAGGGCTTAGCGTTGGCGCAGACGACTATATCACCAAGCCTTTCAATATGGAAGTCCTCAAGCTGCGCATCAACAAGATTATCGAGATGAACGTCAAACGTCAGGAAATATTCAATCAGGACATTAAAATCGAGCCAAGCCGTATCACCATCACTCCCCTTGACCAGCAGCTGGTGGAAAAAGCCATCCAGATTGTAGAGGACAATATCAGCGAAACCGAGTTTTCCGTCGAGGAGCTTGCCAGCAGCCTGAATATATCACGCAGCTATTTCTACAAGAAAATGATTAAGATAACGGGAAAGAAACCCATCGAATTCATCAGGACCATCCGTATGAAACGTGCACAACAACTCTTGACAGAAAGCCAGATGCAAGTTTCGGAAATTGCATATACCTTGGGGTATAACTCCCCCAAGATATTCTCCAAACATTTTAAAGAAGAGTTCAACATCAGCCCATCCGAATTTATAAGGCAGCAGGCTGAATAGAAACATTATTTTGACATCAAAGCATCCAACGAAGACACCAACGCCACCAAAGCAGCACTCCAATTAATGGCTATTTCATTGGAAGCATACGAACCTTCCACATCTGCATAAGACTCATCCGGCAGATTGGAAGGATAGGGTACACCGTCTTGTTGGCCAGGATTGGGACCGCCAACAAGGAAACCGGGAAGAGGTGCCTCTATATCATCCGATGCAGAAAGACGATGGTGCGGATACAGAGGACTTTTCATCCCGAAACCGGTGACATAACAATATCCCGTGGCATTCTTTCCTAAAATGTAGTCCATATTGCGGTAGGCGTTCGTCAGGTACGACTTCTCACCCGTAAGCAAATAGGCGCAAACCAGTGAAGTGGCTTGGTTAGCACACCCTTCGGCAAGGCATCCCCAAAAGAAATCTTTGGCATCGTTGCCGTAAGGAGCGTGGAAAGGAGAGCGGTCAGCACCCCGCACAGCCTCGGCAGCATAGTCCAGTAGCAGGTCTTTCATGGCATTTGCCAACTCCACGTCTTCACCCTGATATTCCCTGCCCGGTTGCAGCCAGGCAAACACGCCCAACGCAGTGGTATTGCCCCAAGAAGGAGTCTTATATGCAGTGGGCAGATGCTTCTTCACTTGTTCCCGGTAAACGGGCTTTCCCGTAGCAAGATAGAGCTCGGAAGCCGCCCAGAAGAATTCGTCATCAGCACTGCGATCACCATAAGCTCCCGTAACTACGGCAGGTTGATATTGCTTGTTGAGAAGATCCTGATGATAGAGTGCCTGCGGATGTGCTTCTGCCCAGGCATAAGCACGTTCGGCAGCCTGCAAAGCCACTTCCGAAAAGCCAGGATAATCCTCTTCGTAAGGAGCAAACAACACGGAAGCCTGCGCTAAAGCCGCAGCATAGTCCAATGCCGCCGTTACTGATTTCTGAACTACATAACGGGGCTGCTTACACTCCGTAGGCTTGATAAATCCCTCGAACGAAGGGGTAGTCAGCTTGTGGTAGACTCCTCCGTCGGCAGGGTCTTGCATGGTCAGCATCCATTTCAGGTTATAGTACATCTCGTCCAGCAAATCGGGCGTGTGGTTTCCGCTTTCCGGGATGTTCACCCGTTGACGGATAAAATAGTCAGGAAAACGGGCATAAATCGCCTGCATCAATCCGATGGAATAAGCGGAGTTCACAATGTACTTGTTATAATCTCCGGCATCATACCATCCTCCCGGAGAAGAAATCACCGCTCCCGCCTTACGTTCCGGCCCGGCAGCATTGGGATGTACCAGCACCTTGTCATCTGGATGGCCTGCCGGACGGCTCCACCGACCCGCATAAGTCGCTTCGATGGGCATACCCGTACGTTGGTAATAGAAAGACTTCAAAGCGGCATCGGCCAAAGGGGACAGCACCTTTTCCTTTACTTCGAATGCCACTGAATCGCCGTTAACCAACAGAAGATATCTTCCCGGTACCGTGATGTCACTGAAATCCAATATTGTCCTGCTCTTATCCGACCAAGCGGATGAAGCGGTATATCCGGGTTTGCCGGAAAGTAGCCGATTGCCCGTGGCTGCATCTACTATGGTAAATTCACGTACCTCACCGGCATTCACCACAGCTACTTTTTCCTGCTGGGGATAATACCCTAACTGATTCAAACGTACAGTTTCTGAAGGATGCCCTAAAGTGGCCATTCCTCCCAGAACTGTAAACAGACATGTAGTTATATTCATATCACTATTCTTTATATATTAATATTATTCCATTTCAAAATTATTTATCCGACAATAAGGTAATGAAACTGATAGCCGGCAAGTGTACCCGTACCAGTCCATTCTCCACCTTCACAGCAGTTTCCTTCATGCAGTCCTTTGTATTGGTCACATAGACTTTCAGTTCCTTCACTTCTGCAGGGATACCGGAGATGACAGCCTCGCAATCCGCCCCATTATTGACCATATGGACGGCATATTCTCCGCGCACCATATTTCCGAAAGCTGCACAGTTTACATTTTTCTTGCTGCTACTGACTGGAATGGCCAAGGCATCGGCCGGAGTGGAGGCCAGCTGCTTAATGTTCCAGAAACGTTGTGTAGGACGCAAAGGACCTTTGGAGCCATAAATGCCGTCTCCCCACAACAACGAATAGTCTGAAGTGAGCTGCCACTGCAAGATGGACAGTGGTTGGCAAATAGCACAAATACGCGTATACAGATTGATTTCATAAAGTGCAAACGTCGACTCATTGAATATCTCGGCATAACCATGAGCAGCGGCATCCGTACTACCCTCACCAACCAAGAGTGGTACATTAATCGCTTTGGCAGCATCCGCCCACTTCTTTAACGTAACATCATCACAACCACGCCATGAATGGAAAGAAACTGCACCAATATACTTATGAGTCTCAG
>ERZ840096.2475-NODE-2475-length-14770-cov-11.031736_pt1 | contig 14770 bp, 10 predicted proteins | sample MGYA00519878_ERZ840096 | MGnify/ENA primary metagenome ERZ840096 (study PRJEB31850, sample SAMEA3708865) | human gut metagenome | biome: human gut; feature: human-associated habitat; material: faeces | place: China | collected 2014 ...
AGCAGCTATCGGGATTATTCAATTAGCACTTGACATTTTATTTGTAGGCATTTCAAAAATTATCGTGCCAATCCCGCCCGCATCCGGTGGGCGTAATTGGCAACGCTGTATCGTTTCATATAGGCATTTTCGCTTGGGGCCGGACTGTCAAAGTCCAGCCCCTCCATACGGGGATCGTCGGTGCCGTCCAGCACCTCCTCCACCGGGATCACGCGAAGCCTGCCGGAGCATTTCAGTTCGCCGCCGAATACGCCAGCGGCACAGTGAAAGCCACGGTCGCCGCACACCCACAGCAGCTTCTTTCCTGCAGGAATATCCCCAAAGGGCTGCTTCAAAACAATAACGGAACGGGGTTCCGCCCCGGCCACCTCATAGTAGCCGGACTGCTCCGCCTTTTCATAAGCGCGGATCAACTTCTCAAATTTGCGCTGCGGCTCAATATAGAGCCAGCTTTCCTGATAACCCATAATTTCCTCCGTTTTCTATTGGTTTTACCGCTCCATCTGCGGTCTGCGGCGCTCCGGTGGCCTTTGATCCTCGTCCGGCTCGGCGTCTACGATCTCCGGCTCCTTGTGGTCTAAATTCAGCAGGGTATTCAGTTCCTCCAGCCGTGCCGTTTTGGTCGTAAGTTCCTCTTCGCGGGGAAACGGCTTTTGTACCTCTGCCTTTGCGGTTTCCAACTGCGTTTGCAGATTGGAAAGCTGCTCGCGGCAGGTTTGCTCCTTGATGGGCAGTCCCTCCAGTGCATTGTCCATGCGCTGTAAATTGCCGAACACATCGGTACCCAGCGTGACCGTATGGCGGAGCTGCCCGATCATGGTCAGGCGGTATTCCCGCGCAAAGGTATCGAACGCCAGCTCCAGCGTCAGACCGCGATAGCTGCCGATCTGTGTCGCCTCTGGGGAGAGCATCGCCTGACACATGGTCAACAGCGCTGCGCCCGCCTCCTTCTTGTCGGCATGGGTGACACCCGCCAGCGTAAGTGGGGAGAAGCCGTCCGCGTTTGGGTGGGTATTTCCCTTGACCGTGGCAATATCCGCGCCATAACCGGCGATCCGTGCCTGCGTTTCCGCGATTTGTTTCGGAAAGCCCTTGCTGATGGCGTCCTCCAGCGCGTATTTCTGAGAAAGATGGTTGGCTTTCAGCAGTTTCAGCTTGGACACCTCAATGTCAAGATCCATCTTTTCCTTGATCATGGGGTTGCCGCTGGCCAGCGCCTTGATCTCGGCATAAGAAAGCGCCTGTTCGTCTACATCTTCGGCGGAGCGGACAGGCGATTTGCTGGTCATGATTTGGCTGATAAATTTCTGCTTGCTCTCCACAAGCTGGTAAAGATAGGCGTCGAAGGTACCCTCGGTGACATAGCTGTAAATGTCTACCTCCGGGTTTTCGTTGCCCTGCCGGATGATGCGCCCCTCCCGCTGCTGAAGGTCGGACGGACGCCACGGGCAGTCGAGGTGGTGCAAAGCGATGAGTTTCTGCTGACAGTTGGTGCCGGCACCCATGCGCTGGGTGCTGCCCAGCAGGATACGCACCTGACCGCTCCGCACTTTGCCGAACAGATCTTTCTTCTGCACCTCGCTCTTGGCGTTGTGGATGAAGGCGATTTCGTTTTCGGGAACGCCCAATTCCAGCAGCTTCGCGCGAATATCATCATAAACGCTGAAGGTTCCGTCATCCTTTGGGGTGGACAGGTCGCAAAAAATCATTTGGGTGGAACGCTTGTCAGCGGTGCGCTGCCAGATCTCAAACACATTTTCGGCGCACTTGGCGGCTTTGCTGTTGGGGGCGCTGGGCAGCATGGGGTTGATGAGCCGCTGGTCCAGCGCCAGCTTGCGCCCATCGTTGGTTATCATCAGCATATTGTCCACGCTGCTGTCCACCTCGCGGTTGCGGACTTTCTCAGCGCGCTCCGCCAGCGACGCCACGATCTCTTTCTGATACTCCGATGGTTTCAGGGCGACGTTGTGGTAATGCGCCTCCGGCACGGGCAGCTTCAGCATATCCGCCGTCTGGATGTCTGCCACATTTTTGAATACGCTCATCAGTTCCGGCAGGTTGTAGAACTTGGCAAATCTCGTTTTCGCCCTGTATCCGGTTCCTTCGGGGGACAGCTCGATGGCGGTGACGGTCTCCCCGTAGTTCGCCGCCCATGCGTCGAAGTGCTGTAAGCCTTGCTCCTCCAGCGCCGACATCTGCAAGTAACGCTGGATGGTGTAAAGCTCCACCATGCTGTTGGAAATGGGGGTGCCAGTGGCAAAGACAATGCCGCGCCCTCCGGTGATCTCATCGAGGTAGCGGCACTTCATAAAGAGGTCTGAGCTTTTCTGCGCCTCGGTCTGTGCAATACCGCCTACATTCCGCATTTTCGTGTAGAGAAAGAGATTTTTGAAATAATGGCTCTCATCAATGAAGATACGGTCAACACCCAATTCTTCAAAGGTGACCACATCGTCCTTGCGGCTCTGGTCGTTCAGCTTGTCGATCTTGGCTTGCAGGCCCTTCTTGGTTTTCTCCATCTGTTTGATGGTGAAGTTCTCGGCTTTTTCTCGCTTGGCATCGGAAATGCCCATCATAATTTCGTCGATCTGCTGTTCCAGAATGGCTCGCTGGCGCTCTACGCTCATGGGGATCTTCTCGAACTGCGAATGCCCGATAATAACGGCGTCATAGTCGCCGGTGGCGATGCGCCCACAGAATTTCTTGCGGTTTTTGGTTTCAAAATCCTTGCGGGTGGCAATGAGAATATTTGCCGCCGGATAGAGCTGCAAAAACTCAGTGGCCCACTGCTCCGTCAGGTGGTTGGGCACCACAAAGAGAGATTTTTGACACAGGCCCAGCCGCTTTGACTCCATCGCCGCCGCGACCATTTCAAATGTCTTGCCGGCACCGACAACGTGTGCCAACAGCGTATTTCCACCGTAGAGAATGTGTGCGATGGCGTTGACCTGATGCTTGCGGAGCGTGATCTCCGGGTTCATGCCGCTGAAATTGATATGGCTGCCATCATACTCACGGGGGCGGTTGCTGTTGAACAGAATATTATAGGTCTTGCAGATAGCTTCACGTCGGTCCGGGTCTTTCCAGATCCACTCGGCAAAAGCGTCTTTAATGAGTTCCTGCTTACTCTGGGCGATGGCCGTCTCTTTCTTGTTCAGAACGGCAATTCTGCGCCCTTCCTCATCGTATTGGTAATCAAAAATGCGGACATCCTTCAGGTTAAGTGTCGTTTCGATGATCTCATAGGCGTTGATGCGCTTGGTGCCGTAGGTGCTGATGGCCTTGACATTGCCGCGATCCTTGTTTTTGTCCTCGATGCGCCATTCACCGGTGATTTTAGAATAGTGGACCTTCATGCCCCATTGTGCGCTGCGGGGTGTACCCAGCGTTTCAAAAATAAATCGGCGGACATATTCAGTGTCCAGCCATGTAGCGCCCAGCCGAACGGAGATCTCGCTGGCAGTGAGGTCGGTGGGCTGCACCCGCGCCAATGCCTCGGCGTTGATCTGATACCGTGGGTCCTGCTCCGCCTTTGCCTTGGCACCTGCCCATTTCTGCCGCACGTTGCCGGAAAGGTATTCATCGGCGGGCAGATATTTCTCACTCATGCCCTCGGTATAATCGGGGTTCAGAAACACCACGCCCTTGAGGTCAGAAAACAGGGCTTCCTCATCCTTGCCTGTGAGTTGGCTCATGTATTCCATATCCACGCAAGCCTTTTCCCCGATGGACAGCGCCAGCGCCTCCACCGCCGTATCTACCTTTTCGGCAGGTTTGTGGCTGCGGATGGTACGCTTGGTGAACAAATCAGCCTTGCGCTTCAGATTTTTCTCCTCGTCCAGGATTTCCAGCGAGCACAGCAGAAAGTAAGAGCTGTCCTGATCAAACGCGATGGCGTTGCCACGAGAGTTGATGAGTCCGTATTTTCTGGTGAAGGCGTCGTAGAGGGTATTCAGCTTGGCTTGCTGCGCCTTGATTTCTTCATTGGGATAGTCCTCGGTCTGATATTCCAGCAGCGTCCGCACACAGTCCCGCAGCTCGATCATGCCGCGAATTCTGCTCTCTGCCGTCTTGGATACCTCCACCGGGTTCATGCGGCTGTTTTCCCGATAATAGATCTGACCGTCCACCAGTGTATAGGAGAAGTTGCGGACGGCAGGATCGGCCTCAACGGAATGATCCTCACCCTCCAGTTCTTCCTCCCGGTCATAGGCGGTGATCTCGCCGTGAATATTTTGAACGGCCTCCGCCAGCAGTGCTTCCAACGGCTGCTCCGGGTACGGCTCGCAGGTAGGCGTGGGGCCGAACGGCCCGGACACCATCTTCACCTCACCCAGCACCATGTCGGGGTGGTCGATGAAGTAGCTGTTCATCTGGATGCCGTCCTCGTTGGTGGCAAGGTGTACCCATTCGGGTTCTATATCCACCATTCGTTCCCGCTTTTGGAGGAACAGAATGTCTGAAACCACCTCTGTACCTGCCGCGGCCTTGAATGCATTGTTGGGTAGCCGAATCGCCCCCAGCAGCTCCGAGCGCTGCGCGATGTATTTTCGCGCGCTGGCGGTGCGCTTGTCCATGGTGTAGCTGGAGGTCACAACGGCGATGACGCCGCCCGGTCTGACCTGATCCAGCGCTTTGGCCACGAAATACTCGTGGATGGGGAAATTCAGCCGGTCATACCGCTTATCCGGCACACGAAACTGGCCGAACGGCACATTGCCGATGGCAACATCGAAAAAGTTATCCGGGAAGGAAGTCTTCTCATAGCCCTGCACTGCAATACTGCTTTTCTGATAAAGCTGGCGGGCGATGCGGCCAGAGAGATCGTCCAGTTCCACGCCATACAGCTTGCTGCCGCTCATGCTTTCCGGCAGCATACCGAGAAAATTGCCGATGCCGCAGGACGGCTCCAAGATGTTGCCCTGCGTGAAGCCCATCTGCCCCAGGGCGGTATAGATACTGCGGATGACCACAGGCGGCGTGTAGAACGCCGTCAGCGTGGATTCGCGGGCGGCGGCGTATTCGGCGTCCGTCAGCAGGTCTTTCAACTCATTGTAGCGTGGGTTCTTTTCGTCAAAGAAATCGGCCAGACCGCCCCAACCCACATACTGTGCCAGCACCGCCTGTTCCTCCGCTGTGGCGCTGCGGTTCTCCGCCTCCACGGTTTTCAGGGTACGGATCGCGTCCAGATTGCGCTGAAAACGCTCCAGCGGTGCGCCCTCTCCGATGTGGTCATCGGTGATGCGGTAGTTCCGGCCATCCGCGTCCAGCGGATAGGCAAGCGCGTTTTGCTTTTTCTTTTTCGGCGGGGTGAGTACCGCAGGCGGCTCGTCCGTCTGCGGCTGCGGTGGGGCCAGCGCAGCGGGGTCCGCCTGCTCCACAATTTTCCGAACAAAGGAGATCGGTTCCGTGCGGAAGATGGGAAAGCCGACCTTTTGGACAAAGGTGATGTCTTGAAAGTTGACAACGCCGTGCGCGGTATCCACGCGATCCACAAGGAAGGTCCTGCCGTCGATTTCAAAAAGTGTTTCGCCGGGAACAAGATTCTGTGCAGCAAATTCCTCATCGGTGAGGGCAGCTGGTGTAGACAGTTCGTCCGGCTTCATTGCGCCAGTATCCGACTCTCCTTGCGTCGGTGCTGCCGTATCTGGTGCTGTCTGTACTGCTGTGTTTTGTTCTACCGCCTTTACAAGCTGTGCATCATGCCGGCGGTTGAACAGGCTGAAAGTGCCGTCCACATACTCCGAAAGCCGATCCTTTGCGCGGCGGACGGAATCATAGAAACGGTCACTCTCGTCCGTCCCATCCAGCCGGGAAGTCAGTGCCGCCAGCATATCCGCAGTCTTGCCCTTATCTTGCAGCTGCTCCTCGATCATGGGAAGCGCATCGTAATAATCCGCACCCTTGGGATAGGGACGCGGAACATCGTCCGGCGCATTGTAAAAACCGTTATAGACGATTCGAGCCAACTGCCCACGCTCATATTCCGGGATTTTGGCGATAGCATCCTCACCAGGGAAGCGTTTCTGCGCGATCAGGCGCTCATACTCCTTGACCACATTGGGGATGGTCAGATGGACGGTATCATATTTTTTGGAATTGTAGTCCCGTTCGTAGTCCAGCCCTTTGTAAGTCTTGGTGTATCCATACCCGGCGCGGGCTCCGCCGCTGTACTCACCAAAGCTACCCTTGATGAACTTCTGGCGTTCCTCCGGCGTGTGGGGATAGCAGAAATGGGAGTAGATCGTTAGGCGGCCTTCCGTGCCTTCATTCAAAAAGTGCTGGTCAATCTCGTCCTGCGTGATGAACATTTTGCATTGGCGCAGGAAATCAGGCTGGGCGTTAAAGTGCCGCTCCGGGTAGGGCAGACCGTCCAGCACAACACCGATGCGGTGGGTGTTATAGCCGCTGATGCGGAAACGCATAATGTCCGGGGCTGCGGCGTAGGCGTCAAGGAAAGTGTGATATTCCTGTGCCAGCGTTTGCAGACCACCCTCAGTTTTTGCGAACGCCACCATATCCTCGTCCAGTTCCGGGTAGCCCTTGTGCTGGTCGTGGATGTCCAATGTCTGCGGGAATAGGCCCTGCGCGCGGCCATCTTCGTTCAGGTCACGGGCGGTCATCAAAAGCGCGTCCATCGCTTCGTGCAGCACTTTGTCCGGGGCCTGCGCCAGCTCGGACGCGGAGAGATATGTCCCCGCCTCCAGCAGTTCCAGAATCCGCGCCGACGCCTGCTCCCATGTGACCACGGTTTTGCTGTACCCGGTGCGAATACTGTCCCCTTGGGCGAGGTGGATGCCGTCCTCCAGAAACCACATGGCGTACTTGCGGCCTTCATATTCGATGCCGCGCCCATTTTCTGTGCCAAACTCCCGACGCAGAAACGCTATATTTTCCTGTTCAGAATGCTCCCGCATATAGAACACCGCAATGCGTTCGGCGCTGCCGGGTTCGTTTCCGGCTGTGTAAAGCGCCTGGTCGATGACCTCCTGCGGCACCGTGCGGGCCGGGGCCAGAATGCCGGAGGGCGCATCTGGCGGAGCCTCGTACACCGGGGCGTCGCCGCCCATGTCGAACAGGGCAAGCTGCTCTGCGACGATTGGGGCATTTTGCAGGCCCAGCTTGATTTTATACTCGCCGCGCTCAATCAGGCCCTCGGTCATTTCGGTGATGACCGACCATGAAAAAACGGACTCCGAGGTGCGGGAGAGGTAGCTGCCCTCCCACATCAAAAGTCCGTCTTTCTCGGCATGGTAGCCTGTCCGAACACCGTCGGTCAGGACTTCCACCCATATATCGTTGTAGCTGTTTTTGAGAAATTCCGTCCGTTCTGCAAGATTCTCGTGCGCCTGAAAGTATTCAAAAATCTCCTGTCGCTTGTGCTTGCGCCCACCGTCATCCAGCAGATTCGCTTCAATGAGGTGCATATCTAGGAAAGCAGGAAGCTCCGTACCGTTGGGGGTTACGGCGTCGTGCTCCAGCGCAAAGGCTGCTGCCTGCTCCTGCGCTTTTTCGTCCGGATAATCACCGTAGACGCGAAGGCACTGGCGTGTTTCGGCGTCATACACGGCAGCGCCGTCGTATGCAAAACCGTCTTCCTCCATCGTACCGGCAACATAACCCTGTGCCGCAGTCTCCGCTTCTTCCAGTGTTTGATAGTCCAGCTTATCGTCAAAGCCGTTTTCAATATGGTGATAGGCAGCGACCTGATAGGGCTTGAACGGGCTATGGTCTGCTGCGTTTACCAGCTTCGGATAAGTTTCCTCTAAAAGCTCCTGATGCAGCCGGTTATGGAAGGCTGGCATATCAAAGTAGAGCTTTGCAAGCTGCAAATCGCCGCTTTCGTTGACAATGCGCCGGATTGCGTCTGCCCCTTCCATAATGGCATTTTCATGATCTGAATTGCGGCAGGCATTGACAAATGCTGTGTCTTTTACCAATGCAGCAGCAACCGTTTGTTCGTACTGCTCGAACAGTTCTTTTATGGTTGGTTGTGCCGCATCTATAACAGCAGAGGCAGGAAGCTCATCACTTCCTGCCTCTGTGGGTTCTTTAGTTGTTAACTGTAAATCAGGTCGCTGAGCACCAGCTCCTCCGCGCTGTGCCGGAGATTGTTCATCAGGCCCGTCCAGCGCAGGGGATCGGTCGCTTTCAGTTCCTCCGTCACGCCCTCGGCTCTCGCCATCTGCGCCACGGTCTGCTCCACCATCTTCCGCGCGGTCTGCTCGATCTCTGCCAGATGCTCCGTCAGCTTGCCGCTGGTCTTGAGGTTGGTGTAAAGCACTCTGCGGTGCTTCTTCAGGTACGCTCTCCGCAGCTCTGCGTACTTGCCCAGATGCACCTCCGGTACGCTGGGCATCATCAAATTCGGCACCTGATAGCCGTTCTGTATCCTGTAAGTGACCTCCATACTGTTTGCTCCTTTCTCGGCCTGCTTCGTGTTGTTCTGTGCGGTCATCATAACCGATTCTCGCGCGGTTTGCAAAAAATTGATCCCGCTGAGCCTGCATGACCGTTCGGCTGATCTCCCGCAGGCCCATCTCCGCAATGTCGCTGGTAGCGATGCCCAGGGCGTTGATGGTGGGCGGTGTGTTGAATTCGTAAACATGGGCAAATTCGTCAGCGGTGAAATAATCGTCTGCCCGTAAGCCCAGCCGGGTCATCAGCATATATGCCACGCTAACCTCCAGCGCGTCCCGGTAGAACACCTCAAGGTTCAGATCGTCCAGCTCCTCCAGCAGGCTGTCCTCCCGGCAGTCGCGGAGATCTTGCAGGTAGTCTGTGATGTTATCTGCCACGGCATTGTGGCAGGCAGAGCGCACGGCGTCCGCAAGATTTTCTTTTTCGGACAGGTTGCCGAAGGTGGCCTCCAGCGTTTCGATGACCTCCGGCTCAAAGGCCGGGTGCATCGTCCAGATGGGCAGCGGACGGGCAAAGCGGGACGCATGGGTGTCCGAAACATCAAAATAGAGCTTCAGGCAGTTTTGCCCGTCATCACCAAATACGGCGATGCTTTTTGCGCCGCGATTGACCCAGCGGCCAAACTGACGGTTCCATCGCTCCATCTCAAGGACCGCCGTGGCATCTGGGCGCTGGGCGTAGATCAGAATTTGATCATCAAAGGGACATTTGTAGTTATAGCAGGCCGCGCGGAGAAAGCCCGTCCAGCTTTGATAGCTGCCGGTGACACTCTGCACGGTCTGGTCATATAGCTCGGTGATAAGCTGAAATTTGGTTGGCAAGGCTCGCACCTCCTATCTCTCCGGCTCCGCCCGCTTTTTTGCTGCAAGCCGGTCATTCTTTTGCTGCTCTTTTTGGGCCTTTTCAAACGGTTTCCGCTGGTAACAGTAAATATAAAACTGGTAATCACCTTTAACCGGCGTACAGCGGAGCATATACACATACCGCTTTGTTTTTACCATGAAGCCGCAAGAGGGAAGCAACGCACCCTTGATGGCGCAGATCTGCTCATACCGGTTGCAGTAGCGGTTCATGCTGTCGAAGTCCCGCAGCGGGGAGTCCGGCTGCTCCCGCAGCCAGTTTACGGTGCGGTCAATATCGGCCTTAAACTCCGGCGTATTCAGTGCATCTTGCTGGTGGGGCCACCATGTTGTGTAAAACTGCTTGCCGCTGCCAAAATCACCACGCAGGTGTCCCACACAGCCCGCAGACTTGTCCTGTTCCTCACTGCGGGAGAAATAGAGAGCGTGCAGCGCAGGCTCATTGACGCTGTAAAAGTCAATGACATCTTTCTCGCTGGCGGGATACTTCTCCTGAAATTCCGCAAGGGTACGGCATCCGCCATCTTGAAAGGAAAGGCTGCCGCTCTCCAGCGGAATCCACCCATCAATGGGAAGCTGGAACGGCTCGCGGGTGAGAACGGTGCCATAGAAGTTGACCATGAGACCTCGGGCCAACTCCCTCGGTTCCCCCCAATCCTCATCCCCGTGGCGCAGCTCGTAGCGATATACACCCTCCGGCACGGTGGCTCGGTCAATGCGGCATTCTGTAAACAATGCCGGTCGGTCAAAAATCGTGACCTCCTGATAGGTCACCTTCTGTGCGTCATAGCTCATCTGGCTTCACCTCGTTCTTTGTGTTTCTTTTGTGTCCTCTGCTGCATCAAAAACTCCGGCACTTCCTTGAAACCAACGCTATCCGTGTAGTAGGCGGTTTTCTTTCCACCCTGCGTCAGTACCACGATGTCGCTTACGGACAGGGAGCGCATCTGGCGGGCAAAGGGACGGTGGTCTCCATTGTGCTTTGCCCATAGATGCTCCAGCGAATTTTCCTTTGCGAACATACCGGCGTAAACACGCTGATAATCAGCACTCCGAAGTTTCCCCTTCGCCTCTGCATAAGGCCGGAAACAGTAGTCTACATCAGCGATTGCAGGGATTTGATAGATTTCATAGGTGCCGATCTCGGCGCTGATTTTCGGCGCGCTTGGAACATAGATATTGCCATTGCGTTCCTGCATTTCTGCAAACTCGCAGATATGATAGGCAGAATTACCGATGCAGACATGGCAATCGTCAATGTACTTGCAAGGGAAAACCATCTTTTCACCGTCAAAGCGGGTAATGACGATGCTTTCCCCGTCCTTGATGGTAAAGAGCGTGTGGTATTCACTGTCGATGAAGCGGATCACACGCTCATCCTTGTTAGGGTTTGGAAAGGCGGTAACGCCCATAATGTCTACCGGCTCACGGTCAATCATCGTGCTGCACCTCTTTCTTTTTTCGGCGTGGTGCGATTTTGTTCTTGCTGCGCCGTGCGATTTTGTTGCTTTTTGTATTCATTTCCGACCCGTTCACAGAAATCCTTGATGCAGGAAGAACGGTCAGAGCGGTAATGCCCCCAAAAGAAATTGGGTGGGCCGTCCCCGTCGTTTTTGCAGTTGCGCTGCCATGTGACGAAGGGGGCAGGGGCCTTTTCACATTCGCCTATGACAAACTCGGCACTGCCGACGCGGACGCGGGCGGTGATGTGGTATTCCTGATTGACCATTTCCCCCACTACATAGCTGCCGTGTTCTAACTGGACGGTGCAACTCCCGTTTTGTGCAAAGGTCGCTGTCACCGGCATGACCGGCACTCCACGCACCAGATCCGGCAGCATGATGAACTGCGACCTTTGGCTCATCAGCTCTTGCGACAGTTTGTCCATAGGCAGGTAAAAGTGCTGTTTGCCCATGATCTCATAGCACAGCAAGAAACTGCTGACGGGATAGTACACGCTCATGATTGGGTCTTTGATATGGCCTTGGACGATGTTGGAATTCACATATCTTGCGTTATCCAAATACCATTGCGGGTTCGCGCCTGGTGTATTCCAGCCGAACATGGAGCCTGCCAGCATGGCCGCTTCCAGAATATCCGTAATGCCGAGCCGCACATTATAGCTGCTGGCGATCTCGCGGTTTTCCTCGCGGTTTCCGGTATCCCACTCAGAGGGATAATAGCCGCACTCACCGCACCGGATGATAATAAGCTGCCCGCTGGACGGCAGAATGGAAAAACAGGTTTCCGGTAGCTCGTTCCTGCGCATCGGTTCGTTCCTCATCGCGCCTGCTCCTGCTGCCGCTTGCGGTGCCAGCCCTCCAGCAACTTGATGATGACGTCCTCCATCTGCTTCGGGGTGTAACTGGCGGGAAAGTATTTTTGCAGGCGGTCGTTGCGGATCGTGACCTTGCGCTCCAGCGGCTTTTCCTCCCGCATGATGAGGTCGATGATGTTGTTTTCCAGCTTGCCCTCACCGCTGAGCTGCTTGAGCCGCTGTGCCTGCCCCAGCGACGGGGACACTTCATCGCGCTCCATGACCAGCAGGAGGTAGGTTTGTTCTTTTTCGGACAGGTGGGAGAGGAAATCCGCTGCGGGAACGAACTTGAGCGTTCCTGCGTCCACCGCGTCCAACAGCGGAGGAATCAGCTTATTCAGACGCACATAGCGTTGAATTTGGCGCGCGCTGTCCTCGGCTTTTTCTGCCAAAATCTCGTCTGCTCTTAACTTCGTGCCAAGTTGGCGAGAAGTTAAATCAGTCCGCTGTCCCTGCCGTTTCATGGCGTCCAGCTTCAGCTTGTAGGCTTTGGCTTTCTCACTGGGCAGTAAGTCCTCGCGGTTGATGTTATAATCCACTACCAAAATGTCCGCTTCCTCGTCGCTGTAATTGCGGACGATGACGGGGCGGATATCCAGCCCCACCGCTTTCGCGCAGTAATCGCGCCGGTGGCCGGAAATAATCTCATATCCGCCGATCTCGCGGGGCCGGACAATCAGCGGCTCCGCGATGCCGATGTGCTCGATGCTGTCCATGAGCCGCACCAAGTCTGGCGTGGGCCGGTCAATGGTGTACGGCTGGCGGGAGTATGGGAAAACCTCTGCTGCGGGAACGATCTGAATCCGCTCCTGCCGGTCGGCTTCTCGCTCCGCGTCCGTTTTGAACAGGTCATCGTACCGGGTCAGTTCGATGCCGCTTAATTTGCTTGCCAAGGCTCAACACCTCCCTCGTCAGATTTTCGTAGGCCACTGCCGCCTTGCCACTGCGGTCATGGTCGTAAATGCTTTTGTTTTCCACACTGATCTCCGCCGCTTTGATGGAACGGGGAATTTCGCTTGCGAATACATGACCGCCGTAAGTCTTACGGACAAGCGCGTTGATCTCCCGCGCCAGTGTGGTGCGGCTGTCCACCATCGTCAGCACGATGCCGTCTACCTCCAGCTTTGGGTTGAGCTGCCGCTTGACGCGGGTGATGGTTCGCAAAAGCTGCTCCAGTCCTTTGGCTGGAAGATACTGCGCCTGCACAGGGATGATCACGCTGTCCGCCGCGGTCAGGGCGTTGATGGTCAGCATACCGAGAGACGGCATACAGTCGATGAGCGCGTAATCGTAGCGGTCTGCCACCGTAGACAGGTATTGCCGCAGTACCGTTTCACGGCTCATGGTGTTGACCAGCGTGACCTCCAGTGCCGACAGTTCGATATTGGCAGGGACAAGATGGATGCCGGATTGGTGATGCAGAATGCCCTCGCCGGGAGCGATGGGCTGCTCTGCGATGATTTTCTCCATCAGTGTGGAGAGCGTGGGGGATAATTCGTCGGGCTGCGGCCAGCCCAACATCTGCGTGAGATTGCCTTGTGCATCAGCGTCGATCAGCAGGACTTTTTTACCTTGCCGAGAAAGACCAATGCCGAGGCTGGCAGCTGTGGTGGTCTTACCCACGCCGCCCTTCTGATTTGCCAGTGCGATTGTTTTCAATGGGACACCTCCTCTAACAAAAAAGGAGCCTTGCGGCCCCTGTTCTAACAAAGCTGTTGCTTCTTACGGTTATTCTTTTTTCGGGTAGTATTCTTTCTATTCTCAGTCTTGCTATATCTCAGTCTTATTAGATTTCGATTTTCGAAAGTCAAGAAATTCGAAAACCGAAAATCAAGACTTTCGAAAATCGAAAGTCACAGAAGCGCAGATTCCGGCCATATCTATGATTTTCGAAAATCGAAAGTCTGGACTTTCGATTTATTCAGGATATATCGCCGGCAAAGTTTTTTACATAAATGATAGCCGGTTTTCCAAGTCCTTGCCGCTTTCGTTCAATCAAACCAATACCTTTCTTGCTGTCCAATTCTGCGAATAGGCGCACCGCCTTTTCAGAGCGACAGCGCAGGGTTTCCATAACTTCTTCTACCGTAAAAATGATAAAGACACGATTTTGGTCGTCTACCCAGCCGTTCCGATAGGACAACTCCATGCGATCAAGCAGCAGTCCATACAATAGCTTTGCATCAGAGGAAACGCCATCAAACCGACTATCGGTGATTAGCAGTTTTGGAATGCGAAAGAAAGCGTATTGTTCACCGGAATGTCCATAGTAATAGGGCAGGGGTAAGGCCATAGCGTTCACCTCACATTCTATGGGATATAAAAGGGCAGGGGAATCCCTGCCCTGAGATTTCAAATTTTTAATTGCTCGGTACACTTTTGCAACAGAGCTTGAAATTTTTGGGGTTTTCTATTTCCGCGTAGGCAATAGGACGACGAAAGAAAGGTTACAAGCGAATCCCTTGTAATATTCCAACCTTTTCTTCCGAGTATGGCAGTAATACGCTTTTCGAGTACCCAGCGTTGAATAGCGGTCATTGAAAACCCTGTCAGTTCCCTGATTTGCTGTGTCCGAAGGAGATCGGGCAGGTATGAAAAATGTGCCTGCAGCACTTCATATATTTGCCGGTTTACATTTTCATCATTTCCATAAAGTGTATCCTTTTTGTAAAGATAGGCAAGTGCATCTGTGAGCTTAATGTGATGAATACGCCCTGTGGGGGTATCTACTATCTCATATGAGATTTCTCCGCGCCGGGTTAAATTATATGCAGTCTTGTGGCATATCCCACACACTTCACAAAACTGCTTTTGTGTAATATACTCCGGATATGCTACTGCAAGATCCGAATAATAGGTCAGCAGATCCATTTCAGTTCTCCCTTCTGGTGATTGCCGACAGCAGAGAAAACCAATGATTCTCAGAAATGTGGTCTATCCTGTTTTCTATCCTTTGTCTATTTTTGTTCGCATTTTTCGGAAAATGCGAACGCGCCTGCTATCCCTGTTTTTCTTGTATCAAATACTCAAAAAGTCCTGATTTTTCAATGGGTTCAAGGCATAGTAACTACCGTGTACTGCTTCGATGTGACGTCTAAGTGGAACAGTTTCGAAATTACTCGAAATGCGGTAGGTCGGCTCAAAACCGGCGCGAGAGTTCGAATCTCTCCAT
>ERZ840096.2483-NODE-2483-length-14682-cov-4.364258_pt1 | contig 14682 bp, 8 predicted proteins | sample MGYA00519878_ERZ840096 | MGnify/ENA primary metagenome ERZ840096 (study PRJEB31850, sample SAMEA3708865) | human gut metagenome | biome: human gut; feature: human-associated habitat; material: faeces | place: China | collected 2014 ...
GAGGTGACTGCGATCGATCCGGCCGAGCGGCAGCAGACGGCCGAGGACGAGAAGGTGCGTGCCGAAGCGATGGCCGAGGGAATGATGCAGCAGCGCCTCCTGCCGGCTTTGCAGGAGATGGCCGAGATGAAGGATTTGAGCGGCCGTTATTTCTGACGAAAACACCCGATTCGTAAAGTGGTCGGACTCACGTCGTGAGTCCGACCACTTGCGTTTCGGAGGTAAAAGCGGCCGGATTTTCATAAATACATAGGTAAGCGTTTATAATTTGTAGGAAAGCGTTATCTTTGCAGCAGATTTATGTTACGGATCGATCCGAAAAGACAACGGGTAACGGGTGGCATGGCGACTCTGTTTTTCGGAGCCGGATGCCGTAGACGAATGGAAATCTCCCTTTTTATTAATCTAAACTTATACTTATGAGGAAACTTGCCTTTTTATTTTTGTCGCTGTTCGCATTCTGTACGGCTTCGGCACAGGTGACGACGTCGAGCATGAGCGGTCGCGTCGCCGACACCGACGGCCAGCCGATCATCGGTGCGACGATCGTCGCCGTGCATACGCCGACGGGTACGCAGTATGCTACGGCATCGACACGCAACGGCCAGTTCAACTTGGGCGGTATGCGTGTGGGAGGTCCTTACGATGTGGAGGTCAGCTTTATCGGCTGCAATACGGAAAAGATCGAGGGAATCTATCTGACCATCGGCGAGGAGGCTACGTTGGACTTCGTGTTGCGCGAAGACTCGCAGTCGATCGGCGAAGTGGTGGTCGTAGGCAAGGCCAATCCGGTCTTCAATGCCAACCGCACGGGCGCGCAGGAGGTCGTGACGCTCGAAATGATGGAGAAACTGCCTACGACGAGCCGTTCGCTCGATGAATTCGTCAAACTGACGCCTATGTCGAGCGGTAAGAATTTCGCCGGTACGTCGTATCGTTTCAACAACGTGACCGTCGACGGTGCGTCGTTCAACAACTCGTTCGGCCTGTCGTCGGCGCTGGGCGCCCAGGGTACGGAGCCCATCTCGCTCGAATCGATCGAGCAGGTGCAGGTGATGATCGCTCCCTACGACGTGCGCAACGGCGGCTTCACGGGCGGCGGTATCAACTCGGTGACCAAGTCGGGTACCAACGAGTGGCACGCTTCGGCCTATATGTATACCAAGAGTCCCGAGTTGCAGGGCCACCGCGTGCGCGACTATGTCGGTCAGGTGTCGGAGTTCTCCAATCGTCAGTACGGTGTGAGCCTGAGCGGCCCGATCGTGAAGAACAAGCTCTTCTTCTTCGTCAACGGCGAGCTGGACCGTCAGGACGAACCGATCTCGAACCGTCTGGCCGATTCGCGTGTCTCGGCCGCTGATCTGGACGATCTGGCCAAATTTCTCGGCGATCAGTTCAACTACAATCCGGGCGGTTACGATCTGTCGAAGACCGAGACGCGGGCCGATCGTCTTACGGCGCGTATCGACTGGAATATCAACGATCGGAATACCTTCTCGTTGAAGTACTACTACCTGAAATCCTATAATACGAACGCACCTTCGACGTCGGGCGCTCCTGCCAACGGACGCGGCCCCAACGCCTATGCCATGCCCTTCTCGTCGAGCTACTACCGCACGAACAACGATTTCAACATCGTCATGGCCGACTGGAACTCGACGATCAACGACCACATGTCCAACACGTTGAAGGTGGGGTACTCGCGTCTGCGCGACTATCGCGACATGGACGGCGGTTTCTTCCCGCAGGTCGACATCCTCAAAGACGGATCGAGCTATACGGTCTTCGGTACCGAGGCCAACTCCTACAACAATCAGCTCGATACCGACATCTTCCAGATTCAGGACAACTTCACGATGAACTACGGCCGTCACCAGATCACCGTCGGCACGCAGTCGGACTATCGTACGTTCAAGAACGGCTTCGCGCAGAACTATCCGGGCTCGTGGGTCTTCTCGTCGATCGACGACTTCAAGTTCAACGTGCTGGCCGCGAAGGATTACATGGCTTCGCACGGCAATATGAACGGATTCGATATTCGCACGTATGATCCTGCGAAGTGGGGCCTCAATCCCGTCAACGGCGGTCTTGCCAACAGTGCAGGTACGGGGCAGACGAAGTTCCAGCAGCGCTATCCGCTTACTCCCGACGGCAGTTTCCCCTTCGCCGAAGTCGACGTATTGCAACTCGGCTTCTATGTGCAGGACAAGTGGACGCCCAGCAACCGCTTCTCGCTGACCTACGGTCTGCGTGTCGACATGCCGATTTTCCTGACCGACTTGCAGGAGAATCCCGCGGTCGCAGCCAACACCTATCGGGATGGCATCAAGATCGACGTCTCGAAATATCCGGGCGTGCATCCGCAGTTCTCGCCGCGCGTGGGCTTCAACTGGAAACCGCTCGAAGACGGTTCGTTGCAGTTGCGCGGCGGTACGGGTCTCTTCACGGGTACGCCTCCCTATGTCTGGATTTCGAATCAGGCGGGTAACAACGGCCGTCTGTTTGGAAGTGTTCCCGAGTATGTCGGCAAGATTGACGGTGTCGCTTATGACAATCGTCATCAGTTGGGCTTTACTGGAAATATACAGCAATACTGGCCAGCATCGGATGAACCCGTGAAGAGCGATATCGCCATTACCGATCCCGATTTCAAGTATCCGATGCTGTGGAAGAGCAACCTTGCGCTCGACTACAAGTGGCGCGGCTGGGTCTTCACGCTCGAAGCGCTCTACACGAAGGATGTCAATGCGATCTACCATGACAACATCGGTATCGAAGTGGCTGAGGGCAAGTCTGTCAATGATGGCGGCAAGGGTCAACGCACTGCCTTCACCGGTAATTATCTGGCGGATAATACCTACAACGTCGTGATGCTCCGCAATACGAACAAGGGCTACTCGTTCTACACCACGCTCCAAATCCAGAAGGAGTTCGTGCAGGGGCCGCTGCGCGGTCTCTACCTCAATGGATCGTATACGATGGGTACGGCGCGCAGCGTGACCGACGGTACGTCGTCGGTGGCTACGTCGGCCTGGAAATATACGCAGAAGGTGGCTGTCAACAGCGAGGAGCTGGGCTATTCGGCCGGCTCGTTCGACGGGCGGCTGCTGTTGAGCGCCTTCTACACGGCACGCTGGGGCAAGCACGGTGCGACCAACTTCGGTCTGGTCTACCAGCGTTACCGTCCTTTCCGCTTCTCCTACTGCTACGGCGGCGACGCCAACGGCGACGGTCAGACGGCCAACGACCTGATCTACGTGCCAGCCAACCGCGACGAAGCGGTCGGCCATCTGGTTTCCGACGGTTTCGCCGACAACAACGGCAACATGGCCGGTGACAAGGATTTCGACGAGGCGCAGGCCTGGGAGAATGCCTGGCAGGCGATGGACAAGTTCATCGAGCAGGACGCCTATCTGAGCAAGCACCGCGGCGAGTACACTAAGCGCAACGGCGCCGTGGCACCCTTCGCCAATCAGCTCGACCTGAGCATTTCGCACGACATCATCGTTCCGCAGCGCAACGGTCGCGAGCACAAGTTGCGATTCAGTTTCAACATTGACAACTTCCTCAACCTGCTCAACCGCAACTGGGGTGTAAGCTACTCGCAGTATCTGGGGACGAACGGTCAGCAGTATCAGTTCTTGTCCGTCACGCAGAAGCCGACGGCGGCCAACGACTATACGCTTCAATACAAGATGACCAACGGATTGAAGGACATCTACGGCAACGACATTTCGCTGGATCGTACCTACAAACCCGATATCGGCTCCTATTGGACGATGCAGTTCGGTATCAAATATATGTTCTAAGCGGAGGAATCCGTCTGCAAACACGAAGGGGCGTCACATCAGTGACGCCCCTTCGTTGTCGTTTCGCTGCGGGATCAGGACTCGGCGGCGGGGAGTTTGAGCAGCAGCTCGCCGATGGCTTCGCGCAGCGTCTCCTTGGGCAATGCCCCGGTAGCCATCTGCGGCATTCCCCGGGCGGGGATGAAGAGCAGCGTGGGGACGGAGCGCACGCCGAAGGCTGCGGCCAGCTCCTGTTCGCAGTCGATGTCGACCTTGTAGATATCCACTTCGCCGGCGTACTCCTCGGAGAGCTCTTCCAGGATCGGTGCGAGCGTGCGGCAGGGGCCGCACCAGGTCGCATAGAAGTCGACGATGGCCGGTCGCGAGCCCAGATAGTGCCATTCGGAGATGGCGGAGTCGAGGTTGGCGATTTTTTCCGAGAATTCGGTTTTGGTCAGTTGCGTGATTGCCATGATTGCGGTTGTTTTGCGGTTATTGTACGGGAACTTCTTCGAGCTCTTCCTGCGGCAGCGGCCGCGTGCAGAAGAACCAGTCGTAACACTGCGTCCCTTCGTCGGGACGGGTCATGCGCTCTTCGGCAGCGGCCGACGATGAGGCGGTGGGTACGATCGCTTCGTCGCCCGGATGCCAGTCGGCGGGCAGCGCCACGTTGAAGCGGTCGACGGTTTGCAGGCCGACGAGCACGCGTTTGATCTCGTCGAAGTTGCGGCCCAGCGCCAGCGGATAGTAGATCACGGCGCGGATCGTGGCGTCGGGGTCGATGAAGAAGACGGCTCGGACGGCCGACGTCGAACTTTCGCCCGGCTGGATCATGCCGTAGAGGTTGGCGACTTTCATCCGCAGATCGGCGATCAGCGGGAAGCGCACCTCGACGTGCTGCATTCCGCGGTAGACGATCTTGTCGCGGATCGTGCGCAGCCATGCGATGTGGCTGTACAGTCCGTCGACCGAGAGTCCGACGAGCTGGCAGTTGAGCGCTTCGAATTCGTCGCTGCGTGCCGCGAAGGTCATGAATTCGGAGGTACAGACGGGCGTGAAGTCCGACGGGTGGCTGAAAAGGATGATCCAGCGTCCGGCATAATCTTCCGGAAAGCGGATCGGGCCTTGCGTAGTGACGGCCTCGAACGACGGGGCCTTGTCGCCGATGCGCGGCAGGGGAGTGGTGTTCAGATTTTCCATATCGTCTCTTTTTTTAACGGTGTGACACGGCGGTCGACCGGAAGAAACTCTCTGGAAGTAGCGAGGAGACCTCAGAAGCGGCGGGTGTAGGCGTGGCAGTAGGGGAGCGTTCCCCGGCGGCGGTAGTAGTCCTGGTGACAGGTTTCGGCGGGCCAGAAGGGGCCGGCCGGCGTCACGCGCGTGGCGACGCGGTAACCTTTGCTGCGGAGCAGGGCGATGAGCCGTTCGGCCACGGCGCGTTGTTCGGGCGAGGTGTAGAAGATTTCGGAGCGGTACTGGTCGCCGATGTCGGGCCCTTGGCGGTCGATCTGCGTAGGGTCGTGGATCTCGAAGAAGAGGCGTGCGAGCGTTTCGTAGGAGACCTTCGACGTATCGAAGGTCACGCGCACCGCTTCGGCGTGTCCCGTGGTATGGCTGCACACCTCCTCGTAGGTAGGGCGGTCGGTGCGGCCGCCGGTGTAACCCGCTTCGACCGAGAGGACGCCGGGCTGTTGTTCCAGCAGGTATTCCACGCCCCAGAAACAACCGCCGGCGAAGATCGCCGTTTCGGTCGTGGCGGCCGCCTCGGAGGAGGTTCGGTCGGACGGCTCCGCGGCCGGCACGAAGTCGAGCGAGAGGGAGTTGACGCAGTGGCGCGTATTCTTGTCGGTAAAGCGTTCACCCGTGAAGACATGCCCCAGATGCGCCCCGCAGCGGGCGCAGGTGATCTCGGTGCGGCGGCCGTCGGCGTCGGGCGTGCGGCGTACCGCACCTGCGATCTCGTCGTCGAAGGCGGGCCAGCCGCACCCCGCATCGAACTTGTCCTCCGAACGGTAGAGCGGCGCGCCGCACTGGCGGCAGCGGTAGAGGCCGCGCTCGCTGTGCTTGTAGTATTTTCCCGTGAAGGGAGCCTCGGTTCCCTTGTCGACGATGATCCGGCGTTCGTCGGGTGTGAGCGGTTTCATGGTTTGTGCATTTACCGTGAGGAGAATTCCCATGAGGGCGATTCCCCCTGCGATGATTCGTTTCATAACGCTCTGTCGGATGTGCAACAATCGCGCCGTGCGCGCCCTACAACAGCGATATTGCGCCTTGCACGGCGTAGAGGACAGCCACGTAGCGCAGCGCCTTGCCCGCGAACATGGCCAGCGTGGTGATCCACACGTTGCTGCGCATGAGTCCCAGCAGGATGGCGATCGCTTCGCCGACGTAGGGCAAGAAGGCGAAAAAGGCGCTCCATGCCCCCTTTCCTGCGAGGAAGCGTCCGGCACGGTCGAGTTGTTTTTCGCCGATGCCGAGGTAGCGGCCGAACCATTCGCGTTTGCCCAGATGACCGATCCAGTAGCAGGTCATGCCGCCTGCGGTGTTGCCCGTGGCGGCTGCCAGCAGGCAGAGTGCGGGGTCGAGTCCCAAGCGGACGAGTACGACCATCACCGCTTCCGAACTGAACGGGACGATGCTCCCCGCCACGAAGGCCGAGAGGAAAAGTCCCCAATAGCCCCAGTCGATGCAGAGCTGCGTGGCCGTGTCCAGAAATCCTTCCATGTCATTCGTCGCTTTGTTGCGGCAGGTCGTCGAGCAGTGCCGTCAGCGAGTCGTAGAGCGGCACGCCGTAGCGCCGGCAGGTGATGCGCACGTTGTCGTAGCGGTAGTAGTCGGGGCTGCACGCCACGAACAGCTTGCCCGAACGGGCGTAAAGTCCCATTTCGAGCAGCGAGATCGGCGAGCGGCTGTCGCCCAGCAGATTCATTACGATGAGGTCGGCCGCTTCGAGGTGCGCCAGCTCCCACGCGACCTGATACTCCATTTCGGCCGGCGAGGCATGGAACTCCCGACGGCGGGGGTTGAAGAAGAGCCAGCGGCCGCCGATGCTGTCGCGGAAGCGGGCGACGAGAGCCGCCTGCCAGTCGGAGCTGCGTCCCATGTCGATCGTGCCGGCGAGGAAGACCTTGCGGTACTGCGTCGAGTCGACCGTGTGCGACCGCCAGCGGGGCTGGTATTCGGCCACGTCGTCGGCCGGCGTTTCGGCGGCTCGTATGCCGGTCGGCCGGGAACCGCCGCCGCAGCCGGCGAGCAGTCCGGCCAGCAGGAGGACGAGGAGGGTTGCAGGGCGGTTCATCGGAGCGTGTCGTCGAGCGGCCACGGCCGCAGTTCGTAGAGTTGGTTGCGCAGGCGCGGCGTGAAGCCCGCTTCGCGGATCGCCTGCTGGATGCCTTCGGCGTCGAAGCGGTTGTCGGCGCCGGCCGACGAGACGACGTGCTCCTCGATCATGATCGACCCCATGTCGTTGGCGCCGCTGTGGAGCGCCGCCTGCGCCGTCTGGCGGCCGACGGTGAGCCACGACGCCTGTATGTTGGGGATGTTGTTCAGGATCAGCCGGCTGGCGGCGATGATGCGGATGTATTCCAGCGGCGAGAAATCGGTCGATATCCCTTCGGCTTCGAGCCGCGTGCCCGTCGAGCGGAAGATCCACGGGATGAAGGCCAGAAAGCCGGGCTTCCCTTCGGGGCAGCGCGCTTGCAGATCGCGGATCGCGAGCAGGTGGTCGACGCGCTGGCGCGGCTGCTCGACGTGGCCGTACATCATCGTGGCCGACGTGGCCAGCCCCAGCGTATGGGCTTCGTGCATCACCGCGAGCCACGACGCCACCGAGGGCTTGGCGGGCGAGATCGCGCGCCGCACGTCGGGGTCGAGGATTTCGGCTCCGGCGCCCGGCAGCGAATCCAGTCCGGCGGCCATGAGCCGGCGCAGCGTTTCGAGCGTCGTCAGACCGCTGATGCGGGCGATGTGGGCCACTTCGGGCGCACCGAGCGCATGAAGCCGGATCCGGGGGAACATCCGTTTCAGGTCGCGGAACAACTCTTCGTAGAAGTCGATGCCGAGCTGCGGATGCAGCCCGCCCTGCAACAACAGCTGGTCGCCGCCCAGCGCAAGCGTTTGTGCGATCTTTTCGCGGTACTCCTCGCGCGAGGTGACGAAGGCGCGCTGCGTATCGTGGGGCTTGCAGTGGAAATTGCAGAACTTGCAGCCCGAGATGCAGACGTTGGTGATATTGACGTTGCGGTCGATCTGCCACGTCACGACCGTCGGGTCGGCGACCGTCGCACGCCGTACGGCGTCGGCCGCTGCGGCCAGCTCCTGCACGGGCGTGCATTCGTAGAGCGCATAGGCTTCGTCGCGCGTGAGCGGCTCGCGCCGCACGGCCTTGTCGAGTATGCGGTCGGTCGTCATGTCAGCGGCGGCGTTTTACCTGCGGGCTCCGGCGGCCTCGCTGCGGGGTGTCGGTGCGGGGTGCGTCGGGCAGCACCATGTCGAAGTCGAGCTGGCGTTTTTGCAGATCGGCGCGCTTGACGCGGATGCGCACGGCATCGCCCAGCGTGAAGCGCCGGCCCGTCGAGCGGCCCGTCACGGTGTATTCGGCCGGATCGAAGTCGTAGAAATCGTCGTGCATGTCGCGCATGGCCACCAGCCCTTCGATGTGGTTCTCGTCGATCTCGACGAAGATGCCCCACTCGGTGATGCCCGATATGTGGCCGGCGAACTCCTCGCCCAGGCGTGCCTGCATGAACTCCACCATCTTGTATTTGATCGAGGCGCGTTCGGCCTCGGCGGCGATCACTTCGCGTTCCGAGGCGTGCTCGCACAGCGCTTCGAATGTCGCCTTGTCGGTCGTCTTGCCGCCTTCGAGGTAGCGTGCCAGCAGGCGGTGCACCATCATGTCGGGATAGCGGCGGATCGGCGAAGTGAAGTGGGTGTAGTAGGGGAAGGCCAGTCCGTAGTGGCCGATGTTGTCGGTGGTGTAGTAGGCTTTGGCCATCGAACGTACGGCCAGCGTCGTGACGACGTTCTCTTCGGGGCAGCCCTTGACCTTCTGGAAGAGCTTGTTCATCTCCTTGGCGACGGGACGGCCCTCGGAGGCTTTGAAGACGTGCCCGAAGCGCAGGATGAACTGCCGGAAGCTCTGCAACTTGTCGACGTTCGGTTCGTCGTGGACGCGGTAGACCATCGTGCGGCCCGACTTGCGCCCTCTGACCTTGCCGCAGAACTCGGCAACGCGGCGGTTGGCCAGCAGCATGAACTCCTCGATCATCTGGTTGGCCTCCTTCTGTTCCTTGAAATAGACGCCCACCGGCCGGCCCTTCTCGTCGAGCCGGAATTTGGCCTCGGCGCGGTCGAAGCTGATCGCACCGTTGCGGAACCGCTCGCGGCGCATGGCCTGCGCCAGCCGGTTGAGCGTAAGGATCTCTTCGGCGTAGTCGCCCCGGCCGGTCTCGATCACCTGCTGCGCCTCCTCGTAGGCGAAGCGGCGGTCGGAGTAGATCACCGTGCGGCCGAACCACTCGTCGAGGATTTCGAGGTTCTCGTTGAGGGTGAAAACCGCCGAAAAGCAGAGGCTCTCCTCGTGCGGCCGCAGCGAACAGAGTTCGTTGCAGAGCCGTTCGGGCAGCATCGGCACGGTGCGGTCGACCAGATAGACCGACGTGCCGCGCGCTTCGGCTTCGGTGTCGACCACCGAACCCGGCCGCACGTAGTGCGTCACGTCGGCGATATGGACGCCCACCTCCCACACGCCGTCGCGGACTTTGCGGACCGACAGCGCGTCGTCGAAGTCCTTGGCGTCGGCCGGATCGACGGTGAAGGTCACCGTCTGCCGGAAGTCGCGCCGCTCGGCGTAGTCTTTGCAGGTGATGCGCCCGTCGATGGCTTCGGCTGCTGCCTCGACCTCCGGCTCGAAGCGGTAGGGGAGGTCGTATTCGGCCAGAATGGCGTGCATCTCGGTGTCGTTCTCGCCCGCCTTGCCCAGAATGTCGACCAGTTCGCCCACGGGGCTTTTCGAACCGGGCGCCCATTCGGCGATGCGTACGACGACCTTGTCGCCGTTTTTCACGTTCGGGCAGTCGCGCTTGTGGAGGTAGACGTCGACGGGCATCTTGCGCGAGTCGATACGCACGAAGACATTGTGTTCGTTGACTTCGGCCGTGCCGACGTAGCGTTTGCGGCTGCGTTCGACGATCGCGGTGATCTCGCCTTCGGGGGCGTTGGAACCTCGTGCCTTGCGCGTGAGCACCAGTTGCACGCGGTCGCCGTCGAGAGCGTTCAGCGAGTTGCGCGAGTGGATGTAGACCTGCTGCTCCATGCCTTCGACATGCACGAACATCGAGCCGGTATTCAGCATCTCGACCGTGCCTTCGAGTCGGGGCCGCTGGGCGGGGCTCAGGCGGTATTTGTCGCGCGGGCAGCTCTCGATGACGCCCGTTGCGAGCAGTTGTTCGACGATCTGCATCGTCTCGCGGCGGCCCTCCTTGCTTGCGCCGCCCGATGCCGAAGCGAGGTGGCGCAGCGAGAATTTGTTGTCGGGCAGCTGCCGGAACAGTTCCAAGATCAGCGCGGCGCGTTCGTCGCCGTTATGGGTTTGTTTTTTCGTTCTTGTCATTTTCATTCAACAGTTTGAGGGCCAGCGCCTGCATGAAGGCTATGCCCGTGGTGATGGCCTTCTCGTCGGGCGAGAAGGTCGATGTATGCGGTTTCCCCGACGCCGCGCCGACGCCCAGCCGGTAGAACAGCGACGGATAGCGGTGGGTGTAGAACCCGAAGTCTTCGGCCGTCGTGCGCAGCGGTAGGTCGACGGCCTGCCACCGTTCGGCGGCCAGGCTGCGGGCGAGCGAGGCGAGGGCGGGGTCGTTGACCACGCAGGGATAGCCCCGCCCGATGTCGACGGCCGTCCGTGTGTCGTACCGGCGGTCGGCGGAGGCGGCGATGTCGCGGATCGCGTCGTAGGAGGCGCAGCGCAGCGCCTCGTCGAAGGTGCGCAGCGTCCCTTCGAGCCGGACGTCGTCGGGGACGACGTTCGTCGCGCCGTCGGCCTCGATGCGGCCGATCGAGAGGACGCGCTCCGGCAGGTTGAGGGCCAGCAGTCCGCCGACGAGTTCGGCGGCGGCGGCTACGGGATCGTGCAATTGATTGCGCAGTGCGGCGTGGCCTCCTGTGCCGTGTACGGTGAAGCGCAGTTCGTCGCTCGAAGCCATGTATTTGCCCGCGCGGAATCCGAAGGTGCCCACTTCGAGCGACGGTTCGACGTGCTCGCCTACCACGGCCCGCACGTCGTAGTCGGCGAAAGGCTCTTCGGCCAGCACCAGCGACGCGCCTCCGGGGTTGCACTCCTCGCCCGGCTGGAAGAGCCCGAGAAGCGTCCCCTCGAAATCGCGCGAACGATTGAGCTCCTGCAAGACACCCATCAGCACGGCCGTGTGGACGTCGTGGCCGCAGGCGTGCATCACCCCGTCGTTGAGCGAGCGCCACGCCACGTCGGCCTGTTCGCGGATCGGCAGCGCGTCGATGTCGGCGCGCAGGACGACCGCACGACGAAGATTGCCGCGGCCTTCGATGCGTGCCAGGACGCCCGTGCGGGCGACGGTGCGGTGGGCGATGCCCAGCCCGTCGAGCGTGCGGGCGATGAGGTCGTGCGTCCCGGTCTCGCGGAACGAGAGTTCGGGACGGCGGTGCAGCGCACGGCGGAAAGCGATGATGTCGAGCTCGTCGGCCATGGTCAGAATACCTCCTTGATGATTTGGCGCACGTTCTCGGCGCGGCCCATGGTATAGAAATGGATCACCGGTACGCCGGCGGCTTTCAGCCGGCGGCACTGGTCGACGGCCCACTCCACGCCGATGCGGCGGATCGCTTCGGGGCGGTCGGCATGCGTCCGGACTTCGCTGCGCAGTGCTTCGGGCAGTTCGATGGCGAAGGTTTCGGGGAGCAGCGTGAGCTGCCGCAGCGTCGAGAGGGGTTTCACGCCCGGGATGACCGGCACGTCGATCCCCGCTTCGCGGCAGCGGCTGATGAAGGCCAGGATGCGGTCGGCGTCGTAGCAGATCTGCGTCATGACGTAGTCGGCGCCGGCGTCGACCTTGGCTTTGAGGTGGCGCAGGTCGCTTTCGGCGTCGAGGGCGTCGACGTGTTTTTCGGGATAGCCCGCCACGCCGATCGAGAATTTCGAGTGGTGGCACTCCTCCACTTCGCCGTCGACGAACTCGCCGCGGTTCATCGCCGCGATCTGCCGCACGAGGTCGATGGCGTGGGAGTGCCCCTGCGGATGGGGCATGAAATGGCGTTCGTTGGGGCCGCAGTCGCCGCGCAGCGCCAGCACGTTGTGCAGCCCGAGGAAGTCCATGTCGATGAGCGCGTCCTCGATGTCGTAGCGCGACAGGCCGCCGCAGATCAGGTGCGGCACCACCTCGATGCCGAAGCGGTCGCGGATCGCGGCCGAGATGCCCACCGTGCCGGGACGCCGCCGCATCCGGTGCCACTCGATGTGGCCGTCGGGGGTAAGCGTCTCCTTGATGCTCTCGCGGTGGAAGGTGACGTTGATGAAGGCGGGGTCGAATTCGCGCAGGGCTTCGATCGTGGTGAAGACGCTGCGGGTGCCGTCGCCTTTGAGCGGCGGCAGCAATTCGAACGAGAAGCGGGTCGTCTCCCGTGCGGAGGTTTCGCGGATGATATCCAGTACGTTCATGTTCAGACGTTGTTCGGAATGATTTTTTCAACGGTTTCGACTGCCAGTCCGCGCCGTTCGGCGTAGTCGCGCAGCTGTTCGGCGTCGATCTGTCCGACGGAGAAATAGCGGGCATCGGAGAAGAACAACCCGCAGAGCGCTTCGCCGGGCGAGATCATCCAGTTCTCCGTCAGCCGCATGCGGGTCGTCTGTTCGACGGCGAGCAGATCGAAGATTTCGCGTTTGAGCGAGTGATCGGGCGAGGCGGGGTAGCCGAAGGCCATGCGCCGGCCGCGGTATTCGCCCGCGATGACCTGCTGCGGCGTCGGCGCCTCTGCGGTTTCGTAGCCCCACATCTGCCGCCGCACGAAGCTGTGCACCACTTCGGCGAAGGCTTCGGTGAGGCGGTCGGCGAGCAGCTTGGCCATGATGGCCGAGTAGTCGTCGCCCTCGGAGCGGAACTTGTCGCAAAGCTCTTGCAGGCCGATTCCGGCCGTGAGGGCGAAGGCGCCGATGTAGTCGGTCGCGCCGTCGCGCCGGTCGGCGATGAAGTCGGACAGGCAGAGGTTTTCGGCGCCGCGCGTCTGGTTGCGAAGCATGGGCAGCGTATGGCGGCGTCCCTTCGCATCGGTGAGGAGGATGTCGTCCCCGCGGCTGACGGCGGGGTAGATTCCCACGACGCCTTGCAGCGTGAGGAGCCGTTCGTCGGCGATACGGTGCAGCAACGCCTGTGCGTCGTCGAAGAGTTTGCGGGCTTCGTCGCCCCGTTCGGGGTGGTCGAAGAGGTCGGGGCAGCGTCCTTTGAGCCCCCATGCGGGGAAGAAGAAGTTCCAGTCGATGAAGGGTTCGACGTCGGCGATGTCGAAGTCGGGGAAGACGAGCCGTCCCGTGTGGGCTGCGGGCGCGATCTGCGATGCGGGACGCGGGCGGCGGTTGCGGCGGGCATCGGCGACGGGGATCAGATTGCGTAGCCGTTCGCGGCGCAGGTAGTCGTCGCGCAGCCGTTGCTGGCGAGCCTGCACCCCGGCGACATAGATTTCGCGGTCGGGACCCAGCAGGGCCGCGAGGATGCGGTTGTTCTCGCTCGCGTCGCGCGAGTGGATGACCGGTGCCGCCGTGCAGGGGGCGATCTTCACGGCCGTGTGGAGGTCGGAGGTGGTGGCTCCGCCGATGATGAAGGGGATGTGCAGCGAGCGGCGTTCGGCCTCCTCGACCACGTGGATCATTTCGTCGAGCGACGGGGTGATCAGGCCGCTCAGGCAGATCGCGTCGGCGCCCCATGCGGCCGCTTCGTCGACGATGCGCTGCGCCTCGACCATGACGCCCAGGTCGCGGATCTCGTAGCCGTTGCAGGCCATGACCACCGCGACGATGTTTTTGCCGATGTCGTGGACGTCGCCCTTGACCGTGGCCACGATCACCTTGCCCGCCGAATTTCGGCCGGCGGCATTCTGTTCGATATAGGGGGTGAGCACCCCGACGGCGCGTTTCATCACGCGCGCCGACTTGACGACCTGCGGCAGGAACATCTTGCCCTGGCCGAAGAGTTCGCCCACGCGCGCCATCGCACGCATCAGCAGCCGGTCGATCACCTGCATCGGGTCGCCCAGTTCGCGGTAGGCTTCGAGCGTGTCGGTCTCGATGTGATCGGTCACTCCTCTGAGCAGAGCGTATTCGATGCGTTCCGGCAGCGGCCGGGTGCGCCACGCCTCCTCGTGTGCGGCTCCTTCGGCCGCGGTGTCGGTGCGGAGGTGCTGTGCGTAGTCGATGAGCCGCTCGGCAGCGTCGGCACGACGGCAGAGGACGACGTCCTCGACGCGTTCGAGCAGTGCGGGTTCGATGTCGCTGTAAACCTGCAACAACTGGGGATTGACGATGCCCATGTCCATGCCCGCCGCGATGGCGTGGTAGAGGAAGACCGAGTGCATCGCCTCGCGCACGGCGTTGTTGCCGCGGAAGGCGAACGAGAGGTTCGAAACGCCGCCCGACACCTTGGCGTGGGGCAGGTGTTCCTTGATCCAGCGCGTAGCTTCGATGAAGTCGAGCGCATAGCGGTCGTGCGCCTCGATGCCCGTGGCGACGGCCAGTACGTTGGGGTCGAAAACGATCTCTTCGGGCGGGAATCCCGCTTCGGTCAGCAGCCGGTAGGCGCGTTCGGCCACCTCGATCTTGCGGGCGTAGGTGTCGGCCTGTCCCCGCTCGTCGAAGAGCATCACCACGGCC